>JGI24158J21664_10012375_pt1 | contig 11310 bp, 7 predicted proteins | sample Ectturendosymbi3_FD_21664 | JGI IMG/M metagenome (IMG submission 21664)
TTGTAGAAGATGTAAGTTATTGCCAATAGTGTTTACAAATTCATCATCAGTGACAGAATTAAAGGGGAATACAGTATCAAGACATTTTATACAAAAATACTTTTTATCAGTTTCTGAATAACTCCTAAAATCAGTGAGTTTTAATCCAGCACATTTCATATGTCACTAGAGGTCACAAAGGTCACACTGTATACAGTTTTGGTTATTCTTGCATCCCTTAAGGCACATGACACATGGATGCTTAGGTGACAGGGTCATGGTGACATGATGGTATATGACTAGCATATTCAAAACAGTGGGTTATATTATACGTACAACAGCACATTAATTTAAGTGAGGTCTGGACACCAGCAATAATACAAAAACACACATAAACTAACTTGTTGTTGCACAGCTCACAAAGCTGTGTTGCATAACTGGTTCTAAGAGTTGATAGTCAGTAGATGTTGTTGAGGTCATCTGTCTGCTGGATAATTACTGCTTTAGTACCTTCATGAGTTTTACAGTATATTTTACCATTCTTTGCCCATATGTATTTCCAACCCATTTCCTTCCTTTTCAAATCTGTTTCATGCATCAGTGAACGAGTAGCTGGTGTTAAATTTTCATTAATAAATGTGCAATTTGCTGTTTCAAATCCAAGGTCTTTGGTAGTGAATGAGTACACTTTTTTCTTGTTCTTGTAGATTTTGTTTCTAACGTTTCTAGTTGTGAACCTGACAATGATAGGCCTTGTTTTCTTAATTTTGCTTTTGTCATCTTTGTGTCTGCCAGTCCTGTGTGCAACATCTATGTCAGATGATGAAACATTTTCATCTATTTTTTGTAGAGCCTATGCAAGCTTTTCAGTGTTTTCATTGTCAGATGTAGATAATCCATGAATTTCAAGATTCCGTCTTCTCCCATACTGGTCCAAGTCCTAAAGTTGCCTTTGCAGAAAATCCATTCGTTTTGTCAAAGTGATGTTTTCATTTCTTAGGTATTGGTTTTCTCTTTTCATTTCTAATACATCCATTTGAAGCTTTTCAAAATTACTTTTCATGAACTGAACAGATTTAAGAAGATCACCTACTTCTTCTAGCATTGACTGTAAGTTTTCTATGGACAGTTTGATCTCCTCCAGTGTTTTATTTTAATCACCATTACATCCCTTCCTTTCTGCTCTTTCATCTGGCTTGTGTTTAGTGTTGTATTCCTTCCTTGAGCTCATTTTTAGCAATTTACAACTACTTTCAATTCAGCAACAGAACAGCACTCACGGAAATTACAGTACTTAAATTCCAACAAAACTGCACATAGCTAAAACCTTATTCGAATAGAATAAAATGTCTAGATACTGTATTCCCCAACAAAGCAACTCTATATACACAATATCACGCCAAAACATGAAAACAACGCCCTTCAGAAAAATTTTACAATCACTTTAAAAAGGGTACTTTTTCTGTCGAATGTGCCCCATGACCGTGGCACATTCGACATAAGCATGGGGCACACTTGACCGGTTAATAATGCATTTCATAATGTTCACGTGATATCCCATGTAAAATAGGCACTTGCTGACTGCCTCTCCACTTTTGTCGCATTCTAATTAGCCACTATCACTGCATGTCAAAAAAAATTTGTATGATTGCCAAACATTAAATGAAACCAATGAAGTATGTTGAAATTCATGCTTTACCATACAAATATAATGTGCCTATAAGCACATAATAAACCTAAAAATGCTCATAGCTTAGAATTATTCTGTACTGCATTCCAATACAACCCCTCAAGCTTTACCTTGTTTAGACTGACCTAGTGGCAATGTGTTGAGTGTGCCCCATTTTTTGTCAGATGTGCCCCATGCATATCTAAAATATAAAATGAAGAAGTACCAATTCAACTTAAAAAGAATTTGAAATTTGGCATTATCAAATNACNTTGCACTGCCCTGACTACAATGCCACAAAANCTCAGAACAGAAGATGTTGATTAACGTGGGCAAAACTCAAATCTAAATGCAATTTTATAAATTANTTTGGGTAGGAGCAAAAACACAACTTGCTCTGTAACTCGTGACAAGGGCTGCCTATCAAGGAAGAATTCACTTTAGTACTACGGCTGGTATGAGACTAAATCACCATGGAAACTTTGAAGTTCAAAGTTTTCAACATTTTGAATAAATAGAAAAAGACGACTGTGCCCCTAGTCCTACTGTGCCCCACCTTCCCCTACATGATATTTTCAAACTTTAAGTTTGTATGCTATATATATTGGTAGATCGCAAGTTGGCAATAAAAGTAAAAATGATTTTGCTCAGAAAATCTGGAAGGCCAATTTTGGCTAACACGATAGCACAACCATTGCTTGAAAGTTTAACTAATCAAATATCGTCTACAATACCATGAAAGCATCTTAGCTTTTGACANCAGTTTCAAAAACAAATTACTGCATATTGTGATTTACTGTACAAGTAAGTANAACGAGCTACAAGGCACGATCAGGAATTTCAATTGCTGGTATTACGATGNGTATACGGGTAGAACTGAACAGAAATAACTAAAAAATAGGTTTCACATAATGCAAAAGTCAACCAGCTTTTAAACGCATTTGACATATGTAGGCAGGACCGAAAGTTTGATAATAGAAGTGATGTTTGATGCAAAATGTTTGGACTAACCCAGTTGTTCTTAATCTTTACAAACACGCCGAACCCTTACGTAGTTTTCCAAGCTTTTGTCGAACCCTATTTTTGCCCAATATAACAGAAAGTAAAAATAGGTTACTACAAAGGTGACCATGGTTAGCTTACTATGATGTAACCACGCTTTTAGTCATTATTCAGATGACCTTCGTCGAACCCTGAAACGGCTCAGTCGAACCAGAGGCACAATCAGCTCTTCATTTCGGGGTGCAATTTTCATGAACTTTCATTCGATTATTCAACCGTGGTACAACTTTTTCGCAAACGGTCACATATAATAGTATTGTATTTTTGCCCGCAAACACGAAGTCCATAACATACAAACACACACATTCTGCACACGCTGCTTAATAAAAACAGACAAAACAGGACGTTACGACAGCGTTGGAGGCTGCATCACTGGTGTCAAGCGAACTTTCTGACTTCACGCCATATGCGCATGCACAGGGCAACATTCAACATATCAAATACGCTGAGAAAACTGATGATTAGGGCTTAGGATTTGGTGTTTAGGTAAGTGTGTCAGGTTAGGGTTAATGGTACCGTTAGAAAAAGAAAAATAATTAAAGTCCAAGATTAAGTCCAATATTTTTCACTGGTTTTACTTTTTCTCGTACTGTAGCTTGTTGTGGGTATCTGACATCTAACCAAAAAGTTTAATTTACACAACATACATCAAAAAAGTAATCGCCAAACTTTATTCTTTCACTCTGAGAAGCAAAATAACTGACAAATAGGTCAGATATTTCGCTTGACACCGGTTCGAGGCCTAGCCTCAGGTTTACAGACGCATTCTTAACACTATTTGTTCACTTGATACAGCACTACTGCAGAGTGGGACGCTTATTCCTAAACTGGTCAAGCCCAGCTAAAGTACGAATGCATTGTGACAAGCATACCTTCAAACGAATAAACACTGCAATGTCCGAGCACTCAGTCACAAAGCAAAATGCGATTGTAGTGTTCAAAGAATAAGGAATAATATAAACAATCTGACTGTATCAAAGCAGGCAACCATTACGTTATTAGACCTTCTGCATCTTTCGAGAAACAAGTGCATATTTTTTCTTAATACAGCCTCAAATGTAGGAATGTTACATTGAACCTGATGAGTCATGACTACTAACACTCGCTCTCCAGGGAAGGTTGTATAGAGCCCTGCATCCAAAATTACAGGCCACACGCAATCTTTGCATGCATGACTTTCTGAAATTCCACCATAATTGTGATGCATACATGGGTGTACAAACGGAACGAAAAAGTATATTTTTAACTACATTTGAACATCGGGAGAAGAGGCTCGCAGCTTCTTTGCTGCACAATATTTTTATTGCAGCTGTCTCTGAATGTCTTTGTCATCTGGGAGCTCAGTATCCAGTACAGCTCCCAAATATTTGTATTGGTTAACAGATTTTAGATTTTTACCACCCATGTGTCAGTAATGGAGTGACTGTGCTTTTTGCAAACAGTTTTGCTGTAGTTGAAAATAATTCCATGTGATTCTGGATAAGCCTGACACACAGATAAAAGTTCTCTTTACCACATTTCCGAAAATGAGAACTTTTCAGTTTCAATCAAGATGCAGAACGAACGATCAGGACAGATTAAAAATGTGTATTCTCATGCAAACACCTGGTTCCGTACTCAACTAGTGCTTTGGTGTGACAGATGTATCGGCTACTACAGTAGTAAACCTGTCTAATTTTTGTCTAGTTTTAGCAAATTCGTTCTAGCCCTATTCTTCTAGCACGTGCTTGAATTTCTATCACAATTGAAGATCCCAAACTTGAAAGACAGCCTATGTCAAGGGTGAGGGGATCTGTGAATGCTACCTTTTCGGGCAAAACGGATCAGGTGCCTTGTGCCTTTGGCGCATAACTGATCAGGTGCGTTTGAGGCAAAACGGCTTTTTCTGGTATCCATGAGCTGTGTGAAAGTTTTTAGAAGCACGTTTAGGGCTATGAGCTTTCAGGACTTGCACTGGTTGCAAAAGTTAGGGTCTTGTACAGCGTCATTTGGAACCAAAGTGGTCTAGTAGGTAGGTGCGTTCAACACTTGACTAGCACTCATATGACAGTTTACTAAACCTTTTTCCCAAGCCGTGGTACTGGGATCAACCCAGAAAGACACTAAAACGTGAAACAGTCCTCATCCTAAATTTAGTTAAAAACTATCAGATTTCGAAGCGAAAATGCAGCTAAACAACGCTTTTTTAGGAAATGTACTACGCTAATAATGGTGGTCCGCTTTGCCCCTGTTGCGATCGGAAATCCCGAGCGGCATGTGCGCAGAGCTTCGCACCGTGGCAGCAAGCAACAATAGAGATCACCCGACGAGATCACTCTAATATTGCTAGTTCGCGCCACTTACATACTTGTACTTGTATTTTTGTTCTTCGCGCACATCCCGTTCGTGGTGAATCACACAATCAACGCAACACCACCGGAAAGGTTGCAACACCCCTAACAAAAATAATAATCAAAAGGTCGCAGAAGAACAAGCGCTTTGACGAGGCACTAACTGCTATGTCAAGATTTCTCTTATCAATTTGAAAGTTTCAGCAATTTGCGTGGTTAAACAGTACCCTAACGTTATAAAGTTACATGAGGGCAAATTGAGGCCTGTCTAAGACAAAATAGTACACGAACAAATAGACAAAAAATGCCTTAAANATACGAACATTTTAAACTACAGTATCTCCCAAGTTGACACTTCCAGCATATTTGTGGTTGAAAACCAATCNTTTACGAAATTTTCGATCAGATAACCTGTCTCAAGATAAATCTTGTAAGGAGNTACACTAATAATTAACGAGGCAGACAAAGAAAAATTCCAATAAGATTTCTTAAAAATGATTAGAATATAAAATTTCATTTTATTCTTTGAAAGTTTCTACAAATGCCAAAATTGCTATGCAATGTTTTGAAAATCTCGGAGGGGCAAATGCCCCTCACCTGGTTGCGCGCCTGCGTCGAACCGTAGGGGTTCGATCGATCCCAGTTTATGAACTNCTGGTCTAACCCATCTCATCAGTGCTTCGGTGACTCCTAGTGGCCAAGCGGTGGTTTGGAATGATTANAACAATTTTCAAAAAATCCTTCGACTAGTCCTTGTTCGAAACAGGATGGAGCNGTGAAATTTTGAGACATACCGTATTAAGACCTTTGCCATTTTAATAGTGTGAGATAAGTTTGCAGGTACTTTATGCTGCAATTGTGAGAATTTTGCTCACTAACTGCTAAGCACCGGATTTCAACTTGACTATGTTTAAGTTTCCCTGCAGTTTCGTTTGTCGATATGCAACCAATCACATTGCAATGGCAAAGTATTTTATACCTGCCACTATGGATTCAGCACTCCTCTCGATCGAAGCAACCGACGATCTGTGACAAAACTGACAAGCTACCAAGAACTAAACCGCCTGACGGAAATGTTGAGTCACGTTCGACTCAATGATCTATCAGTTGTAATCGGCCCTGCAAGCAACCTAGAAGTTGAATGGGTAAGCGTTTCTGGACATTGCAATAAAGAAGTCAAAAATTCACGTACTTATCAATATTGCTGTTTTGTAAAGTAGCACTTGTCACGGCACTAGACCCACATCGCGAGCTCTGGGGTCAAACCAGTACAGAGTTTTCTAACACGTTCTTGACAACGTTCCGCTTATTTTTACACCTCACAAGTTCCGTGGATCAACTATTCTGCAAACTGGCATTCCGCAAACAAGTGTTTACGGACACATGAAGGTTTGATCGATTTATTCTCATACCAGCTTTTCCTCACAGGAAGAACGCGGGAGCAACAGCGCGAGGGGGACTCGAAATACCAACTAAAGCATAGGTCTGATGCAGATCGTATCATCGAGATATTCACAAGCACTTGTGCAGGAAAGTTTCACGAGCAGATCGTGGTATTGATCCAAACAAGGCCGACCTTAAGCCGATTCAACCAATGCGGCTACATTGGGCCTCGCGCTTCAGGGGCCCCGCGCCATGGCGTTTGGAGTGGTTGTTCATTTTTGCCAGATGCTCCTTGCGCACGAGAATTGGAAAAAGGCTTATAAATATCATTGTTAAGAAATAATTATCTCGTTTGAATGAATGGTGCATTTCCTCTAATTATATCAAACGCTACCAAACGTGCTCAATTCTCATTCAGAGCGTTATATCTGCCCTCCACCACGTCCCACTCCTTATGCATAGAATGTGGTTGTTTCTAGTGCCAGCTGAAACTGAAGTAGACCTACAGCTACTGCAAACAACGTGTGTGTTGATTCAACTCGCAATGAACAGGTCAACACGAGTGTCTGTCGTATTAATTTTGATGGCAGGTCTGCTAACGTAGCGTTTTCAGTTCTCGAAAGATTCTTTTTCGGAAGTTTTGATTACTTGCTTGCTGGTCATCTGCCTTTTAACACAGGCTTACAGTTTTGCTTCAGAGAAGATTTTGACACAGACTAGACAACTTATTGTTTTATCAAAATAAAATTAATTGTACCACATTGAAACAAACGATAAAAGATGAGAAGTTGGTAATCCTGCGGAGACCAAAAATCTCATCCAAAACCCTGGAAAAATTTTGTGAAGTGTTCGCACTTAAACTTGCCTGCTTTCTTTTGTCCACAAAATTGTTCGGCGTTATTTGTCGGTCCTGTAAGTACTTTTATAATTTGCCGCCCCACCAAACCTTTATTGTGATTTGGCTGTTTTTGAGCGCAAGTGGTAGAAAAACCACCACTTCAAAGTCCATGCAGGTTCATAAACGTTAAGGACACTAAAAGCTGCTCTGCAGCTAAACTAGGCAAGGCAAGAATTGTGAATGTCATCCAGCACACTCGTTCCTGTTTATCGATATATTCGGCGGCTATATGCCTCTGTTTTCATCAGTCACCCATGCGGATTATATATTGCGTTTGATAAATTATTATACAACTGTGACGTGGTAGTTGAAAATCTTTGTACATTGCATTTGTAATTCATAAAAAAACAGTGTGCATTCCACGTGCATGCATAATGAAGTATAATGAGTAAGTTCTATGACAAACGCGGGTTTTTGGGGAACTCTGGGCGGATGTATGGGTTCNTCTCTTGTGAAGTCTGCTTTTTCCNTGTATGTGTCATAAAATGGACAGTTGATCATGCGNTCAGACGAACCTTTATGCAAAAACGCGTCTGCGATTGTGGTTGTCGAAAGNGAGATAAGTAATCAGTTCATCTTAACAATTTTCTCTAAGTTAGCTGTTCTTCGACCGGAAGTGTCGTTCAACAAGAGCGAAGCAATTGCATTGCAAGTTCAATTCGCTTGTCAGTTCGGTTTGGATGACGTAACTTTCCACTTGCGCTCGCCGCTCCATTGCAGAACTTCCTTTACTACTTTCGGCTTGATTACGAGTGGTAGCGGTACACTGTCTAATGCCCACCACAGCAGCAGCATGCTATTAGTCATAAACATGACCGTAGCTTGGGGACACATGAACGGCCGTAACGAGGGTGGGCAAGGGCGCGCAATTCCCCGGGTGCCGAATGACTGCGGGGGGCACCGAAAAGTCCCAACAATGTCACATGTACTTTCTTCAATACAGTACATTTGCTTTCGAAAGACCTCAGGTTCAAACAAGGGGGCGCCAAATTTGCTTCTTGCCCCAGGCGCCATCTAAACTCGTTACGCCCCTGGAGACATGAGCTATGCCCAGGCCCCATAAAAACTATTGTGTTATCATGCAGCCTATGTAGATCAACTCCAACAATTTGCCGTCTTTTTGATATTCATATAGTTGTTCTGTTAAAATATCTTCATAGAAAGGTCATATCACGGTTGACTGAGAATGGTGATGTAATAACACCACTGTTCAGAGCGGCCCCGTGCCTAGGTCTTGCATTAGGTCCCGGACCTAGCAGGTCCGGCCCTGATTTCATGCACTAATTTACTACAACAACCTGAAAAAGAAAAGAGGAATAATCAAAATAAAAAAGTTTATTCAAAGATTTGCGGGTTCTGATTTTTTTGGGCACCCTGTATTATTCAAACAGTACAGTGACGAAAGATAGAAACATTTGTCAAAAATGTTGAAGGTGAAAGGGCATGATTCATTTTCTGGTTTCGCTATATAACGGAAACACAGCGCATCCAGTGACGCAGTCCATTCTCATTTTCACTTTGAATGTAAACAACGGCATTCGCTTCCCCTTCTCAATGGAAGTGGCCTCAAAGAAATTACGTCGATGGATAGGACCTACTATATGTTGTAACACTGATGTGGTAAGTTTTTACAAAGTGAATGCGTACATCAAGATATCAAACTGCAGTGTGTACACTTTAAGCTATACAAATGACGGGCACAAGATAAACATTTTCTCAGTATTTTAAATCTGCGTCATGTTGTGAAAAATATTGCCACAATGAATTAAATGGACAGTGCTCACGAATTCAGAAAGGGTTTGTGTTAATTGAAAAAATGTGCATGTAATCGGTGTAATAGAAAGAGCAAAACTGTAAGCATTGCTGCAAGTACCTTTTCTATTTTTTTATTTCATTTTACAAAGATTCACCCCCTGATGGTTGTGTACAACATATCGCACGTTGCTCCCATGGCCAGCAATCCATCTTTCCTAGACACGGGAAAATTTCCCAATCTTATTCGATTAGGTCCTGACAGCAACTTCCAACTTCAGGTATGTTTCTTTCATTTCTGGCGTGGTGCTGTCAAAAAGTGCGTTCGCGTTTTTGATTGATTCTCTGATCGGGGCGATGTGTTGACAAAATCTCGTTACAGTATAAGACTGATGATTCAAAATCCTGAAAAACGCAAGAAAATACGTTTTCCTTATTATAAGCAATACGTTCAAACGTAAATTAAAGATAGTAAGCATATTTGTGAGGACAAGAAGTTTTTGGTTGATATTCTTCAGCTAATGAAACACCTGATCTTTTTGAATAATATGCCCAACCTTTCCCGTGTTTTCTGTTTTGTGAAACCTCTGAAACAACTAAAACTGAGGAAATCGTGCCAACATGATTTTACAAGCTTCGAATTCTGTGATTGTTTTTAATGCAATTCTCAAACTTAAAACCAACTTTAACCAAAAGATTTGTTGGCAACTGAGGAGAAATTATTTCCTTGTCTCCTCACCTTCTTTGGGTATGCACCCAATCAAAAAATTTTGCATTGAAAAAATAAAAACTATAAATAAAAAGCTGTCACTTTTCGTTTTTCAACTCTACAGGCAGTTATCAGCCTGTTGAAATTCTTTCGCTTTTCGGAAATGTCCATTGTTTCATCACATGATGAGCACGGACTGGCCATAATGGAAATATTTCGACGCGACTCGTACAGCACAAACTTATATGAACTGAGAGAAACCACAATGCTTCAGGTGCAGTACAGGCCTACCGCTTTTCTAGTATGAGCAACATTGATTGAAATTGGGTTTGCCTCGATGAACCTGTATTTTTATCATAATAAAAGCGTGCGCATTTTTGCTATTACCCTGAAATTCTTTTTTGATATGTTAGAAGGATATAATTAAAGCGTTGGTAACAAGGAACTCTAGCACGTTACACTGGTTAAAATTTCTATCATCTTGTGCCTAGGAAACAGTCTTCAAGAAGAGTAGCAGAGGATAAACAATAGTACTGTAGAACTATAGTAGCAAACGCAGCGATTGTTACTTGTCTCGCGCTTTTGGGATCCCGCGGTCCTTCGTGTTAAATTTGTTTATTGTCATGACTCGTATGTATGAAACTTTTTCAGTCCATGAAGTCACTATTTTGATAAATTTGTCATAAGATATTGAGCAAAGGTTGTCAATTGAACGTTTTCCATTAGCCTACTGTGAATCGAAAATTAACATATTTTGTAGTCAGTTGCAAAAGAGTGGGACAACTCGATGAATGAGGCCGAATTTCAGCAATTTCTACATACGAGTATTGCTGATTTAATTGTTACTAGCTTGACATAAGTGCTACAGTATTTGTTACACTAGCTTGACATATGTGCTAGAGCAGGGTTTCCCAACCCGAGTCCGCGGCCTCATTTGAGTCTGCGGAAGACTCTGGATGAGTCCGTAAACACTAGAGCAAACAAGTTTGCTTTTATGCCTTCACACAATGATAACTTTATCAATTTTATACAATCGACGTTTATGTTCGTACATCGATCAAATGTACCCATCCAGCATGAAAAATTAAAAAATTTTACTGTTCTACATGGCATTTATGCTTTTGAAGTAATGTGGTCGGTAGCTAAAGTGGAAAGTTGTCATCTATACAGCGCTTGGTTTTTGTTAAACGAAAGAAGGCATTTGCACATACCGACAACTACTTGAAACTTGGATTTACGTCAGTCGAAGTAAACGGTGAAATCCAGTCACGGTGCACGTTATACTTAGAAGTCTTTGTTCACGGGTCTCTCACAGAAGCTAAACTACGTCGGCATCTCGAGCAAAGATATGTAAAATACGTTGACAAAAACCTTGAGCTTTTTTAAAGAGAAAAAACACCAGGCGCCATGAAGTCGTAAGCCTACTGAAAGCAAAAGCGTTCTGTACTGCGGGAGAGAGCCTGGTCAAACCAGCAGCCAGGATAATGTGCAGTGATGCAGTAGCAACTAAGTTAGCTATGATTCTTTT
>JGI24158J21664_10012377_pt1 | contig 11309 bp, 4 predicted proteins | sample Ectturendosymbi3_FD_21664 | JGI IMG/M metagenome (IMG submission 21664)
AAAAGATGGGAGTCAGTAGCAATACACATGCTTCAAGTACTTCTGCCACTACTACTCCAGAAGCCATCTCTCAAATCAAAACACAGAGAACATGTCAAATGCCTGAACAAAAGAATGGAATGGATCTGTCATAACATACATAAGGACAAAGCTCAGATTTGCTCTTCTGAGGAGCACCCTTGCTGCAATACGAGGATTTTGAGGCAAACGAAGTGATGTCCACCTCCACGGCCTCACGGACATTGACTTCAGCATAATTCCTAGTCCCACAGTCACATAAAGCTGAACGATGGTGTCAATGACATGACACTAGTTACATTTGTGAAATAAGTGGGTAGTTTGCATAGATAAGCTATGACTTTTTGTGAAACTATACCTTAAAACTAAATAATTCTCTAACCTACTAAACGTATTTTGTTTTTCATGTACCTAAAACTTATTGGAATAAATAATGATTACTGCTAATAATACTGTAACCTGTTTACATCCTTTACTCTTCAACTTCATTTGGTGACACCATGCATCTGGCTGGGAACAACTCATCCATGCAACCCATCCCACTATGGTCTGTGGGTAAATCTATATTTCTTCACGATGTGTATTTTTAAACATTGTTTTCTGCCCACGCTCCATGTTTCTGCTATGAAATGTTGTACTAAAATGCCTTGCCCTCTGCCTCATAATCATTATTGCTGCTTGCTTGCTTCACCTGTATGCTTGCCTCACCTGCTCATCTGTACATGCCTCATCTCTTCACCCATTGCTTGCCCACCATCATCTGTGTTATTTTGATGTTGATGTATATTTTTTTCTTTGTATTTTTTCTTATTTATGTGATATGTTACATTTCTGTGTGATTCATATGCTTTGTATCTTTTTTTTAGCTTATGTCAAACCTCATTTTCTGCTTGTTTTTCGAATTTACTTGCTTGTTTTTTTTATTGGTTGCCGTTTTGAATTGTACAAATTTGGTTACATTGCTATTTCATATAATTGTATTTGTTGTGTATACTGTTTCGGATTTATACCTGATTGGGAATTTCAGCAAACTGTGGGGAAAAATTTGGGTTTGAGGAGTCTAGGATTAGGAAGGGATTTTTGGGAAATTACATTCTATGGGTAAAAACTACAAAAAGTTGTGGTCACGTGTTTCCATCTGATGAGAAAATCAGGTTGTGATTTACTGTAAGTTCCTAGAAAAGAAAGTAGTGTTTAATTAGTTACGTAGATGTTATAATATACTTTTTCGTTACCTGTAGTGTATCTTATCAGGTAGTGTTTGTTTTGCCATCAACAGCAAAAGTTTTGCTGAATGTATTATGCTGTTCAAACCCGTTCGGAACCACATCCACTTTTCTCCTGATCCAATGCTTACTTCGTGGCAATAACGGCATAGCGCACAAAGTCGAGAGGATGCGTATATGGATGGTTGTGCAAGTGCATCTTCAATTGGTTCCACGCTCACCAACGATGCTTTTGCTTTACTCCATGGGAGCGCTTTTTTATACTTTTTGGAAAAGTTTCTATAATTTTTTTGGTTTAGGGTCTAGGTTCACAGTTTAGGTTTGTGGTTTAGGTTTTCAGTTTAGGTTTATGGTGTAGGTTTACTGTTTAGTTTACGGTTTAGGTTTATGGTTCACAGTTCATTTGACATTGTTTTTCATCTGACATTATCGATCAAAGCTATGTTTTCACTCTTTGCAAAGTACTAAATGTTCTCTCTGTAGTGCAAGTCGTTATTGGAAGATTTATAGGCAATACAAAGCACATGCCGGCTGGAAACAGATCAGCATTTTTTGCCATTCCGTGAAGTTCTCCATCTCCAGTATGTAGGTCTTGTTTTCTCTCCACAATGGATTTTAAATTTGTGGCAGCATTGTTACAGATTTGCTCATGCTACTTTTACACAGTATAAAACTACATGGTTTACCACTATCAGCAGTCATTGTCTCACAGCAGTGTCTATTTTGCTGCCAGGATGGCAGCAGCAAAAGGCTTGGTAGAAAGGAAGTAAATATAACTAAAAGATAAACCTACAACCTAACCGTAGCCCTAAGCTAACACTAATCCTAACCTAACGCTAAGCTAACCTATCCCTAACCTAACGTTAAGCTAACCTAACGTAAAGCTAAGCTAACACCAACCTAACGCTAACCTGGCACTAAGCTAACCTAACCCTAATTCTAACCTAACCGTAATTCTAACCCTAATCCTAACCTAGCAACACTAACCCATAGACTAAAGGTAACACCTAAGCGGAGCCTGGAAAAAAGCAAAGAAAAAAACAAAACGAAAGTCCGCAAGGGGAGAGTTGAACCACAAACCATTGGCATAACAGCCGTAACACCTAACCATTACACCATGAGCAGGACAGTGTTTTCCTGACAAAGTGACCTTTTTGTTTGTATTGCGTCATGCCACNAGAACAAATCTTCGACTGCCGGCNCAATAGCTCCAGCTGATTTGTTGCCGCCGGAATATCGCCGGTAAAATAGGCGCTACCTTGTCTCACTGAATTACCTGCTAAGATGTGTGAGTTGAAATGTCACATCTGGCAAAATAGTTACTACTGTAACTTGAAGTGAACCTTCGAAGATTTGTTGCCATGTTATTGTTACATAATAAAGACCAGCAGCAGAACAATCCACTTGTAAGTGTTGCAACCTGCCTCTGCAAGCAAAGGAATGGACATGAGTGAACTGCAAACTCATCACTGCATAACACCAGGATAGTGAACCGGACTCTTTTGAATGTGAGTGTCATATCAGCAAATAAACTATCATTGCAAGAATTAAATCAATCGGAATTAAATTGATGACTTTAAGTTTTCTAAATATTTTTGGTTCTCAGTCCTAATTTCCAGGGTGTGGCAAATGCTCGTTTTTCCCCCCTGCAGATACCCATGTTCCTAAGTTATTATAGTAAACGTGTAATGTAATGCGCTTTGCTGCATGGTAAAAGCCTAAATACCATTAAAAGAACTAAAAGATAGATGAAAGCAAATGTAGCATAGTGCGTTACACCACAAATCTAAGGTATTTTTATGAAATTTTGTTAATTTTAAGCTCAAAGAATTTATAGTCCATCTTTGTGGGAACCCTGATCCAGAGTGAGACCCTATCTACTTATCTTTTTCTACCTACTTCTTAATCTATTCCCTTGCTTATACGTGGTTACAAAAACTGTAGTCCACTACCTGCACCACCTTAGTCAGGATTGTGAGATGATGCTTACTCATCAAGCTAGCAAGCTTACTCATCCACATTTCATCCAAAATATATTCTGAATACTCTGAAGTTCAAAGGTCGACTTTGAATTTCATTAACAATTTTCACCGCATTATTTAGCACATTTACAAATTAGTTCTTTGTAGCTAAAGGCTCAAGATGGATTATGCAATGAGTAAACAACATTTCTTTATGTGCTACCTCTATAATTATTGCAACTGCACCAAGGCGATAATCAGCCATGCTTGCAGCCCCATCTGTGCACACTGCGACACAGTTTTCCCACCCTATCTTTTTTTCACTAAAGTATTCTTTGGTAAGTCTAAATATCTGTANCATGGTGGTATATCCTAGAAAGTTAATGGAACATAGAAATTCTTCATTGAAATCTTCTTTTCCCATATAATGCACGAAACAAAGAACAATGGCACAATTAGTCACATCAGTTGATTGGTTGAGTTGAATTGCAAAATACCTTGACTTCTTTAACTCTTCTATGACCTACTCCATGACATCAATTGTCTTATCTTCAATCGTTCATTGAACTGTGTCATGAGAAAATGGTATATGCTCAAGTTTCTGCGCTACTTGGGAAACAAAACCTTGTTTATCTGCAGGTAGGATGCACAACTCTGCTAGCTCTTCCCCAATGGTGAATGATTTTTTGTTTTATATATATCAAGAGAAATTAGATACGATGCATGAAGAAGGGATTCTTCAGTAGTAGCTATCATTTTCATTTCAAATGACTATACATCTTGCTGAGTAGTCTTTGTAAATAATCCAGTGGCTTGCCTTAAAGATTGCTGTGCTTCAAATCAGGGCGTGCAGAGGCGTGATGATGCCTAGGGAAACTGCTTGATTATATGTCCCCTACTAGATTCTAGTATTGAGCAATGTGAGAATTACAAGCAATACATAAAAAATTTAGTTGACAAAATGAGTTTCAAAAGTTAATTCTATGCAGCATGTGCTAGCAGCTTTACAATACAAAAAGCATCTAGTTGCAGCATTACATTGTTGTGGTTTCACTCTTTGGATGCACAGGGTCGTCACCCCGTTCACCCACCCCCTCTTCAGGCCTCTACTTCGAATGAAAGTAACAAGCAAGTGTGGAAGGTTTCATTGTATCATTTGAGAGAAATTGGGAGTGTAATAAACATTGGGTCCATGGGGTCTTTTCACTGCATGAAGCTACATTGCAGTCAATTTCTGAGCATTTTTTATCATACAGTAATTATTTATTTCAGCTGCAAGGCCCACAAGACGCAAAGAAACACATGCGAAACTTCATGTAAAGAAAAAAAAATAAAACACATGTGAAACTTCTAACCTAATTAAGGCGAATTACACATGCCCCAACACATTACAAGACAAAGTTACTGGCGGCGTAGATAGAAACAACTTCTCAATAAGCATTGTACTGAACAGGAGTCATCTTTATTTCAGAAAAAAACAAAGTGAAACCTTGCAGCTAGGACACCAAAAAAACTTATGGTTATCATGTTGAAGTGCCCCAGCACAGCACATTGAAACAACTTGGTGATAGCTATGTAATATTATATAGAAAACAAAGACACATATAACAGTGCAACAGACGTGAGATAAGGAACATGGAAATAGTTCAATCGCCTTTCTACAAAATGCCAAGTGCCACACTATAAACCACACAAACAATCAGAAATGCATACCATGTGAAAAACGATAAGACTGATGAAGTGATTACATTTTTATTAAAAATTCAGCAAGAGATATTCCGTAGTAAATTTTTCAGCCATTCATTAATAATGTAATCGACAAAAATGATTGGTATTGCTTGCTAAAGGCGTTGCGGGATTTATCTTTGAAACGTTGTTCTACACTTGCCCAAAGAGTAGCTCCTCGATGAGAAATTGTTTTTTTTACCAGCATTTGTTGAAACTTGTTGTATGAAATAGTTTTGGTTGCATATCTTGTATTATAATGATGAATGTCAGCAGTATTCTAAAACAAGTCTTTAAATGATGTTGGCAACTGTTCATGATGAAACTTATGCATCACTTTAGCTAATTCAAATTTATAAATATTGTGAAGTTTCAGAATATTGAGAGATTTATACAGAGGTGAAATGTGAAATCTAAAATTGCTATATGTAATAGTTTGTAGTATGTTATTGTGCACTGTGTCTAGTGGTTGCAAAACAATTACTAGCTGTGCCCCATGAAACAATGCAGTATTTTAGGTGACAACGTACAAGATTAAAATATAACATTTTAAATACATCAATTGACAATACCAGATTTTGAATTTTATAGAATAGATCATATGCCTTAACTAGTTTTCAATTTATGGATTGTATGTGAGATGACCAATCTAACAAGCTGTCTATCAAAACCCCAAAGTATTTTGCACATGTTGTTCCTTGCAAGTAACTGTCATTAGTTTTTATTTGGAACGAACAACTTTCCGATAGGTTGCTATTATTTTTCAAAGGTTTTGTAAGTAAAATTGTTGCTTTGGAATAATTTAAGGACAATTTATTTGAACGCAGCCAGTTGTCTACTTTCATTAGTTTTTTCTACATCATGATGAAATGCTTCTGCACAACTTGTGAAACTTTGTACACCACAGTGTGCATGGCTCCTCAAGCAGCTGGCCTTTACGGAAGCTAGAGAATTGACTTCTTCTTGGCACCAAAATATGAACTGCTGCAGAGCAACACTTGTCTGCTTGGACGTGGAAGTGTTGTGGAAACTCAGGCAGAGTTTCATTTTAGCTGGGCTTGCACTTTCTCTACCATGCTCAGCTCATTACCGAACTGGGCAAACCACGATAGATGCCGGTTGCAACCCATCAATCCTGCACAACTGTGTTGATCATCCAGCAGACTGGAACCCCTGCAAAAAATATAATCCTATTAAATTTGCAGTAATTTAGCCATGACTTTAAACTAGAATAAACATTTATGAAACTGTCAAAGGGTGCTCGATGAGACAACCTGTTTAACAGTTTTTTTCGTGTCCCGGCCCCGTAACTTTAATTTGCATGAAATTGTTTAATGTTTGCACCAATGAACTCAACTCAACTCTATATTCACCATATGCTGTAAATGGTCAAGATTTTTATGAGACAAAGATAGGTATTATCAGCCTATAGCACAGTATAAAATGCTGAGGATTTGTTACCTGATAAAGTCTCCTTCTTGTTTTTTGGTTCACCCTGCTATTGTCAACATATCTGCACATATCCTTTTTGAAGATTGTTGTAAATTTGAAGTACTAGTGCTTGCTTCATGTTCACTTTGACAGTTGTTCTTTTCTGAAAGCTGAAATTAGTCCTTGTTAAAAAAGTGCAAAATTCTCTGTTGCTTTGTTGACTGCATTTTAAATACTCTGCAATATATAATAATACAGTTACTGCCAGTGGCGTACCATGAAGTTTATGGTAAAAAATTTCAGACAACAGTCTCTCAAAATTTGCTTGCGGTCACCAAAGCTTAAAAACTTGTTTACTGCCAATATCTGTTACTGTACTTTCTTAAGAACAAAATAATTATGAAACTGTACAAGGATTTTATCTTAAGTCATAATATCTGGTCTAAACCAGCTAAGTGGTACAATTGGTTGACCATGCATCACCAATGTTGGGAGGCTGGGTTCGATTTCCCGTCTAGTCACACCGAGGACTTGTAAATTGCAGCCTGTCCAGCCTCGTGCTTGGCGCTGATGGATGGGTGTAAGGGATTAATTCATGTGCATGCTGTCATTGACTAGTTGCCAGTGCAGCATTCACAGTGAAAGCAGCCATGTGGCTAACAGTGCAAGTAATCGGAGATAGATGCCCCACAGGCCACTCGTGACACTCTAAAAGGAGTACAAAAACTGAGTATAAATGAAACTGAATTATCCAGTCTATTCAATGGCAAGCCACATGTCTTTGACCAGGATTTTACCGAATTCAAGATGAATGCTAACCGTTTTCAGTTACTTGATAGAAAATCTATGAAAAACTTGATGAAAGATCTATGTTGTTTTGTGGACTGGCGAAAAATCTACGTGGTTTGATACCAGTCAGCGGACTGGCAGTTGAGAACCACTGATCTAGACAAACCCTTCCATACTCTCTCAAGCATCAGGAAGCCTTGTGCTCCAGAAGTTTCTATCTGCTGCCTGTGTCGAACTCGCAACAGCAAATATTGTGCATATCCATAATTGCAACCCCACCACAACATAAGTTGGAGGTGTTGCATATGACCTGACAATATGTTTTTTTATCATTTTATGTTGTCACACCATACATTCTACTAAGTCATCATTATGGGTAAAGCCACTTAATCTTGTTATTATACAATAAGCTAATCAACTTTATAACATTTACGTCAGTTACACATTCATACTAAATAATTGTTCTCAATTGTGTACCAGGTGCATCATGGTGGTATATTCCTGAAAAATCTCACATACCCATTGTGTACTACACACCTGGTTGACAAACACTGTCATAAATTACCCAAGTTTCATGGTTTAGATCAGGGTTTTCAAAACTGCTCATGGCTAATTCAACTAGGAAAGATTTTGGTGGCGGCCCATTAACTTACGTAATGAAAAACACAAAGCAATAACAGCACAAAATATTAATCAGTGGTTATTTACTCAACTTAATGAGAAGACTGCTGCAGCATCTTGTCCACAATGCTTTGAATCCTGAGCGCATGAAAGTGGGCAATGTACGTCGTCTTCAATGTGAAGTCATTTGCAATGCTTAGATTCCACATTTAATAGGGATGAGAAGGCTGACTCACACAACCATGTAGTGGTGAAAGGCAATAATTTTTAAGGCAGTTTCTGCTAGTATGTGGATAAGATGTGGGCCAGTCCTTCAACCAGGTTGTGGGCAATTGGGCGATTCCCCTGCTTAATTGTTACAACAACAAGTTACAAAAATTTTTCCTCCCTAAAAATAGCCCAACAACAAATTACAATAATTTTGCCCCCCAAAAATAGTACAATTCACAATTATTTTATCCTTCCATAAAGTAACAGCTTGTTGTAGCCATGATGAGGACTCTTATGTCCAGAATTCAGAGACTGAAAAGGTTTCAACTAAGTCATGGTAGTCTGAATCATTTTTAAGGTAAATTAATTCATTTTGCAATTCATCATCTACTTCAGGGATAGGGAACCTATTTAATTTCACGGGCCGCATGAACTGTGCATTATTGCTGGCGGACCGCAATCAATGAACTTTATCCTAAATTTCGACCTTTATCTAACTATGAGGAAGAGTGACTTCTCTTGACTGACTATATAAGTACCTGCTTATCATAGAGCTTCGTTTTGCCGTGATGTTGTGCTTTAACTTAGGTAACAAAAATTGTGATGCGGGCCATATCAAATGGTCATGCGGGCCGTATTTGGCCCNCGAGCTGCAGGTTCCCCACCCCTGATTTACTTGTTCAATAGAAATACAAAATTGCTTCCTTATACTCATCAAAACATTTTGGTCAAGCTCCAGAAAGTAGGATTTGAATTCACTGTGTAGTGTCTAGGTGGTCTGCTACTTCATCCTTTACCTCATCATCTAGCTCACACAAATATGCAAGACAGTAATCATGTCAGAGCTACTTTTTTTCACTCTACATCTCCATTTGCACAGCTTTTTAACATATGCATTTGTAAAGTCCACAAACTGAATGATATATTTTCCTTTCTCTTGCGTATTTAAACTCAGCTGGTTCAAATTTTGAAAAATATCCACCAGATGTGCCAGGTGAGAAACAAACTTACCATTTTGAAAATGAGCTGTGAGTTCAGGTTTTGCTACTTCCAGAAATATCTTCAGCTCATCACAGAGCTTGAACACTGCCCATGCAGTTGCCTCATGACAGCTATTGCACTTGGATGTAGTAGAAAGATATTTATGATCAGACTTTAGGTCTTCACATAACTTCTGGAACACACAGGAATTTAAGCACTGCTTTTAATATAATTCAATTCATGATTTTAATGACCAAAGTCAAAAGTTCATTGTAGACTGTATGGTAAAGTCTTTGAAGCCAACGTTTCCTGATGAACAGAAACAGTGAGTGGCAACAGCATTATGTGTTTTTTTTGTGTACCAGTGTCTGAAACCTGCTTTTTGATCCAAGCATAGCTGTTGTGTCAGCAGTGCACACACCACACAAGGTATTTCAGCTTATCTGCTCTTTGTCAAAAAATGCTCTACTTCTGATATTACATGTTTTGCCTTTGTGGTGGTCTTCAATTCACAAGAAAATACCAACTCTCCCTTTATTTTTTTTCTCCATCACGCAACAAACAAAAACCATAAGCTGAGGTGCTGAAGAAGTATCTGCGAATTCATTAAGCTAAAGAGCATAACAGCCCAATTATGACTTCTCTTTAACTTTAGTGGCCACTTGTTCTTCTATATCATTCACCATGAGACCAATTGTTCTCTGAACTGTGTTGTCTTTCTTTCACTTTCTTTTCCCACTACAATCCGGACCACGGCCAGAGAACTTGGCTTGCAAGAGTCTCTCCAATATTGTAGGCCTTTTTCTGTTTGGCAGTAATTAAGCTGACATCAAAAGATACCTCTGTCAGTGTCTTATCTGTGTAACTAAAAGATCCAGTTTTGTCAAGATGTTGACGTTTCAAACCTGCTTCCAGTCTTTTAAAATATTCGATATCTTTGCTGTTAAGGCCAGAATGATTCTTTTCCAAACAGTTTTATAATTTGGATGGTCTTAGCAATTCATTGCTCAGAACATGGTAGCAAATGACACACTGACCCTTTTCCTGTGGGTCAATGAGGTAAATCCATACTTCATATAATCAACATTATATTTTCGTTTTACCATACTTAGAATGAACCAAGTCTAAACAAGATGGATTACACCGGCGTGCAGGATTTTTGGGGACTTGAAGTTTGTAACGGATTTGGGGGTTTGGGGGGCGCTGAGTCAAAAAATCGCATCTGTTTTTGTCCATCTGGTCAGGATTAACTGCTAAAGGGCATACATTTTGCAGTTCTTTGCAAAATATTGAAAAACCTTTCCAACAGTTTCAAAAGTTATCTCCCACCATTTTTAACTTGAAAACAGATATTGTAATCAGTAGTTGTGCGTTTCAATGCTGAAATGCTTTATCAGCTGTTGTTGAACCGTTTAGGCCCACAGGGAGTGAGTTAGTGGTAGCCTGTTATATGCGGTAACTACAATAAGATCTTATGTCAGAATAGTCTGTGCCTGGTACCACAGTTGATGAGCATGGCTGGATGATTTGCAGTAAATTAAAAGAATTTGTGCATATTGGTTGGGCAACAAAGTGGATACACAAACTTTCCGTATTTCTTGTGTCTGTGGGACATCAGGGCTTGCCAAGAGCATTGGACTAGGGAAAGTTGGCCAAAGAGAGAAAGACTTGATGAGATTGGTAAAAGAAATATTATGCACTTTCCTTTGATTAATCCAAACGAGGTGTTACTTTCTCCTTTCCATATCAAAGTATGAACACAGTTTGCAAAAGCTTTAAATAGGTAAAAGTGACTGCTTTGCATATTTGTGTGCAAAATTCCCTGCGCTGAGCACTGAAAAGTTGATGGCTGGAATTTTTTATGGTTCTCAGATATGACGTTTAAATGCAGGACAAATATTTTCCACTTACGTTGACAACCCTTGTAAAAATGCTTGGAGGTCACTTACAGCAGTTGTGGAAAACTTCCTCCGATATTTTAAAGCTCCTAACTATTACGACCTTTCAAAACAGCTGTTAAATTCTTACGAAAACTCAGGATGCAATATGAGTGTGAAGGTTCATTTTTTTCATAGTCATGTAGTCTAAACTATTTTCCTGAAAATTTGGAAGCAATGATTGAAGAGCAAGGAGAGTCCTTCCACCAAGATATAAAAACAATCGAAAAGATGCCAGGGATGCTGGAATACCAACATGTTGGCAGACTATTGTTGGTTCTTAGAAAGAGGTTGCTGGCAGTAGCTACTCCCAAAAAACACAGAAAAGACAATTTCTGGATTAGCAACTGTGCAATCTTTTCTGTCATGAAAAAAGAGTATGCTATCATGTTTGGGCTATTCTTTGCATT
>JGI24158J21664_10012379_pt1 | contig 11308 bp, 9 predicted proteins | sample Ectturendosymbi3_FD_21664 | JGI IMG/M metagenome (IMG submission 21664)
TGTTCGCTAATGGTTGGTTTACTGCATGCGATGGCTTTTATGGTGCTTCTGCTTATTGGCTGAGTCATATGAAACAATAAACCATTACCATTACCATTTCATGAAACTTCTTTGATGGCCGCTAGTGTCCGACAAATACTGAATACAACGCCCCAGTTTGGAAACTAAGGTAGAGATAGTCCTCAAAAAATCAGCAGTTAGTATCGTTACCGTGCCAGTTGGGCAAAAAATGTTAAGTCGTGAAAGAAGCAATTTATTAATCTTGTTTGGAGCTAGCTTCTGTCCAAGTGTGGCTTTCTGTTCGATGTCCAAGGCCTTGGTTACGGTTCCGACTTTGAGGGACAAGTTAGGAGCTATGTGTACAGTTCAGATGTGAATGGTAAGCAATAACACGAGAGGATTCTAGATTGCAAAATGCTACTTTCAAGTCGTGCAATTTAAAAGTATCGTGTCCTGAGGTCCTTTTAACATTCTTCGAACTGCTTTGCAAATAATGCTGACGATGGCAGCTATATTTATTGCAAGCATCGAGCGGTCTTTTAGTAAACTAAAACTGGCACTTTAACACCTCCAGGCCTCAATGACTAACAATAAGACAGGGCAGGTTTTGTGATCTAGCTTTGATGACTCTAGAAATGGACGAAACAGAGAAAGCTGACTTTGATGAAATCATAAACGAATTTGCTTCGATGATGGCACGAAGAGTACTGTTTTGAAATTAGCATTTTTGTGTAATTTAACCGCAAAGGTTGGATATATTAATGTTTCGATGGAATCGTGTTTTTCGAACAGAATTGGTACATGATTTGCAGCACAATTCATATTAAACGTGTTTCATTTTAAGAGAAATGGTTGTTTACAGTTGGAATATGTTGTTTGTTTTTTTGTAAGATATACAGTTTTGTCAGGCAACATTATGTAGGCCTATAAACTATGATAAAGACTTTGTTCAAATGTTTTCATATCCTTCATAATAAAAATAAAAGAGTATGGAAGCATGTTATGGTCCTTATGGATAATATATATTTTATTTGCTGAAAAGTTTAAAGCAAAAATAAAACCAAATATTTTCTTTTTATAACACTAATTTTCTTCGTGGTTAACTTTCGTAAAAATTATGCCTATATTTGATTAAATTATAGAAAGAGCGAACATTTAAACTTTGCCATGGGCGCCACATTGCATAGATACGCCATTGGCGGGCATATTGGTTGAAAAATGAAACAGGTTCTCTGTGACGCGGTGATGAAAGGTTATTTTTAAACCATTACGTTCCACAACACAGAAAAGACAGAAACATGTCACGGAAATGCACAAGTCTTATTCGTCGCCAGTACCACACTGGCGAAGTAGATGATAGAAGCTGGCTTTGTTTTTCTCCTTCACAAACTTGTGTTTATTGTTTCACTTGTAAACTGGTGTGCGCGGATACGACTAAATGTGCGCATTTCCATATTGGAAAAGGAATCTTAGCCTGGAAGCACACTCTTGAGCGCCTTAGGAGCCACAACTAATCAATGGAACATATAGATGCCACGATCATGTTTAGTGGCAGATGTAATTTATTCACTACGAAGAATTGTTGCAGAGCTAGCCAGTCAGGTCAATCTACGCGAACAATATTTTGAAAATAGCTTCTGCCTGCAATCTTTGGTTTATGTCGCAAAATTTATTGCTGAGCGAGGACTGGCGTTAAGAGATAAGGAAAATGTTGGATCACCCAGAAACTTTTTCCACAAAAATGTTAAAACTTTTTTCAAGAAAAATTTCGAAAAAAAAGAAGATGCGATGTTTCTGGTGACCGGTTTTGCAACAGTTTCACAAATTGCTAATCGTTGTCAAATATCATGTTGTATCATAACGTTTGTTACACTACAACAGCAGTTAACAACTTGACATCACAAGATTACGCCATAAATTTTAATTATCCGTGGAAATACTAGTGACTTTATCGATCACCCCTACCTAAACATTCTGTATCCCAACGTCTAAATCCGGCGCTGTCATGACCAGTGGCGTATCTATGCAAAGTGGCGCCCATGGCAAAATTTGATTGTGCGCCCTTTCTAATTATTTAAATATTGAATATAGGCACAATATTACGAAAGATAAACCATAAAGAAAAGAAATTTTTTTAAATGGAAAATATTTGTGTTTATTTGTGCTTTAAACTTTTCAGCAAATGACATATAGATTATCCATAACGACTACAACATACTTCTATACTCATTTATTTTTATTATGATGAACATCAAAACATTCAAATAATAACGTTATCGTAGTCTATAGGTCTACATAGTGTTGCCTGACAAAATTGTATATCTTACAAAAAAAAATCAAACTACATATCGCAACTGCAAACGACAATTTCTTTTAAAACGAAACACATTCAATCTGAATTGTGCAATAAACTATATGTACCGGTAAGTCATCTATCGCTTCTGTTCGAAAAACACAATTCCATCGAGACATAAACATATCCAGCCTTTCCAGCTAAATTACACAAAAATGCTAAATAAAACAAAACAAAACTTTTCGTGCCTTTATCGAAGCAAAAAGTCGTCTATGATTTCATCAAAGTAAGCTTTTTCCGGTTCGTCCCTTTCTATTCTCACCAAATCTATATCACATAACTTTCCATACTTATTGTTAATCAATGACGCCCGGAGTTATGAAAGGAGCAGTTTCAGTTTCCTGTAAGATCATTCGCAGCTTGCAGTAAATACTGTATAACTCCCATCGTCAGCATTATTTGCAAAGCAATTCGAAGAATGTCAGGAGGACATCAGGACGCGATAATATTAAGTTACGCCACTTGAAACCAGCATTTTGCAATCTAGACTTCTCGTATAATTGCTTGCCATCTACATCTGAACTGGAAACAGCTCCTAAATTGTCACACGTAGATTTTAGTTTCTCACAGTCAGTACCTTTTTACAAGGCCTTGGACATAGGTGTAGGAGCAGGCAAACTTTTAGGGGTGCGAAGGATTTTGCCGACATTTCCCCAAACTTGCCCGAAAAACACTCCAAAAATAACCTCCAAAAAAGACGACTGCACTTTGATTGTGGGCGCATTTTTTTCAAATCAAAGGATATCAAGCACCATCTTCGCCCAAATTTCCCCCAAACTTGCCCAAATTTCCCCTAACCACCTGAAAAAAAAACGTCTGCACTTCCACTTTGGGCGCCATTTTTTAAAAATCAAAGCACATCAAGCGATTTTGCGAAGGTTTTCACACATTTTGCCCAAATTTCCACATATTTTGCACGGATTTTAAGGGGTCCGAATCACTGCGTGGAGCACCGAAAAGGCCCAACAATGTCACAAGTACTTTCTTCAATACAGTACATAGCCTATGCTTCCGAAAGACCTCAGGTTCGAACATGAGGGCACCAAACTTGTTTTTTGTCCCGGGCGCCATCCAACCTTGTTACGTCCCTGGCATGGGGCGCAATATAGAGATTCAGGAAACCATGCATAAAGATTTTAATTTTTGCCAAGCAATTTTTGCGTCCCCCATCAAAGTGGTGCCCATGGCACGTGCCATGCCTGCCATACCCTAGATACGCCACTGGTCATGACACAACGCCATAATAAAACCTCAAACAGTGAAAGAGGGAGGTTTTGTTACTTATTGAGGATTGTGTTACATTTACAAGTTACATTTGTTACGAAGGTGTTTAAAGTTGTTTCAAAACGTGCAAAACATAGCTAAGTTATTTTCCAAAATTGATATCTGGTATTTTGCCAGCACTTTCAAGATTACAGTAACAGATACATAGAGAGCATGATTTTCAAAAACATCATGACTAAAAAGTGAATTTTATGTTTGTTGAACCTCACCATGGATTTCATTTGGCGTATGACTGCAATATAACACAAGGGCAATGATCGCCAGTTCAGTGTGACAACAGCGTGCACTGGTGTAACTTTTAGAGCGTTACAAGGATGGTGCAACATATCACTGGAGCCTCTGGAGCAGCGAGGCGCAGACCTTGCGATAAGATGCCAACGTAGGTGTGATGCGCGAAACGCGCCACAGTACCTTGTAGTTTTTCATGGATTGGAAGGGACGGTAAGGCGCGTCTTCGATTGGGGGCGAATTATTATTGTTGATACCAACACCAGTTGCCAATGTTTCTATTTGTTAATCGCATCACAAATGGCGTTTACCAGAATGCACAACAGAAATATACAAGAAAACTGGTACCGTGTCTGTTGGTTCAGAACCACTCCTCGACAGTGAGACTGTACTGGTTGCGGGGATGGACGTCGGAAGGGAGTGGCAAGGGACCTCTCTACCATGAATTTTGAAATTTGATATTTTTCTACTGACTTTCGAAGAAAAATGTTTTTCTCTTGTTTTCAAGTTGGCAAAAGCGGAATTTCACCACTGTTGCCCCCCTGGAAAAAATCCTTTGGCAAGTGATATCTATTGGCGATGGTTGCTTTACTCTGTTAGTTTAAGCCCCGAACTTGCGTTTCATTCTTGTGCTTATCCCTGTAGTTGCAGATAACTGTAAGGCAATGCCGATAACGGCAACAGTTACAATTTAAAGAGTTGAATATATGCAGGTAAAACTTCTTTGTGTTGTATTACTGGGGCTTTGCCATGTTTTTACGAAGATGAGGTAAAGTAGGCATTATAGCTCAAAGGTTGTGAGGTGATCTGTAAGCCGTCCGCCTTATACTTGTCGTGTTTAGCGCCTCTGAGCAGGTAGAACTATTGTCATATTCGTGTGATATCCAAAAAACGGTCACTGATTATGATTTTCTGCGCACAGAAATATGACGGCGAATTTTGGAAGACAACGTTGAACCTCACTGGTCATGCTGAAGGAGGATTTTTTTCGGAAATCTATAGAAGTGGTTTAAGTCTTAACCGTCTTCCTGCACGCTATGGCGATAACGCCGCAAGATCTTCATGCACCAGCATCTACTTCATGCTTACAGTAGGCCTACGAAATTGGGAAATACTTTGTATAGCACCCGAATTAAGAAGGAAATTGACATATTTTACCTTTAAGCATTAAATCAAATTTTCGGGACGATACATTGATCGAAAACGTCTCTTGAAATGTATGGTAAACTAAATCCTGGATCTTCGATGTCTTAATATTACCAGAAGGAGTACTTTAGTTTCGCTTTCCAAAACTCGCTTTGTCAAGCTATTGTCGAAAAGTACTGTAGCCAGGGGCGTAATGAGTGTGGGGAAAAGGGGGCACAATTTCCCGGGCGCCGAATCACTATGGGGACACCAAATCACTGCGTGGGGTGGGGGCCGAAAAGTCCAAACAATGTCACAATCAGTTTCTTCAATACAGCAAATGTGCTTCCGAAAGACCTCAGGTTTGAACAAATAGGCGCCAAACTTTCTTCTTGCCCCGGGCGCCATCTAACCTCGTTACGCCCCTGACTGTAGCTAACGATTTTGGGCCAGCTCCACAAAAAATTTGTTACAACAGCAAAAGTAAGCTGTGGCAGAATTAAAATTGCGACTTTGAATTTGCGGGTTTCAACTTGTGGGTTTGATATTTCGTGTTTGAATTTGCGAACTTGAATTTGCGGATTTTAATGGTCGGGATACCACATACACAGCATTAATTTACATTACAGGATTATGGAAAATCGACATTTCACATTCTTAAATCTGATGAGTTGTGGTCATTTGTGCATGGTGACCCCTTGACTGTGTATATTATCAATATATACACAGGCGAATTAGAAACACGGAATCTTGGTCCGGAAGAGAACAGCCGGTTCTTCACAATAATTCCCCGTGGTAAGTTAGAAGTTGAGTGAGATTGTCATATTTAGCCGTATTTCAAATTATTGAATGCCACGCTGATACTTGATTTTTCCGATGAAGCTAACTCAGTGCTCGGTGAAACCTGTTTTTTCCTCCTTTTTTCAAAAGGTACTCCGAAATAAGCTGATGTGCGGCTAAATAAGAGACATAGAAACGTTTTTTTGCGTTTTGGCTACATACTTCTTTCATACCTTGCAACAAGAAAGACTGAATATTTGCCAGAGCGATTCACAATAACTATGTATCGAACCTGTTCCCAAATAATTAATTACCAATATGTTGGGAATTAAACAGAAAAAAATCGTGACCAGACTTTAGCAATATTTGAACCGGATGTTTTTCAAAGGCTTTGCGCATTATTATGTAAATCTATAATTTTCGTTCAAAGGACTTTACTTCGGAGCAAGACTGAAGAATCCTCGTAGCGGTTCCTATAGTCTTGTTACTACAACTGTCTCACCGGGATTTGAGTATCAAGACTGGGAGCTCGTTCCCCGAAGCTTACTTCTTTTGCAGTATCCACAATACAAAGAAATTATAACCGCTCTCACATCACCGTAGTCTCGATGAATGACGGACAGTGGCGTATCTATGCAAAATGGCGCCCATGGCAAAGTTTAAATGTGCGCCCTTTTAAATAATTTAAATATTAATTATAGACACATTTTTTTCGCAAGAAATACTATTACGTAAATGAATATCTTAAAACAGAAATATATATGTTTGTTTTTGTTTTAAACGTTACAGCAAATAAAATTCTAAATTATACATAATGACCATAACATACTTTTATACTCATATATTTTTGTTATAAAGATTATAAAAACATTCAAATAATGACGATACCTAATTTTCTATTTTATTGGCTGACCAAATTGTAAATCCTGTAAAAAAATCACGCGACATATTGCAGCTACGAACGACAATTTTTTTGAACTAAATCACATTAATGTTGGATGGTAGAATAAGTTATGTGCACAAGAGCAACACCACGTTTGAACGCGCGACATACAAACCACTTGACAAAAAAAGCTAGCTCATCTCTTCGTTCATGAGTTAACATTTTTTTGCTCAAATGGTGCGGTAACGATACTAGCTGCAGATGTTTCAAGGAGTCACTGGTTCTCCTCCCTAGTCTATGGACTGGTGCATTGTGTTTAACCTAGAGGTTCTTAAACTTTGTCAGGCGCGCCTCCTTTGGCGTTAGTCATTGATACTTGCGCCTTACTTAACCTCAAAATCAAACATAAAAAACAGAACAACAGTTTATTTGGCATTATCCTGTTTTTCAACAATATGTCCGCTTTCATACCCACGTCCCCATTGCGAACCTTTCACGCCCCCCAGTTTAACAAGCCAGGCTTTGGCCTATTTATCGGACACTAGTGTCCATCGAAGAAATTTCGTTAAGTTGTGGTGTGCCGCTGCAGTTTCAAGTAATTTGTAAATTCTGTGGGAGCTTAAAAGCAGTTATTTGCGTAACAGTCAGATTCTTACAGTCACTGAATTAAACCACGTTCTTACTAAGTTAAGACTAACATCCTCTTGCCTGAAACGTGGCAGCAGGAAGTTACTGAGCCTTTCTTATAGCGTGAAGACGACGCCTTGTAGATATTGCAGACGAGCGTTCTTGTTCTGTCACAATGTCTGACCATTGTGTTGTGTCACAATGCCACAGTTTTGACACAATTCTTGATGCTGGCGCAACACTCCCGAATTATTGCATCAGTTAAGGGCGCTGTATCGATGTAGCTGTGCAGTTAATCGTTGTATTGGGCGTAAAAAAGAGGTTGAAGAAACTGCAAGTCACAAATTTTGATATTTGCCAAGTAATTTTTGCGCCCCCATCAAAGTGGCGCCTATGGCACGAGCCATGCCTGCCATACCCTAGAAACGCCACTGATGCACAGGGACGTCGGATGATGGAGGCATGACGGGGCATTCATCCCTCAGTCCTTTCAAAAGGGGAGCAACGGAGAGAAAGGTGCTTTTTCGTCATAGGTTTAGGAGCAGGCAAATTTTTCGGGTTGCGAAGAATTTTTGCCCGAATTTCCCCAAACATCCCCGAAGAGTTTTTTGTACAACTTTTGCCTACAAATTCTCTCCCACAAAGATCATTAAGACTTTGATGTGACTTCCAAAAACGGTCTTCATTTGTTTTTCTGCAAACCTTGGGCGCCATTTTTTGAAGTCAAGCAACTTTGGGAGCTATTTTCACCCCGATTTTCAGGGATGTGGCCCAGATTTTTAGCAATTCAAAGCTTTTGTGGGTGCGCTTGCACCCCCACCTCCAACATCACTGCTGTTCATAACAGTATCATAGGTAATTTCGTAGTTTATCAAGATCGACTTGAAACAAATTCACTGCAGCTTTTCGAGCACCCAGAAAATTCAGCATGACTTGCTACAGTGTCTGTTATTATTTTTGAGGTCAACGTTGTTGCTGAACAGAAACAAACATAATAGGCAACGACGTTTTGTTTTTTATAAGTTTCCATTGCCCTCAACTGTTTTACTGCTCCCCGTGCCCTACCGCTGCTCCGGGGTCCCTAAATATGCATGTTGTGTCAACAAACTTCGCCAAAACGTTGGTTGCAAACCTGAATATGCCGTCATGTTGTGACGTCACAAACAGCGTGTATCCAGTAACAATGACCACCATACGCCACTGCTCAATACTAGAGTTTGGTAGGGGGGCATCCCATCAAGCATTGGCCCGGGCATCACCAGACCTCTGCACGCCACTGCCCGTGTCCCTTTCATTCATCTGTTTGTTTCGGAAAATAATTCCGCCATGCACAAAAAAAATTAATCGATGTTTCATCGGAAACCAAGCGGAAATTTTGTATTCTTTGGAAAAAATTCTATGCAACTGTACCTTCTTTTTTACTTCACTTTCCTAATTTTGTTGAACACAAAACTAATCTTCAGACCTGGTTCTAATTTGAGATGTTGTACAAGTTTGAAAGATGGCAATTTGAGTTATAGGTTGTGTGTTTATTTAACTATGAATGAGAACTAGGTCGGATGATGTGATTGCTATACTAATTTTTTTGGAGGTTTGTTTTGGCCCTTTTTTACAATACACATTGTTAAATCAGAGCTTGACAATTTAGTCATGAATTTGCAGTTGTTGTGAATTTTTGTCATTTTAGCGAAATGCAGAACTGACAATCTAAAGTTTTGCTTTTGCATGAATACCCGTTGCTTATTTTTCGAGCTCATTTGAAATGAGCTTACAAAATATCATTTAGCGCAATGCATTCAGTCTGGGAAATCAGGTCACAGTGAAACCAAAACGTTACGCTTTTTTGAGGTTGGTCGATATTGGGTCTCGAACTCGGAAGGGAAAATTAGATCTTTCTCCACGCTATCCAATTCGGCCAAAGGGAGGTCCCCCTCATGGGCGTCCGCAGAAATTTTTGCATGGGGGCAACATCGACATTTTGCTTATCGTTTCCAGGCTGCTGACGATGCAGTGCAAATGGACGTTCACAAAACACTTTACCCTTCCAAACCACATAAAATGTCCCATGTTATGGCAACAGTCACAAAAATGCGCTTCATTGGCTGCACTAACCAGGTATATTACGATAATTTACACTTGCAATAAGCTACCTGCAGATTTTAAAAGCGGACCAGCTCGTTTCAAAGAAGCATTGCCATGGTATTTGACGAAACCGCAAATAGTGACCGTATTTTTCCTGGCAAGACTTGTCAGCGTCACTTCGAAACAAGAGTTGCAACCGTCTGGGATCTCCTCAAAAGCTGTAAACGTCTGGAAACAATCTCAGAAATCAGAACCAAACCTTAACGATTAGACGCAATCCAAGCGCGCATTGACGTATTCTAACAAGTCACGTAGTTTTATACTTGTGGAAAGAATTGTGCATAGTACGTAGTTTGATTAAGCTATTTACCCAGGCACATTGGCCCATGGACGCCTTTCAAAGGGGGAAACGGGGCGGATATGCATTTTCATAACAGTATTATAGGTAATTTCATGGTTGATCAATATCGACCTGAAACAAACTTATTGCAGCTATTCGCGCTCCCAGAAAATTCAGAATGTTTTTCTCTAATTTCTGTTATTATTTTTGAGGGCAACATTGCTGATGAACAGAAACAAGCATAATTGAAAACTAGTTTTTTGGTTGTTAATAAATTTTCAAAAGTCTCACACTAACACTGGGTTTTTCAAACTTGTCGAAGCATAGCTTCAGATTTACTCTTGCTTCTTTTCACACGGTATAACAGTGTTTTTCAACCTTTTCGCTGCAATTGAACCTTCCGCAAATGTTTGCGTTGTTCATGGAACCCTACGCCAGGGGTGGGCAATTAATTTGACTCTGGGGCCACTTTGAGAAGGCCGTGCTTAGCGGAGGGCCATACCTTCTATTGTAGTGTCTCTCAACCTTTTTCAGTTTATTACACCTTTTGTATTTTTACATACTTTGTGACCCCTTCCTACTCTTTTTTCAATACCGGCACATATGACATTATAACCATTATGATTACAGCAAAATGCTGTTCTAGAAAAATGCAACAAACCACCACAACATTTTTCACCACAAAAATGGACCATATGGCCAACTTCGAAATTCGTGGTTAAGTGCTTGACAGTGCTAATCTTTATCATGCTCGACTATACTTTGATTTCGTGCCTCCGTTTTGACGTGAGCTAGAACTAAGAAACCACTCTCGAAGAGATATACTGTGGCAACGAAAGCAATATTCGGAAAGCCAGTTCCGACCATTGTGGATATAATTCACGCACAGCTCACCAGAATCGAGAAAATGGCATTTCATGAAAAATATCATGTGCTGATGAATTATTCCGAAGATCACAAAATTGGTCCTATGCTTCATCAAAGTATTGGCTATAACCATAGAGGTAGAGAACTGATTTCATGAAAATGCATCTTTCTACTTGAGCTCAGAGAAATATCATTGGCACTCCATTTCAAGAGATTGAAGGTGGTCTATTACAGATGTCTTCAAATTCTTAGAAAGTTCGTCAGTTTTTTCAACAACATTTGACAATTTCTCAAGCATGGCAACGTTCCTTGAATTACTTTACGAAGTCAGTTTTGCAACTTCGTATAAAATTCTTGCAGATTCGTCGCGAAGATAGATGATATTTGTAACCTTTCCTTTTATCCTTAAATCTTTCAAAAATTTCAGCCAACTAAGCAAGACTTTTCAACCAAATCTTGTCACTAATGTAAGACAACAACTCGTTTGGTTTCAGTTCTGAGAATAACTTTATTTCATCTTTCATCACAAAAACGCGGTTTAGAAATTTTCCTTTCGATAGCCAGTGTACAGGCGTGTGGAATAGAAAAACTCGTGTGTCGAAATCGTGTCTTTGCAGAATTCTTTAAACAGGCAAAGATTAAGGCTTCCAGATTTGATGTAATTGGTAATTTTTATCGTGGATTCCAGCACATTTTACAGAGGAGTAACAATCATATTTCCATTGCAACCCTGCCGAAT
>JGI24158J21664_10012380_pt1 | contig 11307 bp, 6 predicted proteins | sample Ectturendosymbi3_FD_21664 | JGI IMG/M metagenome (IMG submission 21664)
CAATTGCGATGGAGTCGCTTGGTGTGGGTCACTGCTTTGACGTTTGATTAATATTGCTAATAGATTGGAAGAATCTTGAATCATCGCAAGAAGATGGAAGAAGGACGAGGCAGGAGATTCCGCAAACTGTTGGCTGTAAAGCTAGAGCTCTTCTTTTTGTTGAAGTCAAAGCTATCTTGACTAATTATGCTAAATTCCGTCATTTCAAGACAAACACAAGTGTATTTTAGCACCCTGGATTTTATACAGTCATTTGAGTAATCATTATGCCAATTTATCCACTCGGCAATACACCTTCTCAAGTTTTTCTGATTAAGCATTTTTATCGTAAAACTGAAGATTTGCAACTACGTTTACGCATTGCTCTTCAGTCAACAACTTCCAGTGCCCTGGAATGTGCCTATCTTCGGAAACTCACATTTTGTTTAATCTGCATTATCAGACGAGACCTGGCAGACACATTGGTTGCAAGCATGCCAAGAACTCAGTGTTTATTGTCAACAAGCACTCTGAAACGGTTTCAGCTGAGCCTATCATGAGAAACTCGTACAAACAAGTGTTTTTGAGAAAATCTTACAAATAGTGTTTTATGATTAAACGTCTGAAGTGTTGGGCACAGCATGTGATTGTGCTTATAACGTAATTACTGTGGACTCACAATCACTGTGGCAAAGGTTCGTTACCTCCTTGCGAGCGTTCACACAACATGCATCAGAATTGAACAAAAGGTTGTTGTTAGAATGAGGGCAGTTCAATGTAAAACAAAAATGTTTGCTCAAAAATGCACCACAAAAAAACGAATATTGATAATTACCTACTTTTGAATAGTACAGGCTCAGTGTTCCTATTGAAAAGAACAGAGTCAGCGTCATCCCTCTTTGCAACTTCAATCTCAAATTTGTTCTGCTCTCCATCTTGCGATATTTACAAACAGATTTGAAATAAATAAAGCTTGAAATATTTCAAACTTATTGCTGGTAACCTGGAAAACGTTGCAATCACTTTAATTTCAAAGAAAAGCGATACATGTTTTGGCAACAGAACTTCCTTGTTATTTTAACACAAATTAATTTAGGCAAAGCATTCCTTGTTAATTTGATCATCAAGCTTATATTAAAATGCAAACTATAAATTTTTGAACACTTTTAATAATATCGTTTCTGAATTATTCAACGACTTTTCTCAAAACTGGTTTTATGTCAAATTGTTTTGAGTAGGAATGCAAATAAAACACATACAGTCCTGCACAACAGTGAAGCAGACTTTTGATTTGGACAAAAAAATCGGAGATTCAGATTCCTTTGAAGGTCAAGAGCCTTGCTACAAACCGCACGAGAAAATGGAAAGTCATGCGATGTGATCATAAACTGAATATATTATCCAAAAATTTAACAGGGTATATGAGATAGTGAACTGTTTACATTGCAACAACTAAAATTATTGGTATTGTCTGCTGAAGATATCATCAGACATTTCTTCAGGCTTCTTTTACAACGTTTCCCAGAATATGGCTCCATGACAACAAATGTCTTTTTAACTAACATTTCTTCAAACGTGTGTAAGAAAAGGTTATTAGTATATCTTCCATTATGACAATGAACAAAAGACGTTTTCTGAAACAGGTTGTTAATTGTCGAAGACAACATTCCAGGGTAAAAAGTTCGCATTGCTTAAGCTAAGTGAAGTTTATATTTGTATCGTAACGTTTCACAAAAGTGAGAGATTTATCAAAAGGCATAATGTGACATCTAAAATCGTTTCTTGCGACTGTTCGTAGAATTTTATTGTGTAATGATTGTAATGATTACGGAACGGATATACCAGGTGCACTCGATGAATCAATGTAGTATTTTGAAATACAGTGTATAAAATAATTTGTAATACGTCTGTTGATACAAGATTTCGAATTTTATGGAACACATACGATGCCCTAAGCCCTTTTTATTTTATAGATTGAACGTAAGACAATCTAACGAGTTGTCTATCAAAACCCAGAAGTACTTTGCATAGGTCTTTTTCATCTCTAAAAGGGCTAATCCTATTTCAGAACGAAGAAGCTTCGGACAGTTTCGTATTATTGTTAAAAGATTTATTAAGTAAAAATCTTAATTTCGAATTATTCAAACACAACAAAATACGTATAGCCAGTTGTCAGCTTTTACCAATTTGATAGTCTGTGCCGCAAATTGTCAGGATTTTCTTATGATGAAAAAAGTTGAATTTCCTCACGTTTTGTCTTTTCCTCACAGTACAATATGTAGAGGATTAAGGAAATAATGATGAAAGCCGTCACAAGACAGACTGCTGGGCATGCTATTTGAAATGGTAACTACACAGGATAGCACGTTTCTATATTTACAAACTACTGATGACTGGAAAACAGCTCAATCCTGTCGCCACGTGGGGCCTTTGGTGGTCTAAGCTCCCCCAAACAATGCTCCAAGTCCCCGAATTTGAAATGTGGAATGCTATGAATTAGTGGAGGTTCGTCAATTGTTATATGTGAAGAAACCCTACGCAAAGTGAAGCCCTCTGTTTAAGACATTCTGGCGACGGTTCGGAAACAGCTGCGAAATGCTTGCAAGGAAGTATATCTACCTAACACCAAAAATACGATCAAATTTGTCAATAATGTTGTTTTATTTACGGTTTCAATCAAGAAATTTGGAGTAAGAAGATAATCCGTTATCAGCATACTCAAGGGAATTTAATAAAAACTCTGATCTTCGTGCGCCAATGCTTTTCAACTTTTGCTACAGCGGAACCGTTAGAAAATGCTTGTGTTGTTCATGGAACCCTATGCAACGATCCAAGTGTCTACATTTCTGTAACCGCATGGAACTGTGGTTGCGAATTTCGTCCCAGGCAATTTCGGTCTGTATCGGCGGAACCCCTGGTAGCCACTCGCAGAACCATGAGGTTCGGCGGAAAAATGGTTGAAAAATACTGCTATATGTAGTGGAAGATTTAGACCTTAAACCATATTGGTATTTGGAAAACAACCTAAATTCTTTCACGTGATTGTACACCCAGCCTGTAGAATCCTTTCAAAAGCATGATTGAATTGCACCCAAATGCATGTTTGTCGACAATTACCGTATTTTTCGGACGATAAGGTACACTTAAAATCCTTCAATTTTCGCAAAAATCGCAAGTGCGCCTTACAATGCAGTGCGCCTAATGTATGAATCTGGTTGTGCTTTCTCATCTTGAAACAATTTCATGTGGCAAACGGTGCTATTTATTTAATTGCTAGTCACGATATCTTGTAAACAGACCATCGTGTACTGCAATAAACCAACAACAATTGCAATGCGCAACGTCCGGGAGTAGCTAGCACGTACCACAGATCATAGTACTCTGCGGGGCTCCAGTCTACATTGGCGCACACCGAATCAAACACGCACAACTTTTATTTTATTCTATTCGTGTCTAGCGTATTAGGCACGTGTGTCAGATTAAACTCCCAGTGGCGACTGGCACTCGGGAGTTATTCTGACAGTGTTGAATGCAGTTTGACTAACCTAAGTTTTCATTTCATGCGCTTTATGGTCCCGAAAATACGGTAGTGCAAATATATGTGGCATCTATCATATTATTTATGTTATGACTATGCTGTGGGTGTCACAACATTGTCTGCATCCTTTTACAGGGGGGCCGGCATTTTACAGGGGGGCCGGAAAGAAATTTGCCCTGTAGCTAACTTTTTTAGTTTAATTCGAATGGAGCCTGAAACCTCTTGCAAATCTGTTCTATGCAGTAGAATGCGTTTATAACAGCTTCATCTGTAACATCAATTCGCCTGTAACGTTACATTTTGTTCGGTCCCGATGTGATCTTTTACATGAATTGCAATTCGCTTATAACGTCAATTCGCCAATAACGTTCTTTATGCAATCCCTAGAGGCGCCGTTATAGGCAAATTCTGTAGTTAGCTTGCGTGCTAACTCAAGGGTTAATTGCTTTTACTGATGCAAATATGAACACGACTTGAATAGTGCAACGCAAAAGTTAAAAGCGACGGTTCCGGATAGAAGAAGGGTCTGACTCCTTGCGCCTGCCTGTGTTATCGCTGCTGTGCGCTTGAGCAAGGTACTTACGACGCGGACGGAGCACTAACAGGGCCAAGCAATCTGCACGTCCGTGCGGCCCGCTTCTACTAAAGATTGTACCTCGCGAAATGAAACACGCACTCAAAATGCATGTGCCAGTGTGCCTATATGTATTGTATCGTATTCATAAACTGTGATTGTACCATGTACAGTATTGTGCGATGTTCCTATAAATGAAGCCTACAAAACACTTTCCAAGTACTTTATACAAGTATTGGCATTTGTAACGCTGGTCCAGATTACACAGACTGCCACCAGGGTTGATCCAAATTGCACACTGCCTTCGCGAAACTAACTTCAAAATTTTCTACCTCAGCCAGTCAGATAAAATTTGATGTTAAGATGAATGCTGTAACAGATGACAGAAAAGTTCTGAAAAAAGCACGAAAAACCTGACATTAAAAAAACGAAGACTTGGTCCAGATCAAAGTTATTATTACCAGTCATGACTTTGGTCTATATTACACACTACACTAACCCAAATTACACGGATCGCACCCAAGTGAATATACACTGAATACATCGTATTGAAAATATTTTCACCGTTCAGGATTTTTCAGCAACTTGCGCTTGCCCTGAAAGAGAAAGTTTCCCCCGAAAATTTTTCACTGTATTGAATATATTTTTTACCATTCAGGATTTTTGATCAACTCTATGCTTACCCTGAAAAACAGAGTTTGCCCAGAAACTTTTAGCTATATTGATTATACTTTTTACATTCAGGATTTTTGAGGAACTTGCGCTTGCCCTGAAAAAACGAGAATGCCCTGGATTCACTGTATTGAATATATATTTTTGCAATGCCGTGCGATGAGGTTCGTGGCTGGGGAGGCACTGTCTCCGTCAAAGTTACATTTGCGAGTATATGGATTGAACGGATGTAGCATAACTTCACCACTCAACTGGCTGCTTGCACAATGACTACTGCTTATGCTTTCTATCCCATATCAAAATTTGTTACACACTCATAGGTACAGAGGCGATTCTAGATTTGAAAAAAGCAAAATATAGGAGAGCCAAACTGAAGTGACTTGTCACCTACTTGTTTAACGGCTTTACTAAGAAATTGATACAGTCTTATAACTTATGCATTCGTTTACAATGCGCACAGTGAATCAACCTAGACGCAGACCATCAGTATGCTCGGCAGCTGCAAAGAGCTTCATTCAAATATGCAAACTAAAAGCACGACTTCGCGCAGTGCAGCAGATCACTAGTGCGCAACAACACGCACCAAAGCACTTCATTCTCCTCCACCTAAAATTAAATTAAACTGGTGGTTCAACGCACTGGCGAAGGAAGTACAAAACACGTTCGATACGAAGCACAAACAAGGACCCACTCGCTGCAAGGATATGATGCGGCCACAACAAGCAATCAGAAATAACACAGAGCACATTTGCACGACAGTCTTCACCCGAAGGCGTATCTTAAGGGTCCTCCCTTTTGTTACTAGAAGATGACCGCCTCACACGGACAGCATCACCGGGTGCTTCATTCGCCCCCAAAAGCACATCCATACTTGGAGGCTTGAATGAACCAACTACGCAGAGCCGGAAAAAAGGGTAAGGGGGCCCAGAGCAATTTTTACTGGTGGGCCCCTATGACGTATTTCATGACGTCACTGTCTGTAAAGATCTGTTTTCGCTGATTCGAAAGGTTCCCGTTTGTTTTTTCCGGTAGTCCAGGATGTACTTACTCATATCATATAAAGTTAGCTGCGAGAAGAAAATCATAAAGTGTATTTTTTGCTAAGAAAAAATCTTTCACAGACTAGTGAGTGACTCAGCAAGAAACAACCTTCTCCCAAACAATATGCAGAAACCAGAGATTACAAACCAAAAACACTGAAAAAATAACATGTCATTATGGCCAGCCAGGCTGAGTGTGAAAGTTGTTTTCATGCTAATGTCTTGATTTTCACCTTCATTTTCAGGTGCTCTGGTTAACGCCACTGCTTTAACGTTGCTGCTTGAAAGTTTTGCTAGAAAAGGCGATTCAGTCGCGGCGTTTCAGCTAACACTGCCAGATCCTTGCGCATTTTCTTTTTAGAAGCTTTGCGCTTTTCGCTCCTGGTGGCATTACAGATTTCGGCATCGCGCAATCTGTCTTGTTTTCTGCTCTTTCATTCTACGAATCGACTGATTGAAACCTTTTCTGACGGACCACGCAATAACATGTGGTGTAAAGCGGCTTGAATAGCTTCATATGCTTATCATGCAAGACAACGATAATAACTATCGGAAGAAAAGTGCGTTTACATCACACATTACCCTTTATGACGAAATAAAGTTCCGCTGCTTCTGCCTCCAGACTGCACCATAACTTCGGGATCATCGATACTAGTGTTGCCACTTCTGATATTTCAACATGATATCAGCTATGATGTTCTCAGATAAATTTCTAATGTCTGATGTTTTGGCGACAAATCTGATGTTGACTTGGTTGTTGTTTTCGTTTGACATTTCCTTTCATTTTATGACGAAAATAAGTCAGATTCATGTTTTTTAAGTTCCTTTCATCAATTTCACACCCTAATGTGTGTTTGGTTATCCTTTCAAATTAAATAAACTCTCTTTTTTGCGTTGAGACTAATATTTTACGTAAATTATAAATGACTTCTCCAGTTAATGACGATACTTCGCTCTGTTTCGGATTCAACGTGGGTTATTGGGTTTTGTTGGATATCTTAATACAGGGATCCCAACCTGTGGTACGCGTACCACCAGTGGTACGCGAAAGTATTCCAGGTGGTACGCGAGTAACGCCCATTTTTTCACAAAATCTTGAATGTAAATAGCAATCTAGTTTACATGTTGGGCTTTGTTTCAAAATACATAAATTTTCCTGTAGCCTGCTATTCCTATTGTTTCGTAACATTTTGACTTTCGATGCTCTGTTAACAAATTTACGCCACGCATCGACCAATTGGCGGAAGGTAAACAAAAATTTCATTAATTCAGTTGTGGTCTTTTATTGTTATGTTAATGCATATTATTCTTCTTAATAAACTAAGATTCGATAAAATTAGTTGTTCTACAACAGAGGTTACGAACTGTCGGTCCGCAAAAGAATTTCGTGCTGCCCCCGAAGCATTCAGGCGAGACCAGCAGTATTGAACTTTCTTTTATTCTTTTACACGGTTCTAATCTTTGCGATATCGAAAAACCAACAAACGTTTCTTTATTATTTTTTGTTCTTTCATGCTTCAATATTGCGTTAAATAACTTCATCTGTATGGTTCGCATGGGTTTTTGTTACTTTCGTTTGTTGTTTGTTTCTTTTGATGAAAAATTTTTTTCGTTTTTAACAGGTTTCGTAGTATGACTAACAAGTTCTCCGTCCCACTAACTCAGAGGTAGCTGACAAAGTGGCCCGCGATAGCAAGTTGGTTCGTCACCCCTGTTCTAGAAGAAGTGGTACGCGTTGACAATAGACAGAGTCCAAGTGGAACGAGATCATAAAAAGGTTGGGAACCCCTGTGGTCATAGAAGCATTTAACGTATGCAGTATGAAACTGTAGCGCAAAAAATTGATGTCACGTGATGTTGAAAAAGGCAACAATCTGATGTTAAAGAGACTGACCCTAGTGGAAACACTGACTGATACTAAACAGCAGTCAGCAACCACTAGCTTTAGCACGCAAATAGCAACGTTTTCGTGACATCTGTTCAATAGGCGTGATGCACGAGTAAAGAATCATACCCAGGCCAAAAGAACGATAATTAGGAAAAACTTAACAATGCGAAACAGTTTACTTCACAAACTGACTAAATAACGCTGGCTGTATGGCGGGTTGAAATAAACAAACATGAATTAATGAAAAAAAGGACAACTAAAAAATTTTTGCAGCGGCTCGTCTGTCATTACTCACATCATCAAATCCCAGGAAGGCTTCCTTCACTTCACAAGCCACCTCGCTTTTAGCCACATAATGACAGAGATCTGAGCTTTGGTTGTGACATCCGTTGACTTGTCTACTTCTGCAGCAGCAAATGGGGCTGCACTTACCCCCTTTATATCATGTCCAACCGCATCACCTAATGCTTCAATTAAATCGTTCTGAATTATATTTTAGAAGCCAGAAAACACAGTGGATGTCTCTAAATGCCTAGCTAATATTTCATCTTTCGCAGCAAGAGTATGTAAAAGTTCCACATACTTGCCACGATAAGAGGAGGTCGAACTCTTGTCGTTACTGCGAAATGGTAATTGCTGTTTGTCTGGGAAGCAATTTACATTAATGAGGTCTTTCAAAATCTCTGTTTTCCCTTACCTCAACATTGCGAACGCTGATATTTAGTCTCCGCTGTTCGTATAAAATCAAAGTCTATCCTTACGCTTTCAAAAGTTTTTAAAGGAATTTGGTTTTGAATGTGACTTTTTGACCTTGCATGCCTGCTGAGGCTTCTTCGTAGATATTTCATGTCACAAAATCCTGCTGCAGTCCAGACCGTGGTTGCTAGACACTTTCCATAGCTTATGGCCAAAATCCTGATAAAAAATAGCCAAAATGGCTGTTTTTTGAAAATGTTATGGCCAAATTGCGCATTGTTTTAACTATGCTAATTTCCATATCCAATAGGGGTCTCAAATTGTTCGAAAGGTAGTATATTTTTTGCCCAAAAAATTTATTTTTGCCAAAGAAGCAAGTTCTGACCCTAAAACCGCAATTTCTGCCATGAACGTAAATTACGTGTTGCAACTTTTCTTTATTTATCTTTATAAAACTTAGAACGATGTATTAAACACTATTGTAGAGACATGCTTCAATTCTGACCCATTTCTGTGTTAAACAGTTTGAAATTAACTTTTCAGTTCAACGAAAAGGCTAGAATTCTCTTGATCTTGTGCTCCAAGTATGTGAACAACAGGTGAAAGTCATTAACTGCATTGATCATCATAATTAGTAAATAACATGCTGAAAACCATCATTAGCTTTACATATATGCAGAGACAAATTTTCATTTTCGGGGCCCTGGGGGGGTTCACGGCCACCAAATTATATTAATTCCATGATGTGCCTCCCAGTTTGCCAATGTTTCAAAAAGGTTGTACTACAGTTGAGTGGACATGGTGGCGTCATCGAAACGAAAACAATAAGGATTGTCCCCCCCAAACTTTTTTAGCAAACAGTGTCTCTGCTCCAAAGTTAAGGGAAACCACACTGGCCCCTGACTCTCAGGATAACAACGAAACATTGATCATCAAACATCCTTAGCAGTCTAAATTTTAAAGTGTTTCAAAAGCACACTTTTTGGTATAAAACATATGCGACCACCATCGATGAAACGTCCGGTCGCCGGACCGTCCGGGATCGATCATTATGACTTGGTTCTTGTCATTCCACCTTACTGAATTGATTTTTGTTCCGTGAAACTTCAATTAAGCATCAGTCACCTCTTTCAGACTAGCTTTAGTGAAGCAGTCACGTGCAGATTGTGGGTTAGTCTGTCAGTAGCATGTTAGTACTATATTACAGTGTTAATTTGCGCCATTGCACACTGTCTTCTATTCACATTGGTTTATAGTCTAAGTAGCACACAAAGTCTGTCCACTAGTAAAGCACAAATTGTTTATTTAACTTTGAATGAATTGGAGTGGTCAACAGTAGGTTGAAAGATAGGGAAAGGTAATGTCAGATAATACAACCCTCCCTATCAGGGGCGCAACCAGCTCTTCAATTCGGGAGGGGGCAATTTTCATGAAATTTCATTGGATGACGTCATCGTGCTTATTCAACCGTGGTACAACTTTTCGCAAACGGTCACATTAAATAATAATGCATTTTTCCCGTAGGTACGAAGTTCATAGTACAAAGACACACATTCTGCACAACGCTCGTTAGCAGACAAAACAGAACGTTTTACAACAGCGTCGGAGGCTGAATCACCGGTGTCAAGCGACATTTCTGACTTCACTTCATATGCGCATGCATAGAGCAACATTCAACATATCAAGTACGCTGAGAAAACTGGTGATTAAAGCTTAGGATTTGGTGTTCAGGTAAGTGTGTCGGGTTAGGGTTTATCTTACAGTTAGAAAAAGAAAAATAATTGAAGACTAACATTAAGTCCAATATTTTCACTGGTTTTACTTATTCCCGTGCTGTAGCTTGTTGTGGTATCTCACATCTAACCAAAAAGTTTAATTCACACAACACACATCAGAAAAGTAATCGCCAAACTTTATTCCTTTACTCTCAGAAGCACAATAACTGACAAAAAATAATAGGTAAAAAATTTCGCAGAGGTCAGAAATTTCGATTGACACCGGGCTACAGAAATTTACTTAAACAGAACGTTTTGTAACGAAGTTGGAGGTCGAGGCTCAGGTTTACAGGCGCATTCTTAACACTATTTGTTCACTTGGTACAACGCTACTGCAGAGTGGCAGGCTAATTCCTAAACTGGTCAAGCCCAGGTAAAGCACGAATGCATTGTGACATGAACACCCTCAAACGAACATACACTGCAATGTCCAAGCACTCAGTCACTAAGTACAATGCGGTTGTACTGTTCAAAGAACAAGGAAAAATATAAACAATCTGACAACATCAAAGCAGGCAACCATTACGTTTTTAGACGTTCTGCATCTTTCTAGAAACAAGTGCATATTTGTTCTCAATACAACCTCAAATGTAGGAATGTTACATTGAACCTGATGAGTCATGACTCACTCTGTAACACACAAGCACGGTCGTGTCTCTCACTCTGTAACACACAAGCACGAGCGGTGAATCTGATTCCCGCTATCCTATGCGATGTTGAAGGCGTCACTCAGGCTCGCGGCTGTCAAAGACACGAAACAGGCAGGGGAGTTGAGAGGTGACACTGTACATTTTATTGCCTCGAGTTCTGCGCTGGTTTTAATGACGCAAAACAGCAACATCTATCGACCATTAACACAAACAGCGACTTGTCTTTTACGACGATACAGCAGCAAACATATCGCAGAAAACAGTTAATGGATCAGGCAGACTACAACTCGCTCACGGCACTACTGACGAAAAGAGAACCTCAACTAAGGTTCCACGAGGTCGTAAATACATTCACAGAAAGGCGAACAGAAAAACGCATTCAACAAACGGTGTAAATATTGAGTCACGTGTTACGTAAAACGCTGTGTAAACATGTGAACGGTTTGTGCCCAGCCGGATGGCTCAATGAGCAGTCTATTACAAAGCACTGGTTCC
>JGI24158J21664_10012381_pt1 | contig 11306 bp, 6 predicted proteins | sample Ectturendosymbi3_FD_21664 | JGI IMG/M metagenome (IMG submission 21664)
TCACCAGGCTGTCTCCTCCTTCGAGGCCTCCCGCAAAGAGGACCTGAGAGAGAAACGCCGCAGGAGGAAGATCAGAGCAGCTTCAGCAGCTACATCAAAGCCGGGCCGGACCTTTGACTGCAGCCATTGCGGCCGGACTTTCTTGTCCCGTATTGGACTTGTTAGTCATCAGCGCGCCTGCACTCCGCGTGGACAGCCACCTTTATTTAATCTTCTTTAGCGAAGTTAAGCCAAGATGTGTGATATGCAATCAACAGTTTGTTGACCAAACAGTGAAAGAATTTTCCACAAGACGGTCAGCGCACCGTGCACTTGAAACAAACCAGATAATAGGAATGAAAAATACCAAGTGATCTTGTCGCCGCACTACTGAGTCTTCCATGACATGGTAACTAAACCACCACCTATCAAGCATACACTGTTAGTTTTGTAGAACAACCCTGTGAAGATGAACGACTTAACAAACGTAACGTACAAATTAACACCCAAAGTATGCTGACCTCCCTCGTGTGAAATAATTCATGTACCCCTTCACGTTGTTCATTGCTTTTTCCCATCGGGCTTTGCCCTTGCCTAGGTGTTCGGCGTTTTTCGCCACCCACGTAGTTACCGAAGTTTATACTTCCCTACCCAACTTTTACCATTTAATTGCAATATGAAGGCGCTCCCTAGAATCAAGGCGATACGGTGGCCGAGCCACAATACGTCTGTCAATCTTAAACGTTGGTCGCGTGTTCTACCAACACCCCGTTTTGAGTCCAGCGGCGTGATTCCAGCAATGTGGGTATGCTGCGTTGCTCAGTAGTTGGGGCCAGATAGTTTTCCAGTTTCAGTGAAAGCAGTTATTTGGCAACGACGTATTTCCAGCTTTTACTTGCTGCAGCTTGTGTTTTGGTTAATTCATTTTATTCTTGAGGTTGTTTGCTTTCTTTGCTCTTGCATTATCCTTTCAACTTTTTGCCTGTAAGCACTGCTTGCAGTTTTCAGGATTGGGGATGCGTGGTGTTACGTGAAGTCGATTTCCAATTACAGCAGGCGTGCACAACTTAGAAAACTCGAAGGGCCAAATTATCAACACAAAATGCCGTGGGCCGCAAAATCTAGTTCATTCTGATGTGGAGATTTCGTTGTAGTATGGAAGAAATCCTGGAACGACAATTACTTATTCGAGGTCGAGCCGTCGCAACATTTTCTACAATTGAGAATGCTCTCGTGGGCCGCAAGAAAATCTTTCGCGGGCGGTGTGTTGTGCAGGCCTGAATTACAGTAAAAAGTTGCCAATTGATTTAAAATCATTATTTTTGTGGAGAATAGTCAGTTGAATACAGGAATACAGATATGTGCATGTCTGAATCATCGCAAAGTGAAGAAAGAACTCAGTCGGCTGATTTCTCAAAAGCTTGCTTCAAATCTACAGGAAAAGCTTTCAATTGTTGCAAATAATTGCACACCACTCAGAACGAACAACGTTAAATCAGATATTTGAGAATATCACTGATAAACTAGGGTCTTGTTCCATGTAAAAAAGTTCAGGTTGTGAACTATTAGCTTGTAGTGACTTAAATATTCTGTTGGCCAAGAACATGTGAGATACAACTAATAAACATTTTTAGCCTATCCTACATTGCTTAGAATCGTTTAGTTTTTCTTCATTCACAAGGGAGACCTAAGCCATGGGAACCTAGCCGTTTTCAAAGGTGGCTCTCTTTGGATTTTTTAATTGGTGTGCTTTTTTTCTTTCTTCTATTATGTTAAAAATAAACCTCACTTTTAAATTTACATTGTACTGTGATAGGTTCGGCTGCTTTTCATGTTTCGAATAAATTAACATTGAATTTTGTTTCGATCATATTATTGTCGATTCAACCTGACCTCTACTCAGCTCACGTTCATCATGTGGCCCCTTGAAAAAAAATTTTGCCCATCCTGTGGAAGAGCACTTTGTGAATAACTCTTACCATGTTTGATATACGCGTTAAAATTCCTGGTAAGCTTTGAAACAGTTGACTATAAAGTAATCAGTGACAATTGCACTATGCATGCTGGAAAGTTAAGGCTTGCGACAAACTGGTTTTACAGCATTTTTATGTTTTTGGTGTTGGCACCCAGTAGGCTGCTGGCAGCCATGCACAAACTGGATCAAGACGCAGCCAGCACCAAGAAACAAAAAACTGGAGATATGAAAAGTGTATCTTTTCCTGCTCGATCGATGGTTCCTTTCATTTCAGAGAAAATTTTGCCACAAACCAAATACGATTTTCTGGAATGGGTGCCCATCGGATGCATGGAACGCTGATTACTGTAAAAAAACGATCGAAATTTTGTAATACTTTTTTGCTTGAACTATACTGGAAAATTTCACTTCAACCGGGCAGCGCACCTACAACAAGCTCATTTCGCGACGGAATGACCGAATTTCATGTCACCAGACCAGTGGTACTAAATTTGTATGATGAAGCATTGCCGAGATCAAAAACTCTTCTGCTAAAGTGCCCTGAAACCTAGGCCATATAGGAGAAGGTTCCCAACGCTATTTTGGTGGAATGCAGCAGCCGTTTTGCCGCCAACTACAAAAGATCAGCTTTCCGTTTAACGAAGTTTACACACCACCGCTCAAATTAAATGAATGCAAAATTGCAGACAATGCAGTCATTTTGTGCAGGTGGTACACCATAAGTAATAGGTTGGCCAGTCACCTGGGTGGAGCTTTTACTCAAACATTGCGAAATTCCCGTTTACTGCGCGTCACTCACAGCATAAACGTTTTTCTGAAAATTTTCTCCTTGGGTTTCCCACCAGTCTTCTCACTGGACTTACCTGGCCGTGAACAACACGATGCAGCGACCCTTTTCAAAGTTTTGGCTGGAACACCCCTCGCATCCTGCCTCAAAAGATGAAGTGTTTTATGCAAATTATTGACATTGTCTAAGACTTCCCCTGAGTTTGGGTTGCGCCTGAACGTATTTTCGTCCATATTCGCTTTTCGCTGCCAACTTCCTGAGCAACGTTTGGTGTTTTCTGCTTTCATTGTTCGTGAAGGGTGACTCGGCGCCGCTGCGATTCAGTGAACATCCATCCGTTGTATTTCTCGTATCTTTAATTAGAGTCCTATTCAAGTTTGTCAACCTTGAAGCAATCTTCGGTATAAACAGAACTGTCTTCGCTATCGGCAGAAAGCATCAGTGTAGCTTTAAATGAAGCACTACAAACTGAATTTTCAAAGAATTAGTTTTAAGATCTACGGTTGATGAAAACAAGATACGGCAAAATAGCGTGACATGTCTTAGATAGCAATCGCCAGCAATTAATTTTTCAATATATGTGACAGTTTTTTGCCAGGGTCGAAAGTATGAATAGAAACAACCAGAAGACAGAGGTGATTGGTGGTTTTTGTTTCAACACAAAGTTTGTTTTACAAGTTACGAATAACTATCCAAGCCTGCAGTGAGCCCTCATCGATATCGTAAGGTGCAAACTTCACTTAAGTTTCGTTGCCTGGTTCGTCTACCGAAGATTGTCTACCGATCTTCTGCCTGGTTTACAGATGTCAGGTAACTATTCGGCACCAAAGCACTACAAGGGTGACGCAGCCGAATCTGATCGGAAGTGTTTTACTAGGAAGTCGATTTCGTGGCAGTGACGCATCCTCAGTCCAGTAATTTACTAGCAAAAGCTTACAGGTGAAATGATGAAAAAGGCCAAAGCAAGACTAAGAAAAAGCACACAGACGCAGTAACAAGCACACGCTATGCCCATAAAGCTGCCACCACCAGAGCCAAAACTCAACTAAAGCCAATTACATAGTGGCTGACAGCAGTGGCGTAGCCAGCACAAAAATTTGGGGGGGACCAACAAATTTTGGGGAGGCCAAAATGTTTGATTTTAGGCGAATAACACTATTTTGCTTAGAAAAATGCCTCTCAAAGCACAAAATGACTATATTTTCTAAATATTTGGGGGGCATGGCCCCTTTCGCCCCCTCCCTGGCTACGCCTGACAGCAAGCAGCCTTTGTGGATGAGTATCCCAAAGCAAGGGGCCGGCAGCTCACAGTAAGGAACTCCTGTCCAACGCTCCAGTGGCAGCTATCAGTTACAAAGCCCGTTTCAAGAATTAAGAGGTTTCGCTTGATTTAACATTACTTAAATTTAACTCTTGCTTCAGTACAATTCCAACACTTCTCAATCTGCGTAAGCAGAGTGGACCAGACCGCTACACAGGAATTACCTATTTTTTCGGAGGCGTGAAAACGGCTATTAATCCTCCTATCTTTAAATAGTTGTAACTTCTCTTCTGACAAAATACTAGAGAAGGAAATAACTAGCCAACGAAATCTATAGCGCCAACAGTCTTATTCAGAGCAACTTCTTCTAATACTGAATTCGTAAGGTTTATTCTTGCAACATGCTCTAAGTTAAATGTTATGGCTACGTATGTCAAAAATGAGTGCTGCTTAACAGAGAAGGACCAAGTATAAAATGGCCATATTCCTAAATCGACTAGCTTATGGTTACCACATCTGAAGAGGCAAAGTTCCTGACAGTCTCATTGGCTACTTTTCGCGACAAGCGCTTTTCGGCATTTTTCTGTATGTTCTTATAACTACCAATCCACCGCAAAACAGCATCACTATCAGAGAAAAAATATCACAGAATTGTTACACAATATGCTAGAAGCGGTACAATAAAAAAAAGACATGTTTTTCTCTACCAGTCCTGATTATTACATTTTTTTATTCATAATTAACTAACTGTCGAAATTCTGGAGATTGAGCATTTAAAAAAATTATTTTCGGAAACAAATTTTCACGTCCGAATCCCGGATATGTCCGGGAAATTCCGGACGTCCAGCAACCCAAACTAGCTACAAAAATCAGTGGCCATGCTACATTATACATCGCTTCGGTGGTGACAACGCCGCAGGTCGTGTTTAAAAAATCCTAAGCTTTTCCCAAGTTTCCCAGGTTCGGAAAAATGCATTCCTGACGCTCCGCCTTTTTCTTCCTGTGGTTTATATATATTCTATTTTTTACGTGTCTGGCTCAGATTCGAGTTCTGTGTTACAGGAGGGAGTAAAAAATCATGAGGTTTGAGGGCAAAAAGAGTAGTTAGAGAGCTTGCTGTTAAAAAAATTGTCAACATGTGTTGTCACCTCGGATTGTGACCCTATAGCAGGGGTTCACAACCTGCGGCCGAATGTGTCCTTCGATAAAAATTGATGCGGCCGTGCACATGATTATGTACTTTAAAATATAGAAATTATGGTGGTGGTGCATTGTTAAAAACTCTTTGTCTGCTGTTTGAGTATACAGCACTTAGTAGACAGAAGGCCAAACAAATGTGTGGAAGCAGGGTAGGCTCAGTGTGTGAATGCAGAACAGAAGCAATGCAAAATATAAAATATCTTGAACTCACGGGCGGCCGTAATTCATAAAAGTAAACGTAATGCGGCCGGCAATAGCGAAAAGGTTGTGCAGCCCTGGTCTATAGCATAACTTTTTTGGCATTTTTCATTTTTGTAAAGTATCTCAATTGTTTGCGCTTTACCGTAACAATTTGCCAGTAATAAGATGTTAAAAAAGATCTTTGATCCATCTCGCTGCTGTGTAGTGCACTGGAAATTAAAAAAAATGTAAAACAGTTTCACACGTTACATTTAACACCACAGCTTAACACAAATTGTCGAAGCATCCATGCTTGTGTCGAGCAAGTTTGAAATTTTGTTGCGTCTGGCCAGTTGCATGTTATAATATTGCCTTTTTAGGTAAGTAAATAGTTTACAAACAGCGCGCACGTAGCTCCAGCAATTGACATTCACATCAAAAGTCTCAGTGATTAAACTTTCGACCAAGCAGTGAAATCAGAGATTGACTTTTACGTTGATACTCCCGAGGGTCAATGGTGTAGGCAAACTTTTTTGGATTATCTTAAATTCACAAATTTGACAGTGGACTGCATCCCCAGAAGGTGGAAGGATCGTTTGCGCAAGTTAAGTTAAATGTAAATATTGGTTTTGCTTAATCACTAAATCCGGACACGATCTGCGGGCTGGATTAAAAATGGACCGCATGCAACCCACAGATCATAGTTTTCCACGCCTGCTACGACGAAGAGAAAGCAGCTGTGCTGTAAAAATAGCAGTTAAATGAATTCATGATGTGATAATATTATTATTTACGTATTTGACTCAGACACATAGTCCATATCATAGGAGTTAGCAAAAAAACACAATAATAAGAAAAGGCTGAGTCATCTCATATCACAGGGAAGATGTTATTTGCAAAGAGCAGACAACACGGAATAGGAAGAAACCGTGCAACAACGCACCAACAACTACTGCATTCAGTCATCGTGCTACAGAAAGGTTACGTAGAAGGAAGAATCGAGGTTTTAAAAAGTATCAGGCATTTGATGTGAGCAGGTGAAAAAGTTAAATGAAAATGCACATCATTGAACGATTGCATACAAATTATTTTTAGCCAAGGCATCAATTGTTCTGACGACATAGGTAACTTGATGCTGACGAAAATCTACATTCATGCATTGCAGGCATACGGTAGCAGGTGTGTACTCGTTCTACAATTGACAGGCGTGCGATAGGCACTAAGCAAAGTAAGACCGTGAAAATTGTTTATCTACGTGTTGCAAAATATTGTAAGTATGAATAAACAGGCGCGACGTCAGATTCCGGTTGAGGGGGTTGGGGTAACAGCAGCGAAAGACTAACAAAAGTTCATCCCTCCTTCCTCAGTTGGTGGCCACCAACTGCGAATAATGGAACCCGGCACCCCCATTAGTGATGACCTGAGAATAGCAGACATTTAAGAAGCTCATTCGTAACAGCTTCAAATTCTCCAGAGCTGAACGCACCATCAAACCTTCGAATATATCTGGAGCGGTCATTCGTAACCACACTGCAACGGGAAGCGTGAAAAGGAGTTTGCAGCGAAGCTGTGTTCGTGCGTCATCAAACATTCTGACGAAAACGAGCCCTGCAAGTAACTTGATATTCTGAGAAAAGGGGATTTCGTCAATGCCCTATTTCTGGCTACCAAGACATTGGCAGATTGATTAGAGTGAATATGTGTAGACCGAGTGCAGAGCATTCGTAGATAAAGTAGCAAGCCATAAAAATGTGGTTGTTCGAGAACGGCTTATAGCTGCTTTAGAAAGTTACTCATGCGAAATAGTGGCAAACCTTTTTCATCTACCATGTCATGGGGCCACAGTCAGCTTCAAGGTAAACAATATGTGAAACAAACAATGGAATAAGATAAATAGAGAGATAGCAACGGCATAAACGAAAGCATCAGGAAAGGAAGTGAGCAAGAAATAACGAGAGTTAACATATTTTAGAGGCACCAACAGTTTCTGACTGTAATTTCACATTCCCATATATACTTGAGATATGCATTTACGATCACAAGATACCATTGCATGTTCCACAGGCAAACGATGAAAAAGCTGAAGCTGTAGTGAAAGTAAATGTCTTATAAATCGCCACAAAGAACTTCAAAATCAGCAATTTGCCAGTGTGAAGATTCTGAGGGAGCATTCTAAAGATACTGTATGGCGATAATGACCGGCGCACAAATCGGAGGGGCTAGCGGTGTAAAACCTTTCGATAACTACAAACGAACTAGGCAAATGTCGGTTAGCTTTCATGGCGATGAATGATTCCGGAGTAATGCCAACCGTGTTTCAGAAGGAAAAAATAAGTTACGAAGGCCACGTTAAGGCCAGTCGAAAAACGAAGCAAAATTTTAAAGAATAGCGTTTATCTATAGAAAAGCCAAGTACCGAAATTTTTAAATCTTTCTGTCAGGCGAAAAAACTGGTGACGTCCTTTTCCTTTTTAATTTTTTTAGGGAGAAATGGCGGAAGTTCCAAAGAACGTGTTTTTTTCCAACAGGTGAAGATGAAACCAACGACTATCGTCTGAAATGATTTTAGTGAAACGATAAAAGCAAACGGTTTCCGCCCCTCTGTAAAATGCCTTGGGGCAGACCTATAGAAAACTTGATTTTTTGAGTGAATTCTTTGCTTTCACCCATACCGATACTTAGCATTGACAGAAGAAGCGATGACCTGAAACGCTGGTACGTTGAAACACGGTAAAGAGATTGTGACATACATGGTTCATGACTATCGACGTTTTGGTGAGTCAGATGACCACAAAAAGATTCCTGACTGAAACGACCAAAAAAAGCGAAAACGCCGATGGGTATGCACATTCCAGATTTATTGAAAGCGATCAATATTTTTTCCAAAAAAATACTAGCATAAACCGAACCAACAACTTGCCTGAAAAGCGCGACTGTGCGGTTTAGCTTAACTGTAATGAGATCCAGGACAAGATGATGTTCGAAACATGATCAACCAATTCCAATTTTTTGCTATTCCTGCGTAATAGAGCACCTCAACTTTGCAATCTAGTTGGCGCGATATCTACTTCTTTTTTATGATGCCATTCTCGGTCTGACCCAAAAATGCTGTTTTACGTTTGCATGCAAATGTCTCAAGCTATTTTTGTTCTCCTTGTGGCGTCACAATAAAAACGTTTTGAAAGGAACGTAACCAAACGCAGTCTGGTTTCAAAACCTCTCACACGGGGCCTATTTTGAGCACGTATCTTGTTACGTTGTGAGCAGTTGGTGAAAATACCTTTGGTTTCTGCCTGGCTGCATGTTACATCGGAAAATTTTCGATTCGTTCTATATCTACAAACTAAAAGTAAGGAGTTGTTTAGCTGAAACCAGGCTCACGTTTGAAAACCTTGCGATGAGAAACACTCGTTCAAAAAGCGTGGTATGAATTTGAGGAAAAAGGCCATGCCAAAACATGCGCTGTACTTTGTATTGCATATCAAACGCGTGCTGAGTAGCAGGGTGAAAACAGCCGTTGAATAGCGTAACCGAACTCATGCAGAAGCGGAAATTAATGCATCACTAGCGAAGCTACGAGACATCGACAGCGTCACTGCGCTGGTATTGGAGTGACAGTATTTCTTTCAACGGCAGGCAGATTGCACGCAAAAGCGAGGGTCAAGGTACTAGAAATGATCAAGCATTTTCTAGTTTGGAAAATGTTGATATTTAAACCTAGAACTATGGATTGGCTTTGAGAATTTGCTGGAAGTGTGACAGTGGGCCAAGCGGCGGTTGTTCTTTTGCCATTTTTAAGGTGTAGTTTTGCATACTTCAGATGGCTATTTATACCTGTAGTTGTCATCATTATTGTGACTTGCAATTATTGCATTTAGAAAGCCAAGAAATACATTATTTGCAGCTTTTAACTTTTAAATGATACTCATGGGATAATGTAGTACTGGTTATATCTTTTTTTGTGAAGAGAGAAGAAAAAAGATTGCGGATTGAAAATGTCTTATCAGATCCATTAAACACTTGCACTGTCATTATCCTTGTTCACCGCTACACCGCTGTGAACGATCGATAGAGTTAAAAAACAGTGTGCGAATCGCAAATTTGTGAAAAAATCGGCAGTTTGCATTTGTCTAATTTTTCGTCTTGACAAATAGAAAACTTAAAAGAAATCGGTGAAATATCTGACTAAATCTCTAGAAAACAATCAACTTGAAACGGGCTGCTCTATGAACTGCGAAAACCTTTGGTAAACAGGATAAGTTCAGTGTCAACGCAACTTGGAGTCAAAGGCCACCGTTTCATTTTCGGTCAAGCGTAGAAATTCAGATGCGACAATTGCAGTGGTGGTGCTGCCAGCACAATATTGTCCGTGAGTCATGTCAACGTTTATGCGTAAGCCGTCTGGCATCTAAAATCAGCTTATTATATGCGAACACTCACGTTGGCTCAACACGGTTTTGTCCTGGTCGCTTTTTTAAACGTAATTTGCCAACTCTGCACTGTTGATCCTTTTTACGCTACATTGCTTTCGACCTGCGCGTCACACACATCTTTCGAGTTAGACTGAAATGCTAGACGAGGTGTACTGCACTCTATTGCATAGCAAGCGAAACAGACGAAATATATAGCTGAAGACGAGGTGTTGCTTTCAGCAAACAGAGATCTATCATTTTAGAAAGGAATACGTTTAGCGTTTTTAAGTTCCTGCAGGCTGCATGCACTTTTTTGTAGCAACAAGTTAGCAACAATCTGCAAAATCAAGCTCTCTCGCCTTGGACGGATTACCTTGCGTTTACAAGTCTGAATAAACAGATTAGAGGTGAAAACCAATCATTTTGAGATTAGCAATGCAAATGTAAAAGCGTTCTTTGCGAAAATACTGTAGCAAACACTTGTTCTTTGTGGAACTTCTTATATATTTGTTCTTTGATTATTTTTGAGAGGCAGGTGATGATGAATGAAACATCTGTGTCCGAGCGGATAAAAAATTTTCATATAGGTTGTTGTTTTAAACCTCATTCATCAGCGGTGAGTTTACAGAAGGAACGTGAAGGTAAATATTTCCGCCCGTTTTATCACGACCCATTAGATCTGAAATCAGATATTTTTTTCTAACTAATTTGGAATACCAACAACGCACAGACGGATTTTAGATGGAAAGTTAAGCGAAATTGAGGCAACAGAAATGGCGTACCGCTTCAGTTTTAATGATGGTGTGTGCTCGAAGTCACAGGAAAACGTCCCTCCTTGGGGAACTAACGTGTTGACGATGATTTTGTTTTTTTGGTGCCACACCCTGCAAAAGATCCCAGCCGTCTTTATTGTTGCAGAACATGTTTTTTGTAATAGTTCGGCCCCCACAACATTTTTGGCACTACACCGTTGTATAAAGGTTTTTAACTACAATTATTGATTGAAGTTCAGTCCCTTTTCGGTAATAATGCAGCATGGAAACAACACTATTTGAGGGTCAGAAAAGACCTTTACAAGGTCATCAATATCGCTATTACAAAGACTTTGCTTTAACATAGAATTTGTCGAGTGCACAAAACCAACGAAAGTCTCCTTTCGATAGATGTGTACCTAAGTAACTTGCAGTGGGTGGCGCCCTATTTCATACGCTTAAAATCTTCGTTGACTCATTTAATGCATCGTTATATTTAGTTTCCAAAAAATCTATCACGTTTACCCAGTGGTGAAAGTAGAATAATTTTCTTACCGGAACGATCTAGTATTTATCAATACCTTCCCGAAATTTCAACCATAATTGTAAAAAAACAATCAAGAACACGTCTACTTTTTGCCCACCCCCTATTGTGCATCTTAAAAACACAAACAATGTATTGTGCATTTTGAAAATAGCCATTTCAAAATCAAGCAAAAAGTGTTATAGGCTACGTTTCACTAACTTCGAAAGTGGGTCA
>JGI24158J21664_10012382_pt1 | contig 11305 bp, 6 predicted proteins | sample Ectturendosymbi3_FD_21664 | JGI IMG/M metagenome (IMG submission 21664)
ATCCGTTATATACGCACTTTAATCCGTTATATACACACTTCAATCCGTTATATACGCACTTTAATCCGTTATATACGCACTTTAATCCGTTATATACGCACTTCAATCCGTTATATACACACTCCAATCCGTTATATACGCACTTTAATCCGTTATATACACACTTCAATCCGTTATATACACACTTCAATCCGTTATATACGCACTTCAATCCGTTATATACGCACTTTAATCCGTTATATACGCACTTCAATCCGTTATATACACACTTCAATCCGTTATATACACACTTCAATCCGTTATATACACACTTCAATCCGTTATATACGCACTTTAATCCGTTATATACGCACTTCAATCCGTTATATACACACTTCAATCCGTTATATACGCACTTTAATCCGCTACATACACACTTTAATCCGTTATATACACACTTTAATCCGTTATATACACTTGCTTAACGGTTTCAGTTTAGCTGTTCCTCGAATACAATGAAAACTAGAATGCTTCAAGTGGCGGGTGTGAGTTCATTTGTGCTTCGGACTTCGAACTTGCATTAAGATGCTGCAAAAACTAAAACACAACTACGCTGAGTTCAACGAACCCGAAATCCGCGGATCCAACACCGACAATTATAACGGACATGGGGAGGCTGGATGCATGCACAAGAGCTTCCCTGGTCTGCTCCATGTCGGTTATCACGCCGTCAGTGAGAATCAGCAGCACGAAGTAGTTCTGCAAAATAAAAAGATGTCGACAATTNAACATAGGGGCAGTCGCTGCAGTGATGATCAGATTTAACTCACACATGGGCGAGTGTCGGTTGCCTGNCTCTGTGCAGCGAACCTCGCAACATGGCTGATGATTGGGGCAATGTTGGTGGGTCCCCACAGCTGGATGCGGGTGATAGCCTCTTTGTACGCTTCGACGACACCCGACACACCTGCGCAAGTCATGCAACGGATTGCGATCATAAGTAAAAACATTGCTTGCAACCTGTAATGTTATATCACTGTCAGCAAATATGGCAAAGGGTTGGGCAGGAACCAAATATGGCAAAGGGTTGGGTAGGAACCAAATATGGCAAAGGGTTGGGCAGGAACCAAATATGGCAAAGGGTTGGGAAGAAACCAAATATGGCAAAGAGTTGGGCAGGAACGGAGCTCATGCAGCAGAATAACTTTGCACTGGATTGCAGTCTTTCAAAATCAGGCTAACTTTCCAGAAGAAAGAGATCTTCAAATCATGAAAGGACCATGAAGCATGGTTTCAGTGGACCGTAACCCAAAAGTGGGCCAGGGTTTGTATTTGGGGGGGATCAATAATATGATTGTTTACTTTCCCAAATNTTATAACGTCTACTTGATGCTGAGTACTCCACTACAAAATTTTGTTTCNGGCGCGGCAAATGCCATAGCAACCAAATGCTGGTATCACCACTGTCATTGTGACATAACAATGGCTTTCCCTGTTTGTTTCAGCCTTAAACGTGCCACCTGGCTTGTGGTTGTGGTCCCTGTTTTGAATTAATATTAGCATTAATTGGCCTTACATTTGTGCACAGAACACTTTGTGATTATGAAAAGTGGTTTGGTTCGTAGAGTTGCCAAAATCTACGCATGATGATATTATTTGACGATTAATATTTGGGTCATCGCAAAATATATTGAGCAGTACTGATCTACAAAATGTAAGATTGTGGGGGCCTTTCCAACTGACACTGACAAAAACTGATGGTCGACAATTTACAAAAATACAAACGGGTAAAAATTTGTTATTTCCATAACAACAAGTAGCGTTATTGCTATATTACGAAAAATCTGACTTGGTGTGGTCAGCATGTCATCAGCAGCAGGCAAGCGTGTAGATCATGTGACTTGGTGTGGTCAGCATGCCATCAGCAGCAGGCAAGCGTATAGATCATCTCACTTCCCACTGCTTGGCTTGCAGTTACATCCTTTCCGACCCAGGTTTCGACCCTAGAACTGTCTTTTCTATTCTGGTAACATGGACCCACACGCTGGAACCAAAACATGAATTTTGNTCCACTCGTCATTTGCGCCACCCCTGCCTGTTGCTGTGGCCTGGACTGCAACTACTCTGCGGACCGGTCGCTGATAGCAGTTGACCAGCAGTGGCAATGAGACCATCTGCTCTGGTCTTACAAAAGGAATTCCATTTGCAATCCATAAGCTGAAATCAACATGTTGATTAATCACAATATGGACAACACAGCACGCGACTGACGTCATAAGTGATTGACGGGTGTCGGTCATTAATTGAAATGTGACCAGAGCTCTTTTGTTTATATTTCGCAACCAGTCCTTGGGTAGATACGTAACAAAAGAATACAATATTACAGTTCGCACAGTACATGACAGCAAAACAAATTCATACAACCATTTATGTTCAGCCAGTCAGATGGGATCATGTTTGGAAAGCGGGTTTGAGACAATTTTTTGCGTGTCCACATTGCAATACATACCAACTCTATGCGAAGAATTTCTTACCTAACTTGATTTAAAACGTAATTTATTTTCTCGAACAGACAACGCTTCACGCCGTGTACTGGGACGACATCTACCGGGCCAGATCAGTGCAAAACGCAACCAACAAAACTGTGTCGGAAAGTTGACTTAATTTTTCTGCTGTAACTGCTATATTTTTTAAATAAGCTGCTGATTAACACAAAGCACATTATAACTGGCGATTGCTTGGTCCACACCTACGAGATGACATTTCCTCGCCGCTGACGACCACGTTCTGCATTGTTACGTATTTTTCATGACAATTCCAAGCGTGACCAAAGTGAAACTTTACCAGGATTTTCAGATTAAAGGTAGAACTTTTACAGTTAACACTGTGATTGCGGGGTCTAGAACAGCTTTGTGACATCATAATGTCTTGTATCTCTCCACATGCAACAAAATGCCACAGAAGCTAAACCCTGATCGAGGTCACTAAAGGTCAGTGGTGGAACGTCTTTTGAGTGCATTCAAATATCAGTGGCGTGTGCATTGAACAGTGCCAGGCAAGGACGCCGTAACGAGGGTGCATGACGGGGGCACTACCCACCTTTGAAAGGGGGGGGCAACGAGGACACAGGTGCCCTTACATAACAGCATCATAGGAAATTATAGGGACGCTGGAGAGCGGTTAAACGACGGAGTTATCTATTTAACCCCCTTCCCATCTAAAATGGGGCAACAGGGTCGGAGGTGCCTTTTCATAACAGAATCATCGGTAATTTCATGGTTTATCAAGATCGACTTGAAGCAAATTTATTGCAGCTATTCGCGCACCCAGAAAATTCAGAATGGTTTTCTATAATTTCTGGTATTATTTTTGAGGTCAACGTTGTTTCTGCGCAAAGCAAAGATAACGATTCCGATTTTTTTGTTTTTTACAAGCTTCCATCACCGTCAATTCTTTTACTGCCCCCTACCGCTGTTCTGACGTACCTGGCGCCAGGAATACAGAATGTCTCTCATTGCGTTGCTTGTCCGAATGTTGTTCAGAGCAGTCGATTATTATTTCTGAGGGAAGAAACCAGGGTTGGCAGGTTGGCCCTTTTGGGGCCAAATTTCAGAAATTGCTGGCCCCACAATTTTCGTTTGGCCCTTTGGCTCTTTTCCAGGATAGATTTTGCCCCTTACAAGAATTAGATCTAACCACCCTGCTTCCTGTCTGAATAACCATATTTTTTCACTTTTTTGACCAATAGATTGCAGATTTTCACCAAATCTCTAGGGCCAAAAAGAGCCAAAAGGCCAAACAATTTTTGAAGGTTTTCGATTAGAAAATTTTGTTAGAATCCTTAGAGTTTCCAAGACCATGTGAAATTAGGTTCATCAGAATAACTGTTACTTGCTGCAGATGGAGAGTTATCAGTGAGAACTGTTATGACCTAACTTACAGTTATTTTAAGTACTTTCGTGTACATTACAGTTATTTTAAGTACTTTCGTGCACATTACAGTTATTTTAAGTACTTTCGTGTACATTACAGTTATTTATTCGCAACGCAAGTGGCTGAACAAACGTTTGAAAGGTCCACGCAGGAAATTTTGAAACAAATAAACCTACAACTCCACCCGTATATTTCGCACAGGTTGTGGCGGAAATTGCTTCAGCGTTTGTGAAAAGAACAAGTCCAACCTTCGCAGTAAGGGTTGTCGGGTCGGAAGTTCAATGGAAACTCGTGGGATACTTCACCAGTGGCAGGAAGCTTCGCGCCAAAGCCCAGCGCAGGATAGAGGTTGTCACTAAAGTGAAAAGTTAAAACAACATCATTATTTTTCATAAAAGTAAAAACAGCTTCATACTTTTTGATAAAAGTCAAATCAGTGTCACCATATTTCAAATAATATAGCGACAAATATCGAATACATTCTTTTACTCTAAGCAGGGGCGGAGCCAGACATCTTCATTTGGGGGGGGGCCACGGGAGGGGCCAGCTTTGCAACAAGGGGAGCTGTCAATGGTCTGTGTAGGGCTTTCAGAAAGAGACCTGAAAAATTTTGGGGGGTCACTGGGGTGTCCAGGCAAAATTTTGGGGGGCAGTGGCCCCCCTGGCACTCCCCTAGCTCCGCCCCTGACTCTAAGCTTCAGCTTAGTCATACCATAAGCAATCATCATGTACATCGGGCTCAACACGCCATTTATACCAAAGCCACTGACAGAATGCAACCGTTCGAGGCTTGCATCATTGAAATTTCCATTTGCCTTTATTCTGGCTAGCACTATCGTTGCTATGTAACGGTAGTTACGTAACAATGAATCAGAAGTTCTCATGAGAACTCGTCGATTGTTGCGTAACGTACGTCACAGAGCAATGATAATGCAAGTTAGTTCTCTGCGTCCGAGTTACTGAACAATTTTTCTGTCGTTTGAAATTATTCTCGAACGGGAACTTGTCTATGAAAATCGATTGCTTCAAAAAACATTCAATCTGATATGAATTATATTTAAAAAATGCTTGTTTGTAGAAGGCAGCCGGGTTCTGACAGATGAGCCCATGTAAAGGTCTGCGTACTTGGTTCATTCATATTATCCCGAATTGCTGGACAATTTGTCGTTCGTTTGAAATTATTCTCCAATGAGAACTGTTCATTGGACTGGAATTCACATTCAATGCTCTATGGCAGCAGCTTTCAATGCAAGAGTCGCGACTCCCAGAGACAGTGTTCCCTCTACGGTGCGTAAATGCGAAGTGCCAGCAAACCACTTGTGCAGTGAAATCTCATTCTCGCGCACTAGCAACATTCCAGATTTAATATTGTATATATACCGCATAACCTCTGTAATGCTTGAAACGCTTCACTGGTTGTGTGTCCATGGTTGCACAATTGCATGAGCACAAAACAAACATTTGCTCTGTGTACAGTTTTCAAATTTTCTTAGAGGGAACACTGCCCAGATGAGTCGTGAACCATCTTTGGAGGGGTCGCGAGTAGATTTTTTATACACACAGCTGTATTACATTTGGTTTGATCGAGTTTTAGATGGGGGTCGCTGATGTAATGGGTTGCTACAATCGATCGCGGACTCGCGGTTCAAAAAAGGTTGAAAACCACTGTTCTATGCAAATCTGTTGCTTCAAAAAAAAACAACATTTAATCAGATATGAATTATGCTAAAAAATACTTAAATACTTAATTGCATGTGGCAGATCAGGCATTGATGGATGCGCCCGAGTAAAGCGCGAGCGAATGAAGTCGAGAGAACACTTGCTACGAACGACATTGTTTTATTCAGGTCACTTGCAACATGAACGCGAAAGGCCAGACATGAATGAAAATATTAATTCAAATACAGCAAACCTCGGTTAATCCGCATCTTCGCCAGAATCGGATAAAATCGTTGGTCAAATCGAATCCGGATTAACTGAGGTTTACTGTAGTGACAAAGCCCAACGCATAGACTCCAAGTTAACAATCATAATCAGTGAAATATGTGGTGCCACAAATATACAAAGCAATCAAGCTTGCATTTTGCAATGTTATAAATCGTAATCAAAGACTCTGGCTAAGTCCGAGACACCACTGATTCAGTTACTTTGCACGACAACTAAGAACTTTGTGCCGAGCAAAATACCTTGCCGACAGCGCTTGCCGCTATTGCGAATCGTGGAGTACGTTTAGAGCGGAATGGGCCCCGGCCTTCGGTGAACTGCGATGATGGAGGGAGTGCGGTTTGAATCAAACGAACGATGTTACCTGCGCTGCAGTCGATTCGCGCTTAGCGCAATTTTTTTATTACCTCCTTAAAAATTTCAAAAATTGATAGTGTTGCTGCGAAAAAAGTCCCTCGAGCATGCCAGATTTCCTGGGAATGACATTCCCATATTCCCCACATTTTCCTGGCCTGGCAATTAACTAAATGGAATACTCTGTCGGGATTAGTTTTGCAATTATTCCTTAAACAAACACAACCAACCGCGTTGCACAGCTAACTCCACCTTTCCATTTGAACAGCAAGCTGTGCAATGTTAAAACTTTAGTCACAAGCATTAAACATTTCTTATGTGCAAAAAACGTGAAGACTATCTGGGCGACCTTGGATAAGCTTTGCGCAAAACCATCCCTGCACTGATCATGGTGATAAAGTTTTGTACGCCCACAGCTGGGCATGTAAGAAACTCGAGGTTGGACACTCCTAACAATGAACGCTGAAGCTTTGCGTTCAAATGTGTTTATTACATCATAACCGAATAAAAATTGCCAGGCAATATAATTCCGGGTCAAAGAGGAAAGTATAGTAATCCCCTCTGCTACTCTATGCTTTCTGAAAATCGCGACAATATCGCTGTGATGCAATTTCACAAACAGTGTGAAAAATATAACTTAAGCGACTGAACAGAAAAGCGTTCGGCGGAAAAAGTAACTGTGTTCTAGTGCTTCCATTTACATTTTAAGTGGGGTTCAAATTTAGGGGGTTTTACGTCCTTCAAACCTCATTGTGGTGACATATTCGGTGGCATAAACTCTCCCAAGGGTCTGGCAACCCTGGTTCCTGGGGTTATGCTGGACATTTTGCAACAGGTTTCAAGCGGTTGTCTTCCAAGCTGATCTGGCTCAATTTTGGGGGTACCGTAAATTTTGGGGGGTACCGCAAAGCGGAGTGGGACTTTTATTCTGCTCCGTCGTTTTGGCGCCAAGTTTTTTCGGCTCGTCCCTTATTTCATTTCATGCTAACATACTGCGTGAATTTACAATTTCAGTGATTGTCTCTCGCCGCTAGTTGCAATTTTACGCAAATCTGAAGTAATCAGAGTAATGTCAAGTTGCTAACATCACATCTCGGTCGAAAAACAACCGGGAACTTTCGGAAATAAACACGGGTAGTTTGATGAAGGCTTTTTCTGTTTTGATGAAGTTAATAAGTCTGTCCTGCTTTTATGGCCCAAAAATAGAAATATAGACACATCATCCCAAGAGGCTGTTATCACACCCAGTAGAAACACGTACCTGTCATAATCCTGCAGCACAGAGCAGACTGAGCACAGCGCTTGCAGATACTCGTTGGGGCGTAACGGGTTCATGAAATGAAGAGAATCAGGAGATCGGGGGTCCCCGTTGGATCCGGTGAAGTCTATCCCCACCTGCATTAGCACAGTAGGACGTGTCAGAACAACACTTGCACCGGCTGCCGACCTGCCGGTAAAGTACAGACTAGCGGCGGACAGCTGGAGGCAAGATAACAAAAATGTTCATGGCTGACACAAGCGCCTGTACAGCACGTCCTCTTCAAACACAATTATCTTTGGAGGAAAGCAGCTGTGAACGAAGCAAATCGTTGTTATTCTTGTGATAGAGTTGGAACAGATTGTCCAAGACCATGTATTCCATTTCTTTTGTTTTTAAATGGAGCTTCCCAAAAGCACAACTTCGGAGCAGGTCTAAAAGGCACATTCCAAAGTTCTAGCTCATAAAATCGTCACTCTCCGTGGTTTATCAATTATCGGAACACAACATTTAAACGATGAACAATTATTCCCTTGATTTTGATTGAAATTCATGGCCAATATTAACTTGCAGCTTTTCCCACTCCCCTTTTCCACCAGCGCGCTCCTTCCCATGCCGACCTCGTCAGCAGTTTCTGCCAAATTTTTATGGTTTTATAGCACTTTTGCTGAAACTTGGTGTAAATTGGTCGAAAGTTTGCAACGGTAAAGACAGATTTAAATCATTACGCTTTTGCAGTGTGAGGAGGTTGTCCTAATTATTGAGCACAGCAGCAAGGAATATTGATCGGTTACAAAAGACGAACAAATAGTTCTTTCGACGACGGCCAAAGTAACCAGGAACCGTGCGCGGGGTTCGAACCCATACCCCAGTGACTGGCTGACTGATTGGGAACGTTTGCACGTCAACCATTAATCAAACAGAGGTTAACATAGCAAGTGAAGATAGTTTCTTGGGCACAACGCACTTAGTTGTAGGTTAATGACAATTAAAAAGCTCTATGTTTTCTGTATGCTTTCGAGGAATTAGTCGACGGAGAACTGCTTTCACCTTTTTGCGATGACACAAATTTGCACATATCTCTATTCAATGGTACTCTCCACAATGGGGCAAGCAAGGAATCTATCGGCTAAATTTTTATAGGAAACTGATTTCACGTGAAATTACGTATCCTCAGTCCTTATTCAAATAGAAAATAGTTGTAGGCTCTCACATTAATTCCTTATTCTAAAGTTTTTCTATCTTCACTTGTTATATGCATCAGAAGGAAGAGAAACATGCTTATTAAATTTTCCACCACAGGGTAAAGAAAAAAGTAACCCCTCCTGCTATAGATGGGGGTCTCTTCACCTCTCAGTTGATCGCATCATCACCAAAAACTAAACCATCCTTCATTAAAGCTTTAGGCACAATTACAAACTCCAGCGTTTTGTTTATTTTTCTCCCCGCACAATTGGCTCGGGTCCATCTCGTGGTTATCAACTGGCGCGACGGGGTTTTTGGTTGCTATTGGTAACTGAGCCCCGTGCAGCAGATCCTGTTTGTCCGTCAGTTTCAACGGATTCGTGGTGAAAGACGCAGAACAGCAACCAACCGTGAAGTTTAATTGCAATCCTCCAAAAATGAAGTCAAGGAAACTGAAGTGCTTTTCTATCTGCAAGTAGAAAAAAGTTAAAACCCATGCTACACAATAAAATCGTAATGTCCGGGTGACCAATGAATGTACAACCATCAAGAAACTTATTACAGCCGATTCTTTTTGGTGACGGCAGTTAGTGGCAGGCCGAAGCCTGGACATTGCCCCCATGCCTGGGCGATTTTGCGTGAACACTCTTGCCCATGCAGCGTTACGGCAATTCACTTAGTGGCCGTGGATCGAACACCCAACCTTCCAATTGAGAGGCGGACACGTTTACCACTGAGCTTTTGCCGTCCCATTATTACAGCTTGTTGATACAGTACAGGTAACCACTTACGTCTTTTTTCCTCGTTAATTGAAGCACACTACACAGCAATACCTTGTACTTGCACAAGCTTCTATTTGACAACATTGACACATTCCGTAACAAAAAGGTAAAATAAGATCGATAGGTCTTGTGCATATGAAACGAGGCCTTGCACAAGAAAATCCAAAACAATAGTTAAGATGGCCAGAATTATGATGGCTATTTTAAATACGTCCAGTAATGGCCACAAAAAATACAAAGGCGCGATGATTTTTAAGAGTTTGTGTATTTCGTACTTTTCATTCTCTTTTATTTGCTCTTTTTGTACTTCACTATCCGAGCCAAACAACAGTAATATACAAAGGTTTCTGAAAAAAATGGTTTTTGACATTTCAAACGAAACTGTCTAATTTGAAAGAAGTTGTAGCGCAAGACCACTTCTGCTGCAGTGAGAAACAGAAAATAATGACTATTAATTTTACGGAAACATCACAAAAGCATTTTTGCCCTAGTGTAGAATCCTTTGTGTTGTTTTTGTACAAGAAAAAGTAACTTATGAGGGTAAATGTAGTGGAACAGCAGAGAAATTGGTTCATAACCTGTTTTAAGGGTTGCGAGATAAAGGAGTTACCGAAAGACTTTTGTCAATATGATGAAACAGACCTTGCAGCTGTTGATGAACACGACGCCCGAGTTCTTGTAGGATTTTTTTGATTTCTTCTTTGGGTTTACACAAGCAAATTCTTTCTGCAACAAGGCAACGTGTGTACAGTGATTTGACAGAAGTACTGGCGCATTGAACAACGTCTCAAGGAACTGTGGATATTTAAACGTGAGGTTCTTGAATTTTTGGTATTAGCCAACAAGAAAATGACCTGGGCTGACTTCCATTCCGATTAAAAATGAAAGATCAGAGACGATACAGAAAACCGATAAATAAGTTTCAGCAGTTCATGGTACAATGTGCAATACTAGTTTGTCGGAAATGACAGTCAATCTTTGACGGTAGGGTACTTGTGCACTCGAGCGTGACTTTCTGAGCTCCAGTGCAGACGCACATACACGGTTGCAAGCAGGGTAGTGGCATGTTGCAATGCTGGACAACACGTCAAGAGACCTGCATACTTACCAGAACTCGTTAAAGCAACAAAAGCAACAAAGAAAATGCATTGCACCGATGTGACCAACCATCACAAGCAAGCAGCCTACATGGTTAGTGGTGCTCACAAAAAGAACATGTTTGTATGACATGTCTTTGCCTGGGTGTTGCTGCATCTAAAATTCTCAGAGTTAAGCAGCTCAACTGCAATATACTGACCAGGCCTACGTTCAAGTACGTGCTCTCCACGATCTGGGTAAGCCAGGAATCTATCGGAAAATTTTTAATAGCAAATCAATTTCTCGCAAAACTACGCATCGTCAGTCTTTACATCTGCAAGCAATGCTTGAAAGTCTTAAAGCAGTGGTCCTCAACGTGGGCGAAATCGCCCCTCAGGGGGCTATTTTATGCGTTATTGGGGCGATTTTGTGATTTACGAGATTTGGGGAGCGATTTCAGTTTTCAGGGGGGCGATTTCTGCAGTTTGAACATGCTAAATTTTTGAATTGATTACAAAAAAAAACAATATTTGTTTCTTTGGAGTCAAAGCAATTGATGCACTTTCGACTCCATGGTTCGTGATAAAGGTTATAAAATATATCGGAGTGATCACGTAACAATCAAACTATCATCGTTCTGTGTAACGCTTCACTGTACCAACTATCCAAGAACACTGAGATTTTCACTGGGTGAGAGTCAAGCTTTGCGGTTCTCACAAAGATTGTGAATGTGCAAGTATTTTGTTGAGACTAATGTTCAAAATAAGATAAAAGAGTAGAGAAACTGTTGCAC
>JGI24158J21664_10012383_pt1 | contig 11305 bp, 7 predicted proteins | sample Ectturendosymbi3_FD_21664 | JGI IMG/M metagenome (IMG submission 21664)
TCTGTGCTTTTGCGAATGACGATACAGCTGTGGAGAGGATGAACTGATTTGCTCCTCCCAGTGTTGGTCATGTGCTAACACCGTTTCTGTAATGTGCACTGATGTACAGCAAAACACTTTTTGTGCTCTTTTGTCTGTGATATGGACCATGAGCCCGCAATAAAATATCATTATTATTATTATTATTATTATAGGGTTTCATGTGAAAGTGCGTTTGTCGGAAAATTTGAAAAAAGTTTTCTTCATGGTTGTAAGGGATCGTTGTGTGCACCAAAAATATTAATTTCCGCCAAGGAAACATGCACTTCATACACACACAATTAACAATGTGAAGCAATTAACAATGTGAAGTGATAAGCATTTCCAGTGGGCCAACATGCTCGACGATCAGCCAAAGCAAAATTTAAACTGCCTGCAAACATTTTTTGAGGGTTGATCTGTCAAAGATAAACACATTTAAAACTATTTTCACACCCCAAGAAAGTTTGTCAGCATTTGCAAGGACAAAACCTCTGTTGCGATCGGAAATCCAGAGCGGCATGTGTGCGAAGCTTCGCACCGTGACAAGCTGTATCTCATGACGTGGTAATGATGTCATCACCAAATTTGGTGTGCGACCTTCTCTCACCACCAACTTCAATCGATGATGTCAATAATGACGTAAACAAATGGGAAGATGGGGAGGGCGAATTGTACATTAGACCCCCCACGAACGAGTTGCACTTCTCAGATCCCACTACCTCACAAATACGGGGGAATTTGGATTAACACCAACTACTGATATTACATCTATCTAACTGTAATTGAAAGGCAGTGAGCAAGAAACATTATTATTAATACAAGCACAAAAAGAAAATGGCAAATGTTTCATTGAAATTTGAGACCCCACCAATGAGTGGGTATTTCCCATGAGAAACAGCAAAAGCATTGTTATCTAGTTGGAGATTGGTGTGTTTAGTAGCAAGTCACCACGCTCTTCCGAGTTCAATCGGTTCTTCTGCTTTAGGAATGCATATGCATGACTAACACCAGATTCAAACATGTAGGAAATTGGGAATGCAAGTAAAAACGGCTCTACAGCAGCACAAAATTTTAGGTATTTAGCAGCGGTATTTGCATGGCACTGTAACGCAGACTTTTGCGTTTAAACAGCGATTGAACTTTGAGATCCACACGCATATCAGTGAGTTCATCTTGCAACTGCGAATTAATGTCTGCATTTTGCACATTAAAATCAAATGGCGTAACAATCCAATCCGGTACACGCATTCTTAGTAGGTCCTCAAAGAGTACCTTTCAAAGTCTTCACTAAAATTTTTAAGGTGCTTTGCATATATCTCCAAATAACTGTCAACAATGCTTCCATCTTTTTCCAATTTAAGCAAGTTGGAGAAATATTTCAAATAATTGCGTTCCAATTTTGAATAGACTTAATTTGGTTTGAAATCCTGATAGGATTGTTCCAGATTGAATAACAGCCATTTCGTTCATGCCACATTGTGTCAAGTCTGGTTTGCCAAACTTATGATCAAATGAGATTTGGTTGGAGACAGTACGGGACCCAGAAATGGTGTGCCATCGGAAAAAGTTTGGGAACCAATTTTGTATGGTTTCTTCTGTTTAGGTTGTAAAGATTAAGATTTGCTATGTTTTTCTCAGGCATTGCTTGTACTAGCTAATCTACTATCTAGTGCAAACGTTTTTTTTTCATTTTGAAAAAGTTATGAAAAATAATGTAGACTCCCCCAGCAGAAAACCGGGAAATGAATAACACAAATGCCTGGACATTATCACCTGTACATGCCGTGTAGGCCTACAGATTTAGTATAAAGTGAATTATGTGTTGTGTTTGTTATCTACTTTGACAGAATTGCAAACAGTAATACTAAATTTTGTAATACACCATCATGGACGTAGCCAAGGGGGCACTTGGGCCATGGTCACCATATCTCATTTTCATGTTTGCGAACTTTGCAAAAAGGTCATACTACAGTTGAGTGAACATGGTGACATCATCATCAAAATGCAAACAGAGTGTTTGGCTACTTATCTGTCATTTTGGCTCCTTTCAGAACAGTGTTTGGCTACTTTGGGTTAAAAAATCTGGCAACCCTGCCCAACGCTTGTTGAATTATTGTTTATTGTTAAACTTTTTGTAATCTATTTCTACCTTTGCCTCTTCAACCTCATTTTGGTGATGCTATATGCCTGGTAGGACATCACATGCAACTGTGGTACTCCATTATGGTCCATGGGTTGTTGTATTACTTCACGATTTGTGTGGATCAACATTCATTGTTTTTTGCCTTTGCTACATGCCTTTGTTCTGTAAGTTGTGGTTGCTGTCTGCTGCATGATAACCTCAATTGTTGCTTAGTTCTTTTACCTATGTGCATGCCTCACCTGTTCATCTGTATATGCCTCAACTCTTCACCCATTGCTTACCCACCATCAATTGAAATGTCTTGGGATGTTATGTTTACCATAACCTCCTTCATTTGTTGTTTTCAATTTTGTCATTTATTGCTTGTTTTTCCTTTTTTTTTTGCATATGATGGTACGTCTCATATACCTTTCTCTGTTTATATTGGCTTTCTTTGCATTTTTGTTAAGTGTCTTTGCAACAGCAGAGGTGCAGTACATATAATCTATGGATAAAACAATTCAGAATATGATTTTTTGATTTACATCACTGGTGATTGATGGCTTATATTGGATCTTATGCACATTTTTCAGATCAACCTTTGTTACATTCATGTTAAATGAAAATTTGTTGTTGGCAATCCTATTTTTAACTACGTTGTTGATTTATACTTCTGACCAGTTTCTTATGCTGTTCAATCCAGTTTTTGGTAAACATTATGTGCTGTCCAGCAAACCCGCAGAAAGCTTATCCTTGGATAAAGTATGCTATCGTAGTGTATAATCTTGGCTTCCAGGTACAGTTATGCATTGTACTGTATATTTAATTTATTCTAGTTTTTGCTGCATTCTCCTGTGTGTTAGGATTTATTCTCATCAGTGCATGTCACTTCCAAACGTATGCGGTGACTGCTGTTGATTAACTTATAATCATATAGTCAAATGGGGTGAAATAACAAAAATGTTAAGTTTGTATTATCTCTAAAACAAGCTAAGGTATTTTATTGGTCTTTTGACAACAGGTAAACCCCATGTCAAAGTATATTGTCACATTGAAATTTTTTGATTATCTTTTCCCAAAGAAAAATTATAATAAAAAAATACTAGCTTTTTTTACCCAGGCATAGGGACAAAAAAGCTTTTTCTGGGTAAAAAAAACTACAACTCTTTCATCCACAGTTGACTGTATTCTGTACATTAAAAGTAATGCACATTTTTGCAGAAGTATTTAATCATAATGTAGACTTAGAATGGTTTATTTATTTACAGCATGCTTTCATGCAAAAACAATAGGTTACAATGATCATTTCAGTTCAAGCAGTCTTGAGCAGGTCATCAGTATTCTTTTCCAAATTTACAGAGGTTGGCAAACTTTTTGGACATCATGCTCTCAATTTAAAATTAAACAAGCCTTTCCTCTGCATGAATTTGAAGGTATTGGCTGGGCTGGACCATAAAAACAATACTTATTGCAGAGAAGAGAGTATCCATGTTTTTCACCACAGTAGGCCAGTTCTGCAACAAGCCACTTGTATTAGTTGTACTCTCAATTTTGTGCAACAAGTTATTTCCACACTTGTTGGGGTTTCATCATCAATACCCTCAAAGAAGACATAAAGTTGTTCCCAGTAGTAGGCTTAAGGCTTGGTCAAAAAACAGCATAAATTTCCCCATATTTCTTCTTAACTGATTTTTATGTCTTCAGCTTTACTCTTATACATGGTACATAGGAAACTTAAACAGATTATTTAGTGGTGCATTGGTAACTGCTTCAAGAAACAAGTTCCTCATCTGATTTGACGTTCTCTTTTGACATGCCTTTCATCTTTTTCTCACTTTGTACGTAAAAAAAAATTCTTGTCTGTAATGACTTTCCATGCATAAACATGTCCTTTTTTGGAGGGTGAAATTTTAAGCTGGCCTGCCTCTAGACTTGTCTTTCTTAAAGACAAACCTGATGTGGTGTGATTCCAGCAAAAACGAGTCTTTTGAACCTCCCATTCTTTTTCTCTACACAACACTGTTGTGATGCAGTTTAAGAAATGCAATTATGATGCAGTTTCATCACCACTGTTTTATTACTTTCTGGACTAGACCCTGAGTTCTCAAACTGAGGGGGATCAAAGGTTTGTAAGAGGGGCATGGGTGTGGTAGCAACATCTGTTGGAAAACAGGATGGCAAATAAAGTTTTTTTTCCATTTTTTGTGTTTGATTGTGAGGTTAGCTGAGACACAAGTATCAATGATTAATGCCAAAGGAGGCGCACCTAAAATAGTTTAAGAACCTCTGTTCTAGACTTAAAACAAGGTAATTGGCAATTGTGAGCTATTATTGTAATCAAGTACATTTACAATATAGCTGAAACACCAAAAATAAATTAAGGTTCTTGTTTTTTTTTCAGAGCAGTTCTATAGAGAAATTTACTTTATCTGTGTTACAGTAAGATCATACAAAAAATGCAAACATGCGGTAAAAAAATCTTCACTGGGATAAAAAGTAATTAGTTTTTTTTTCCCAAGTCAATGCATCCGTTTGGGGTAAAAACGAACTAGCCCATACAACTCAATGTGAAGTTGTCAAAATTGTTATTGGTATGGGTATGCTGAGACATGCATTATCAAAGAAGTTGCCAACTTTGTCATGTTTATGCTAAGTACTTCTAAAGCAGCATAAAAGTTCATGAAAGTTGTAAGGTCCTATCTAATATCAACATCAGTTTTCAAACAAATCTAATCTTATTTGACGTCTTGGGTTGGAACAAATATGTTACAAACAATGTCTTAATAAATACTTTTGTAGCACCAATTCATTTGAAAATTTTTTCTTTTCAGTAATTTTAATGGGATAGTTACTTTTTAACCCAACATTGAGAAATTTTTTTTACCCCACTTGACTATAGTTGTGACATGCATCCATATGAAGTGTTTTTTAAATGTGGCCATCCTTTGTTTATATTGATGTCATTAGGATTCGTATCACATGGTTAGTAGCAGGGTTGTTGTAATTTTACTCAACTTAAAAGGAACACCTAGGGTTTTTAACACTTTCATTACTGGTTCAACAAGTAACAGTAATGATGAAAGCATATATTTATCAATGATAAATCTTTATCCTCAACATCTATCTGAGCCCTCCCTTTCATCAATTCCACCTCCTCTGCAGTAAACCCAGGTAAAAAGCTCTCAAACCAAGCTTCCAGCTATATCACTTTAAATAACACTTGTTTCCAGTTCTTTTTCCAATGAAGCAATCTCTCCTATTTATATAATAACTAAAAGATGTGAAGCCTATAGTGCAACAACTGACAGCTTGAAATACAAAAAACATCGCTAACCTATACTTTATTGTTATTAAATTTGCTAACCTTGTCTAAACAGTTAAATAAATTACTGCAGGACTTTAAATCTGATTTGAGCTAACCTATTCTAATTCCATAACAGAATGAGCTCAAAATACCTTTTGTTGTGTTAAAAGCCATTGTCTCAAACTGCACCAGTGACTTGCTCAACCAGCATCAGAAAATGTCCTTGTTTATAAACCACGGTTTTGTGTTAAATGGCCGAACTATGCTTTTTCAATCTGATTTAATTAAAATCAATAGGGTTGATCATGTTTTGCCTGTGAAAATATGCAAATAAACTATGCAACTAGCAGATTGGCTACTTCATGCAGATTATCATCACATTATGAAGCTGTGTGATTATGAAATTGCATCACTAACAAATGCAAGTTAGTGGAGGATGAAATACTCAATACCAAAAAACATAGTTTCATTCAATCTGAGATTAAAAAGTTTGTTTAATAAACATATCTGAGGTTTTAAGTTTTTTGAATTATTGACTAATCATACTTCATCACAAAAAAAAATATTTTGAAAAGCCATTGCAAACACAGGTTTTCGGACAAGTTTATACAGCTGCTAAATTTTTTAAAAGTGGCAATAATTTTTTTTTCTGATAATATTACACTAAAAAAATAACATCATATTTGAAATCAGCATGTCCTGAAATGATGGAATTGATCCTTTGATCACATCTCTAGCATCAGTGGATCAAAGGGAACAGCATTTTGTTTTTGGAGCGCTCCACACCACCTAGTGTTGACCAAAACTTCAAATACCCTTATCTCGGAAACCGATGGACCAAATTCGATATTTTTTTTCTTAGATTTTTCTAGTGAATAACATCTGAAAACAGTGAAAATCTGAGAGTATGGGTTACACTCATTTGTTGAATTATAATGGAATGCCCCTTAGATGATAACCTAGATTCCAAAAAAATTGAGCCAAAAAAATGGCCTGATGGTTTGGCGCCCAGGGCCCGATGAACTTGGCCACAAAGGCAAAAACATGTCCTCATCATGATGTCACCCAAAGAAAACCCTGTGCCCAAAGCGAAAAAAAAATTTTTTTCAGTCTGAATTAGAAGACTTGCTGAATCTGTAGAGAGTTTGAACAGCTCCGTAGCCCGATTGGCTAGCGAGTAATAGTGTTGCAAAGCTTTGCCAAAACAGTGGCTCTTTTGGTCCTTGAAGGTAAACCACCCGATACCTGTATATAGTGCTGCAGGGAATCCACCCGGTACGGAAAGTGTTAAAAAACTGGTTGAGCAAGAAAAATACTGAAAAGATTAAATAGGCCAGTAGCGATGGTCACTAGTTCTTAGCTGAACAGGCCACAAGTGCCCAACACTTTGTGTGACTCATAACAGTGGTTGCTTAAAGCTAGTCAACTCGTAATTGGCATTAGTTTTGTTTTTAGGCTTTGATGATAACGGCATTATGGTCATAGCGTGTGTTTAAAATAAATTCACGTGCTTTTTCTAAGTTTTACATTATCTTTTTATCATTGCACCATAAGCTTTTGCTTGCAATTTGTAGGACTGAAGATGTTTAAATGAAATGAAATTGATTTCCTAGTAAAACACTTTGCAAGCAGTTTAGCTGCATTGCCCTTGTGGAGACTTGTTGGTGAAATGCAGATATGTGCAATCGGAAATAATGCGAAGCAAACAAAAAGAGTTGAATTGGGTGGATGCTTAAGGTTGGGGTTTTTGAGGAATGTTGTGGATTGATGATAGGGTCACAAGTGTTGTAGTACCAACCTGTTTTCTTGATATTTTCATGCAGGGAAGGTGAAAGGGCCGTGAACATCGTGAGAATTCAATCGTTTTTTTTCTTTCTCCCTAAGTCTTCTGTTGTATACACATAGCTGACAGGTGGTAGGACTGTGCAGTAAAGTCTAACAAGGAAGAATTGCGAAGATATTCAATCAGGTCTTTGTAGAATGGTGTTATTTCAGATGTAACAACGTCATCACCTGCTGATACTCCAGCACAGCATTATAGGCAGGGCTGCCATACCGTCCTTATTTCTAAGATATGTCCTAATTTTCCAGTACTGTGTCTTAGAAAACATTCCTGTCCTTATTTGTGACCTGCGTCCTTATTTCTTATTTTCTAAAGCGTAAACAATTTTAGATAACCATGAGCTGATGAACATACAGACCATTACTACCTCATCATAAACATTTTGTAATCAAGGTTTTGTGGCGTCATAAAAGTAGTATAATCTTGCAGCACAGAGACATAACGCACTATCAGGCATTGTGAACACTGCAAGCTGTTGACCTCTGGTTAGGATTCTTAGGAAAGCTGGTTTTGCACCAGTAGCGAAGGTTTAACATTTAATTGATTCAAGAAACAAGCAAACGAAAAACACATTTTCAATGACAATTACAGGAAGTCGAGAATAAAACATTGCTAAAGCAAATAGTTCCTGGAGATAAATAGGCAAATATATGATCTGACGTTAGTCGTGAAAAAAAACAACTGTTTTCTTTTTAGGTAATAAATTCAAATTTTCCTCAGCCATCCTTATTTTTGGTTCTAAATCGATGGTAGCCCTGATTATAGGATACATTGCTCATAGGAACTGCACTCAATTTTTGCTGTTTCCTTGGGTCTCCTATATAAGTTGCATTTATTATTTTTTCCAAGCATTGCAAAGTGCAAAGCTTATCATTCATATTGTGGGTTCACGGCAAATATATCCACTGAGGTGAAAACAAGTCCACTTTCATAGGAGGGCTGAAGTCCATTAGTGGTGTCATCAAATCCATGACATCATGGATTTAATGACACCAGTAATGGACTTTAGTCATAGCATGTATTTAAACGAAAAACTTACTCATAAATCGAAATACTTATCTTATAATTATTCAAATAACAGCTTATATAAAGTGTAGGCTAATGACACTTTCAGACATCAGCCTGCCTTAATTAACCATTGAATGAAATATAAGTCATAATTTTTAAGTCTGGTTACTTGCAACAAGCATGTAGAAGAGTAAAGAAGGTTTTGAGTATAGTTGGGTTTTTGGGCTTTTTGATTAAGGCTGTGTAGTTTTTGATAATATTTGTATTTATTTGAATGATTGCACTAAAGTGGGCAAATAAGCTGATATCATAGTCTCCTGTGGTCATTACTATGTACAAAAGGGCATTGTTACATATGAACATGTTTCTTATTTTTTGTTTGCAGTTATTTGGATGCTTATTTTTGTTTTTGGGGATATACTCAGAGGTGATGAGGTCACAATTTACAGAAGCTGACCATGTTTTCTTGACTCCTTCAGTTTTTCTCACTACAATTGGAGTATTTATGCTTTGCTTCTCTTCTCTGGGTTGTCTTGGAGCTTTACGTGACAATATATGTTTTATTAATTGCGTAAGTATAAGCAAATGATTCTTCATTATGTGTATAATGTGCACCATAATTAAAGAACGTATAATTTTAGACCTGATTCCATTACAGAGATTATTTAAATGTGTGTTGAAATGCTGAATATGCACAATGTACATCCTTGAAATTTATGGCAGAACCTTGGTTAAATAAAAATACTTATTGAACACAATGTTTATGCTTCAAGCAAAAATGTTTTAATCAATGATAGCACATTTTTGCAATTTAACACACTTGTTTCCAGAATTATTGGACTCTTATCAATTGCCGCATACAACAGAAAAATTAAATATAGTAGAATTGCTCTGTAACATCACTTTAAGGGACTGGAGAAAAGTGTCATTACAAGTGAACTGTCGTTATAGCTGAACTACAATAAATTGTTCCTAAAATGGCTTTTAGTTCAATGCCAAAGCCTGGCAAGGGTTACATGTGTTCTTTAATTACTATTGTCGCTTGCTGTATCACGTTTTCACATATACCCTGATAAGAAAAAGTGAAACTATTTTGTCTTTATTTGTTGAAACTGCAGTCAATGTCGTGGTTGGAATATCAAAATCTTTTGCAAGTATTGCCACTTCCGTACCATTATCGCTATTGATTGAAACAACGATATCACACTTTTTCCATAATGGGATACTGTTTCTTTTCTTTGACAATTTACACACTAATCCACCAAGACTATCGATCAAACTGACTACAGTTGCAACAATCCCTAATACTGTACAGTAAAACTCTTGTAACAATTTGCCTGAATTGCTGCTGATGATGCAATCCTTGATGCCATTCTGAAGTCAAACCTTTCACGGCTCAACGATTGGATGCTTAACTGCACTCTTATTTGGTCATAAAAGCTTTCTGTGGTGGCTCCATATAGACAAGTTTACATTCAAACTGTACAGTAAACTAGCAACTGTTGTTATAAATGAACAAAATATTCTGCTGGGACTGACAAAAAACGTTGCAATAGGTGAAGTGATGATATAGCCAAGTCGTTACAGTCAAACTCGGATGCATGTAAAAGACAGGAATTCTGCTGTGACCGACAAAAACGCATCATTATAGGCAAATTGTCTTTGTAGCTGAAGTCATTATAGGCGAATTCTACTGTATTCATACAATCCAGACCACCCCACCGAACGGGGACAAAACTGGACTACTACTACATCACATGTGCAATATAAATGGCTGTTCTTGGCACAGCAGTTAAAACTTGTCATTCAGTCTTGTTTCAAACCACTTGTTTGATTTTCAATAGTAGCAATCTTGAACAAACACTGGAACTATGCATCAACAACTACTGCATTTGACCATTATCTTGCAGAAGCACTACCAAAGGTGAACAAAAGGCAACTTTGTGGGTTCCGCTCCATGGACTTCATGTTTTTCACACTTTCAGAGCTGGAGTACAATCTATTTGTACTTTGAAATCGGCCTAAAACCAGCAGTTGTCGGTTGCCTTACCAACGCCCCAGCTCCTCTGCCGATTGTGCTAGGGAGCTGTTCAAACCCTCAAAAGATTCAGCAAGTCTTCTAGTCTGCACTCGAAAAAATTTTTTGGATGGGGGTTGCGGATTTTTTGTGAGTGGCATCATAAGTGAAGTAGTCTTGGGGCCATTTTGGCTCATGTTACCTGGCCTAGGGCCCAACCGCTAGGCCAAAGTATTTCGTTGAAGTTTTCATTAGAAACTAGGCTCGAGTCCAGTCTTTTGAGCCTTTGATCGACTTTCTAGCATTTCTGGTTCAAAAGTTATGATCTAAAATAAACAAATTAATTAATTATCTCATTAACTAATTAATCAAATATTTTTATTACTTTAGGTCAGTGGTGCTCAAACTTTTTGGCTCGTGGGCCACATTTGTCTTTGAGAAAGCCTTCGTGGGCCACAAGAATTGATAATCTCAATAACAATTATCTAAAAAATTATCTTAAATGATTAAAGCTTTCTTTCCAATGAAAATTGCTTCGCGGGCCACTCCAGAGGGCCTTGCAGGCCACATGTGGCCCGCGTGCCACAGTTTGAGCACCACTGCTTTAGGTCATGACTTTTGAACCCGAAACCCCAGCAGGTCATCCAAGGTATCAAAAGACTCAGATTGTAGCCTACTTCCCAAAAAAAACTTCAGCGAAATACTATCATCTAACATTTTGGGGCCAGGTGAAGTGGGTCAAGGTGGCCTAAAAGTCGTCCATTTATGACGTCACTCACAAAAAATTTGCAACCCCCAACCAAAAAATTATTTTACGAGTGCAGACTAGAAGACTTGCCGTGTCTTTTGAGCCTTTGAACAGCTCTCTACCACTTTTGGTGCCTGAGTTATGCAAGCGCAAAGTCACGTGTGATCTGGTTGTATTGGCGCAAACCGCTTCATTTAGACTTCAAAAGTGTTAACAGAGGTCAGACCTTAAAAAATATTTTC
>JGI24158J21664_10012384_pt1 | contig 11304 bp, 7 predicted proteins | sample Ectturendosymbi3_FD_21664 | JGI IMG/M metagenome (IMG submission 21664)
AAAACTCGTATATCAAAGAAATTCAAAAATTGTGGGTAGCTTAGTACCAGACATGGGCGAAAAAAAAAACTTGATAAATGATGGTGAATCCGGGTGTGAATAGCTATACTAAAACTCCAAACCTATGGAAAATACTCCGAAAATGCAAAAAGATGCTTTTAATTTGAAGTGAAAATGAATAGTGATGCTAATATAGTTGTGCATCTGTGTATTGGACCAAAAGTCAATGGTCAACAAAACCTCACTGGTTTCATTGAGTTTTTTAACAGTATCTGGTGGATCATGGTTGACATGCTAGTTATCAGTGTTGTGGAAAGGTACTTTCGACTTGGATTAAAGTACCTTACTCCTCTGGGAAAAAAGATAATTTACTGTATACCTAGCCTACTTTCACAAGTTCACTCTGAACATACACAAATAAAACCAACACCTCTCCTCGTAATATCCCGCTATTCTGTTGCCGAAGTGCCAAGCCGTTTTTAGTAAAGCTCTTCTTTTTGCTGCTATTTCTCACTAGACTCATTACGTTACTTCTGGCGGCTTATCGAATGGTTAGCTGGAACAAAGCGAGAATTCGCTACAAACGCTGTGCTTGCCACCGGACTATCTGGATTTGACCCACAGAGGCGAGCAAATAGCCTGCCCTGAAACATAACCATAAAAAACGATGATAAAGGAGGAAACCCAGCCGCCACAACCGCAGTTCATCGTGCAGGGATGCAGGGTGAAGATTTCCAAGTTTAATCGCGAAAGTAATCGTCGATGACGATTAAATTGGCAATGTAATCGTATTTCATTTTTGGTTAGTTCAATCGATTACAATTACTCATAAAACTGTAATCGATTACGATTACCCATGTTTGCTTAGTACAGTTAAAGTCGTTTAGCAATGGCGTTCCTTGTAAAGATGAAGAAGGTGCTCTTTAGGATTGATCCACATTGTTGCCTTCCAGATAATGAATGCGAAAAGGACGGACCTTCAAACAACATGGATGATGATCAAACGGCCGAGTGTCGGAAAACCACTGAGGTATGTTTGTTCTATCCTTGTCTATTCATGAAAAATTTGTTTCATGTTGGAGGGTCGCGTATTGTATATTTCTGTAAGTTAAAACTTTTTTCCGTTTTGATTATTTTAATTATACTTTGCGTATACAAATGGTTAAAACCAGCTAGTCGTGAAATCTGGTGTATTCCAAGTAGAACATGAAGTTAATGGCAAATCATGCTTCTGATCTATTCTACTTCGTGTTCCTTGGCGGTGCAAGTAAGTTTTATTCTAGCGTTTATATTACCACATTCTTGCCAACCGTTTCGTCCCGATTTTTTCAAGTTTTAAGTACAAACACAATAATGTAATATGACTGCATCCACTACGCACACGTAAGCAGATTTCTTATTAAAAAGAATTTCTGATGGATTCGACTGCGTCACCTTGTTTAAGACTTTATCACAAAGTCATGAAAGCAGAACCCAGTCACGCTGATTCCTCGACAGCTTCACACCTTATTTCCTTCGAAAGGTATCATGAGTTATATAGGTAAATCATTTCCAGCAGTCTCTACGTTCGTTTAAAAGGAACTTGTTCACTTGGTAGCCGAGCACTTTTAAACACCGGTGAATAAACTAAATAACTCAAATTTTAATTATTTGAAAATTCCCAAAAAGCGTCGCGGTCCGACCAAAACGCCCTTGCGGGCTCCGTTTTTGAGACCCCTGATCTAATGTGTACGTTCAGACGCCGCTGTATGTCCGCTGGCAGTTCTGAAAGATTTTGTCTAATGTCAAGATGGACAAAAGAGCACGGTTGGTATCGCAAGAATGTGTGAAAGATATAGTAAAAACAAAACTTGTTTTGTATCGCTTTTCCAAGACTACCCTCAGAATCTCCTGAAACTTGTCTCAGTCGCTTGCATGTAGAGGTGACGGTGACTCATACACGGACCAACTTTAATCTCAGTTCGTGAAATGTAGCGTTGTATCGAAGCTATACATCTTTTCCATTGACTACTTAAGCGACATTGATGCATAAAGCGAAGCATGTGTTGTTTCTATAACTGTTGGCTTTATGTGCGCGCACTCAGTAGTGTTCTTATGTTGCAACATTTGCTACCCATGTATAGACTAAATGAGTGCACTCTAAAATAGGTTTGTGAGCTGAATCCAAGCTTCCATTTCACTGAAACGAACCCAATGCCCATTCCTGATGCTGCACCTCGATGTTGACATTATCAGACTTCAAAATGAAGCATAGCGCTCTGCTTAGTTTTTCTTTCATGTCCTTTCTTCCAGGGCCAATCTGTTCACACTTTGTTCGTTTCAGTGCACACATGACCAATTTGGGAGCATTTCCTACATAACGCAAAAATACAAACAAATCTTTGTTAATTGCGCCTTAGGTGATCTGTTTATCCCAGGAACTCGACTTCAACTTTACGGAGAGTCAGCTAGTGGAAGGCAGAACCAGGTAGGAAACATTGTTGAAACCTTATGAACTTATAATACTGCTGGAGTGGCATATTTCCCATTCCTATATTGGCGGCTTTCCCATGCTATACACATCGTTGCTTATTAGGTGTAACATGGATCATGTTTTCGTACTGTGTCCGTGGTGGCGATTGTTAAAGTGTTCAGTGCCGAGCCGAATATTTTTGCTGTCATTAACGGTTAATACAATGTTGGCGTTGTGTATGTTTGTATTGATAGAGTCAACGCGTTATTTTTGCATCACAAAATTATTTGTCTTTTCCCAAGTTTGTGATACAACTGATACAGTGCTGCGTTCGCTGACAACGAACTTCAACGAGTTCGTCCTACCACACTGACTTAAAAACGGGTTTTCGCTGGTGAAAGGGTTTCCCAGTGTAAGAAAACAAGCGCCGGATGCATGATTGAACTATTATATATGATTGTATATGTATAATTGTTAATTCTGTTTAATTAATTTGCAGAGAAACTCTTTAGTTTCTCAAAAAAGAAAAGCATTGGTGTTATTCAAAACTTCTTCCAGAAGGTGAACGCTTTTAGCTTGATTTATCTTCGTAATTTACTGGACTTACTCATGCTGAGGAAATCCCAAACCTCCACGTGCGACTTTTAATCCATCCGTATAATGCTGGCAAAAGTAACTTGAGCGTGTTTTATCAAACTGATTCTCCCGTGCTGTGCTGACTTCGTGCTGCCGCAGACAATCGTGTAGCAAAAACGCAGCATACCGCAGGTTTTGGTATCGAGTTTTCCCATTCACAGCTTGGCCGCATGCTGCGCCCGAGCCCAGTACTAATCAACGGCGGACTGGATAAAAAAAAAATAGCTGTCGGTAGAAGTAGAGAGTTGCTTCTTTTGATCGTGAATGTGATCCCTTGCTTGTCTGACCTGTCGGTAATTTCAGGCAAAAGCATAAAAAGGCACGCTCGCAGTGCTTCGAAACTACAATACCATTTTAAAAAGTGTTCAAACTGCGTTGATGTAATTCGAGAATCAGGTGTGTTTTTTTCAAGCCTCTGTGTTTTTAGTGCCAATGGAAAGAACGAGGAAAAAGCTTCGCGTGAGGTGGAAGTTGGGGAACGGGCTATTTCCTTAGTGTGGAGGAACCGAAGAGTGTTCTTGAAGAAAACGTTACCGTCCAGCTTGTTGACGCAACCCGCACCGAAACTCACAAAGATGTGGAGTTGAACTTACTGGCAAGGGAACTTGTTGCGAGCTCTATTCTTGCCGCTTACAAGAAGTGCACCGATCTTAGAGCGAATGTTGATGAACGCGAAAGCGCTAAATCGCTTCAGGCGCTAAAAGGTCTTTCTGCATCTGCCGATACAGGAAGTGCGTCAGAATCGGATGATCGGTGGGTGACTGACAAAAGTGACAAAGATGATGTCACGCTGAAAAATATCACAGAACCGATAAATGCAAGCAGCCCGAAAAGGTTTCACGATCTCAGCGACACATGTGCTGGACAAGTGCTTGCTGTTGAATCCGATGAAAGCACTAAGGTCAGTGATACGTCCGACGTAGCTGGCAAGACAGAGTGTCTCTTGTCATCAGAAGTGTGTGAAACACAGGACGAGAAAACTTTGTTTGGAAGAAACATAACTAGCGTTTCGTCACAGCTGCAGAGCGATGCCGCTCTTACTTGGTATGGGCAGGAAGGAGCAACGGAGACGGTTGTATGCCGGATTTTTGTGGATGGTAATGCCAAGGAAAATTCTGAAGAAGATGTAGGCAGTTGTGACAGTTCCGACACCGTCGAATACGACATTAATGAAGAACGCAGGAGTGAGCAGAACTTGGAAGATGGAGGTGAGTGCTTTGCACTGTTTTTCGTTTTCATGGTAACTGTTTTGCCGCGTGACTTGAAATGATGTTTCTCAAAATTCATGCGGTTCTTGAGCCGGATAGTCCTTATTTCTCGGACATCTTGTGGCAGCCATGCACGTCTTGCCCCAAACACAATATCGTGATTGTAATCCTCATGTAGGCCTGCTTTTGGTGGTGGCTTGTCGACTATTGCGTGTGTTACGCACACCGATGTCTGAAGATTCACTAACGTGTTACATGAAAGCAGGATTAGTCCATCTGCCTTGAAAGTAAATCGATATTGCCCTGAGTCTTGTATTTTCTATACTGCTGGGAGGAAGCTGCTCTCCTGGTCCCGTCGTCCGTAACTGTTTGTTCATTGCTGATAAAAACTAATCAAAAAAGTATCAATCTTGGCCAGTAATTTGTTTTAAGTTCTGATATTTCAATTTTTAGAAGGGCTATATTGATTAATCCACGCCGTGCTTCAAAGTGAAACTTGCCTTTAGCGTCAATTTTCCGATTTTCGTTAGTTCTACAAGCAACATGAGCCTACCGGCCCTCAAACACCGCAACGTAAGTATTCCAATTAGTATTACTACGGTGCTTGGATCGGAGCTATGAGAGTATTTCTGTATCTACACAAACTAATTTTTGATGTGTATGTCGTGTGTGCAGGACCGATAGCAACGCGTGAAACCGGAAGTGTTGCAAGCATGACTGCGATTACGTCTGAAGCAGATTCCGAAGATTCATGGAGCTCCAGCACGTACACTGTTTGCGAATCTTCGACAGCGTCGGTGGATTCTATGACTGCAGGTAGACGTTTGTCGTTCGTTGTCCACTGGCGTGAGCGCGGGTTTCTTGTACTGACTTCATTTCCGGCAGCGGCAAAAGTTATGAAAGTGTTCTGTTTTTTATGTGCAGTTCGAGTTCTCTTAGTAGCTGAGTTTTCGAATTATGTCTTAATTCATGCAGGTAACGCGTCTTGTTGGGGTACGTCACAACTCGTCAGTACAAAGTGCTTGTTTTAACAACTAGTCTGGTAAACTACTCGCTTCATTGTCCTGTGGGGAAATTGGTTGGAAATTAAGTTTGCATTGATATTTTGTCGAAATTTCTAACTACAAAATGCATACATAGTTACAAAGACTTCAAAATGTGGCCTCATGACCGCGTTCCTTAACGAAAGCATAGGTTGTTTCATCCATGTTTGGAACAGCTAAACTTAATGGTCTAATAGCAACAAATCCATTACCCACGATAAAAAAATCTTTCACGCGCCACAGAAAAGTAACAAAACACTGCTATGTTTCGGATGATATGTCGAGCCTGTGATCAAAAGTGTTCTATAGTGTAACAACAGTAACAAATGAGCACCACGAAGTAAGTCATAGATGAGCATATCTGAATGCTTCATGATGAAACTGGCAAGCATAGTCTAAAGCACAGATTTTACTCTTTATTTTCTGAACAGTTAACATGCTTCAAATCCCGAATGTTCTTGCCTGACAGCCACATTCACAACCTGTGCCTGTGCGCGGTAAACACGTCTTTGGGGACGAGGCCAACATGAGGCTTGTTTTCAAATACACAACTCTATGGAAACCTTTGGCAATTCTCTGATGATCTTGCAAACCCTCAACAAACGAATAAGACCCTCTAAAAGCAAAAAATGTTTTTCAATGAAAAATAGTGGAGCCCTGGCATGCAAATTTATTAAGTTTGCAGTCCCTGTCCAGCTCTACGGCGACTCATAGTCATCTCTGTCAGCCGCTGTAATGTCAAGGTAAAAATTGGAAATAGTGCTAGATAACTTTGAAACAGTTGTGGAATGTTTAAAACGACTTTCCATTATTAGCCATTAAAATTAAAACCTGATGAGAAAGGTATCGTGTCTGCAGGACCTGAAACTGCTGGAATCGCAGAGGTTGGCGACGATGTCGGCGCTTCTGCTTCCAATTATACGCATTCCTTGGACGATGAAAAACCACATTTGTTTGTCTATGTCGAAGATGATGACTCAACATCTTCAACATAGCTGCGATCTGCCATTCAGTGCCTCTACAGTGTTCTTAATTCTGCTATTCTACATCGAAAGATGCTAACGATCATAATGGTCTTCTTGATTCCTAGCACGTGTGCTTTTCTGTAGACGTGTTGGTTTGCATGCTGGGGTTTTGTCGCTCGGATTCAGTTTTGCAGTTGTAAAATTATGTTCTATATTTTCTGAATTGACTTTTGTATTTGTTAATGAGGCGTGCAGTTGTCATTTTCATTATGCCGTACGGTGTGTTTGCAGTGGTTCAGTCTATTCGTTTCGCAAGGTTCTTACCGGTGACCATGTTTACACAAGTTCTGTTCTTGCATTTCATTTAAAGCATCTTTTGCTGATAATAAACTTCAGCCAATATTGCTTTACTGGTCCTCAGAGTTACCGCACTCTTCGTAGTTTCATGTCGATAGCGCTGGTGCTGGGAGATTCAGGATGGTTCTGGTAACTTAAAAGATAGATGCACATAGGCGTGGGTATAGCCATGATCAAATTATTGGTTAAATTGGTTCGCAAATTCACGAAAAGGGGAGAACACAAACGTTTAACCGCCGTTTTCAAATCCGTAAAATTAATTCTTCGGCAGTAATATCAGTATAACATAATATCGCTGTTTTAAGAGTAGCCTCAAAAACGTGAGCAGCACGTTTTTATGAAACACTACCCATCGACAAAATTATTTCGCAAAAACTTCTGAGCTGGTATCTTCAGCTCTAAGGAGAGTACTAAATGGGTTAAACCAGGGGTTCTTAACATGGGGGCCGGGAACTTAGTGGTTCCGTAAACCAAGAAAATCCCCCATGTTTTTATTCGCCCATTTCTGCCATAATTTAGTTCAATCGCACCACAAACGCAGTCTGAAATGTTCATGCTGTCAATCGACTGACCTTTTTTACTTAATTTTGGTGGCAGGCCTAAGCCTGAAATTTGCTTCTTGCCGGGCGTTTGAGGTATTCACGCTAAAAATCGATCAAATCTAATTTCTTCATAATCGTAAAAACCTTGGCAAAACAAAGGGGTCCGCAAGGGTTTTGAGTGCAGTTAATGGGATCCGCAGCGACAAAAAGTTTGAGAACCACTGGATTAAACAGATGTGAAGATGTTGCAACAGTATGGAGTGCGTGTGTTTGTCATGGTGAATATGGTGCAACTTTTCAAATACAACTTTTGGCAATTTTTTTGAGTAACACTTGATTCACCTTGTAATAACGAACAAAAAGCAACTAAACGCAATGTCCAGGGTTTTGTTATATTACTCATATTTACCGATATGGCCAAAGTCGTACCAAGCGCCCCCAGACCAGGGGAAGCCTTAAAAAGGGCTCCGCGTCCTGCAAGCATGTCGTTGTGCTGAAGCTTTTTAAACGTATGGAAACTTCGTGAACGTTAAAAACTTCTTGTTTACGTCACCTATCTTAGTGTTTTGACAGAAATGTGATTTTCGGAGAAGGTCGCATTACGTTGGAGCGCAGAAATGATATTCGTTTTTCTCTGAACATTGTCCCTCCTGTACAGACTCTTCTCGGATGATTGGCAATTTGATGTAATCATCCTCGTACACAAGAAGGGGGACAGAAAGCAATGCAACAGCTACCGAGACATTTCTCTCTTTTGCCTCCAGGAAAAGTATATGCCAAGTGCCTTCAAAAAAGATGTGTGTACAGGCCCGTAACCAGGGGGGCGAAGCGCCCCTACAAAATTTTTCGCTCCCCCTGGAAAAATGTGTTGAGTATATGTCAATACTATTGGACATAGTTTAAAATATTTGGGCCCATTGCAGAAAACTCTTCGCCACCCCTGGTGTCCCAAGCTGGTTACGGGCCTGTGTGTATATAAATAAAACTGGCGATACCAAGTACGGTATTCTTCCTGGACGTAACAATACATATGAAGGAGTGTAGAAACCAATGGCTCTGAGCCAGGGGCGGCATGCTTCAATGGGATGAAAAAATCTGGTCGCCTAATTTACATTTATCCGTTCGCCGTCAGTCGGGCCATCCAGCTTTCCTGTGCAAGAGTACATAAGTTTTTTGAGGCGGTGAACTTCGCAACCCCTATGCACTTACATGACGAACAAAGGCGGAGCGATAGTGAAGGCGAATAGGCACAAGCACAGATTTTACTCTTTATTTTCTGAACAGTTAACATGCTTCAAATCTCCGAATTTTCTTGCCTGACAGCCACATTCACAATACAAAAAATGCTATGCGGGCGATTTCCAAGCGAGGGTACGGATTTCGCTCTTTGAGGTAACCTAGCACTTGTAAACACGCCTCCTACACCACTGTCGAAGCTGGCCTTGAAATCAAGTATCGAGACTCCATCACTGCTATTCATGGTGTTAAATACTGGTACCCAAGAAACTCGCTCAAAATTAGCATGCAGGTCTCCTGTTAAAAAATCCCAAAACTGCAAAATAACGGTTATGCTTCAAATGCCTGCGGCAATTTAAAAATTTTTTATGCACCCTAATGTGGATTTTACAGCAGTCTAGGCGCCAAGCTCTACAATATTAGGGGGCTGGTGCGCAGCAATGTCTAACAAAAAAAGCAGCTAAGATGTAACTATTTTCTATGTTTGTGTTTACTTGCCTGAGTTGTACGCAAAGCGTAACATTAAAAAGCATGGCCTAGGTCCTAAGTAAATCAATTCTGGTACATAAAATGCAAGTAAAGTCCAAAACGTTTGTAGTTTATCTTTTGATCCAAGCGATAAGCTTGGTTTGTAGCCTAAAGCTTATCGGCATAAAATTATCAATTACAGCAATTGCTTTTCAGCCGTTTTATGTAATTACATCTTACATTAAGACATTTACACGAAATTGTTAAAATTCTAAACATTTCTAGGAAAGCTCGTGGTCCGGATTGGAACCCTTCGCGGGCCGGACTTTGGGGAACGCTGCATTAGAATATGATGATAAGGCCTTCTAAATTGCGAAAAACTTATTGATAACTTCGCTTGCTTGAAGTCATGAAAAAAAACTTTGTGATAGACTGTCACTGTTGGATTTGTTGGTGGCAAAGATTTGGTATCTGTTGATGCAGATTATTCTATATTTGCCCATTGCCCCCATTTTCATGGATACAATTGCTGGTGCTAGTGAGTGCTGCCTGTGGTAACGGTTTCAAATGTGCTTTACAGAAAGGCTTTTAGATTAGAACAATGCTGCAGCCAGACATTTTGATTGGAGTGACAAAAAACACGGACACCTCATTTTTGTCATGATTAAGTGACGTCATTTTGCTACAATGGCCCACGTGTCCCCCTTGGCTACCCGTCTTACAGTATACCTTGTTGTTCTGTACAGGCTAGTGCTTTATAGCAAAGGTAAAGCTTTATAAAATTTTGTTATTAAATTTATCATTGGTGGGTTTCAGTTGTCAAAGTTGCTGTAGTAGTAAGTATTTTAGTCGCTTCTGAAATACTAGATCCCTAGTCATTGCAGCACAGTGGTCTCTAGTAGTAAGCCATTTTTCAATTACGCTGTTTCTGAAATATATGAGCCTTAGTAGGCAAATTTGTAGCGTGTTTGATGCGGATCCTATTTTCCTTGTTTCCAACTAGATTGCCAGTATGCAGAACTTGTTTGTTGAAGCTCTAGATCAGGGGTCGGCAACCTACGACCCCCGGGCCGGATGCGGCCGGCCAAGCAAAACATCCAGCCCGCAGCCCCTTTACCAANTTGTATTAATTGTATGGCCCGTCACTTTCTGAACCACACAAGTGTATTTTTGGCGCCCCCTCTGGCCCAGCGCTCTAGGCAGCCGCCTAGTTTGCCTAATGGTAGCGCCGGCATTGCCAACACTAGAACAATCCGCTAGCAAGTTTCGCAACCTGCCTTTGCAGGCAAAGGAGCGGACATGAGTGAAATGCAAGTTTATCATTGCATGCACCAGAACAGTGAACCTGACTCTTATGCAGTGTCAGTGTCATACCAGCAAGTAAACCGTCATTGCAACAATTTAATGAATTATTCAGAACTTAGTTGCCAACTTCAGGTTTTCTAGAAATTTTTGTTTCTTAATCCCAATTTCCAGGGAGGCAAATGCCCGTTTTCCCCTTGCGCAGGGACGGATTTAGGCAACGCAGGGCCCTAGGCCATCTTAGTTTTTGGGGTCCCGCGCAGGTGTGACCTTCTTGGCAGTTTGTCTGAAAAGCATGGAAGTGTGCCCCTCAAAAATCTATCTTTTGTTGTGCCGACTTTGGTTTTACGATTGCCTTAGATCAGGGACCTCCAAACTACGGCCCGCGAGCCAGATCCGGCCCGCAACGCCATTTCATCCGGCCCGCGAAGAGATTTTGTTAATAATGAAAAAATAATACATTTACGAAGAAGAAGAAAATATTATAAAGAATTTATTGATTTGGCAAAATGTAACCTATTCCGAAACAATCACATTACGTGAGATGTCCGGCCTTCGGACTATATTGTGTAATAGCTTATGTGGCCGTCGGACAAAAAAAGTTTGGTGACCCCAGATATAGAGGTTCAACACGCAATGTCTGTTTGCGGGAAATCTAGTTTAAAAACAACCAAACAGGATCCAATACTGACCAAATTGCTTTTCATCGGAGTTTTGTAGTGTCTGGCGGTCTTGCGTTGTTGCGAGCTTTTTGTCAGTGAAAAATTGTACATCAATTAAATTCCTTTTTTTTCTTTTGCATTCTTTTTTTGTAACCGCCTTTATACAGACGGCCTGCATCGCTCTCACGCCCAGATGCACAATATTATCGGGTTGTTACTGTACTAATAAGAGTCTAGGGTAGACATTAGCTTTTCCGCTCGTTTCATAGGCCCTTGCGGACGCCCATAAGTGCATCCTGTTAGCAAGGACCAAAGACAAACAGTTTTAGAAACTATGCCACCGACATCCAGAACCGTCGCCAGAAAGTCGTCAATAGGGGGGCTTTCCGTTTGTGAGGGGGGCTTTACGTTTGAGCAGGGGGGGCTTGACATG
>JGI24158J21664_10012385_pt1 | contig 11304 bp, 8 predicted proteins | sample Ectturendosymbi3_FD_21664 | JGI IMG/M metagenome (IMG submission 21664)
GTTTTTATATCACATTTCTATTTTTTGTGTTTTTTGTCCAAATGTATCTGGCGGTTTAATAATAATGAACAGTGAACCCACAATGCACAGAAAAGCGTATGACTATTTTGCTACATCAGAAAAGCCTTTCATGACATAAATACAAGGTGTTTCAAAAAATTTGACTAAATATTACAAAAACTACATGGTCAAATCAAATGAAATTCAACAGGTTTAATGTTGACCGAAGCAAGATTTATTCCTGTAAATTTGAATAAGAAATTTAAAGGCACGTCAATTCCATAAAAGATTTTACAAATGTTCAGTGTGCGCGCCGCGTGTTACCCGGCAAACATCAAGTCGGTAGTCTAGCTCCTCCCAAACACGATGCAGCATGCCTTGGTTAACTGTCTCACAGTGTGATAGTGATTCTTTGTTTGAACTCATTTACATTTGCAGGAAGAGGGGGGACATAAACCATCTCACAAACGCACACTGCACGGTCTTGTTTGAGTTTGTTTGAGCATACTCCATCACACAAAATGCATTTTCTCTGCTAGTGAATACCATTTAAACACACAGGTTTGACCACAGTAGGAATAATTCATCAATTAAACATTTCTACACCTGAAAAGATAAACATATCAAATATTAAGCACAAAATTTTGGCCTGTTTCTACACATGCTGTGTAAATTTGAAGTTATTTAAACAGGAACTGCCAAAGTTATTAGATTGTAAAATGATGTCAAATTTTTTGAAACACCCTGTATGTTTGCAGATGGCATAGGTACCATTATTGCAAAGAATTTTTTGTTGGTTGTGTTGACTCCTGATGACATTTAGTTTTTCTGATTAACTCCTGATTGTACTGCTGAATGGTTGTATGATTGTGGCTGAATGATTAATTTTTAATTTCTGTGAATTCTAGGGAAAAGAAAAAACAAATACGAAAAACAACAAGTAAATAAAGTCAAATACAATACAAAAACAAATGAATACTTGTTGGTACACTGATTAACTTGCTCACAGGCTAATGCTGGCAACAATCCCTCTGACCACAACCAGAGACAGGTGCTGGTGGAACCATAGTCCCTAGAGTCACCAGCTGTTTTTTTTCAGTCATAGACCAAAATGATTTTGAAATGACTGAAAAAAAATTAAGTCAGTTTGATCAGAATATTTGTAAATAGGCTAAAAAGCACTGTTATGGTGAGTTATAATACTGCTGAGACAAATTACTGAAATGTTTCAGTGACCAAAATGTCTCAGCAAAAAAACAGGTCACCAGACATGTCAACAAGTTTGAATTGTAAGTTACTTACACATCAAAGACAAAGAGTGGAAGGGAGCAATAAAGGTGAATCATACTAATAGATGTGACTAAGGGAGATGCATGACAATGCAGATTAAGAAGTGGAAAGCCATACAGCATTGATGATGTTGCAAGGGTGAGGGTAGTGGGAGCTCATGATAAATAATATTTTGAAGGTACAGACCATCACAAAGTAATACAGTTATCCAGGGGCCATTGAAGTACCATAATCACATATATAGCAGCACATAGGGGCAGAGTAATCCCAGGAATGCCAGCTAGTCAAGAGGTTTCAGATATTGCAACAAGCTACAAAAAGCTTAACAAAATATTTTGTGAATAATTGTAGCATAATGTGTTTAATATAGTTGAAGCCAGTGTGGCAGGCTAATTTTTCACATTTTAAACGTATGTGTTTTATTAAATCTTGTTTTGATTATTTTTGCCTCAAATTTGACTCTGCACATGTAACCCAGCTCGTCTCTATAGAGTTTCAAAGTTTTGTGAGAAAATATCTAAGATTCATTGGTCATACTACCCTGTCAAGCCATACCAGCGATACATCACACAGTATTTCATGGGAAGTACTGAGTCGGAGTGTTTGAGCTTTGGATTCAAAACAGTTTCTGCATTGTAAGAAATGCTCAGCACAGTAGCTAGCTATATATTTGACCAAATGGCATTTCAGCAATTCCCACCTGTTTGCCGTCATTACACTCTGGTTGGCGTCACTGCAAGTGGCAGTTTGATTGGTCAAATTCTAACACAGAAGGCAGCACCAATTTTACCATCAATGGCAAAACCTCTGCTGGGACTATTTTGCCCTTCAAACTGAAACTGTATGCAGCTTTGTCCACATAACATTGAGTTTTTAACACTAGCAGCGTGGTGAACACAGTTGGAGTAGTTGTGTCTATGCCTGCTGTGCAAGTGGTTGTCAGCTTGACTCTCACCATCTACTTTGGCTTTGCTAATCGAGATGACACTTTTGATGGGAGAGCTTTTTATGTACTTTTCAAAAAGTTGTGTGTGGGTTTAGGGCTCAGGTTTAGTGTTTTAGGTCATGTGACAAAGATCAGCTAATCCAAGCTTTTTGTCCTTGTCACATGACCAATTCAATCAATCGGGTTCACGTAATTTGGCAAAACAGCTCTAGCAATGCTTTTGCCTCTGACAGCAAAATAGACACTGTCATTCTATTTAGAACAATATCAGTTTGGAAAATAGCAGAAAATAACATCATCGGACTCAATGATGCACTGATTTGCTGAATTGATGTTGTTCTGGAATTTGACAGTTTGATTGGCTGTGGCATTGGTAATTAGTGAACTTTTCAAATATGTCTTGAGGCTTAATGATATAGGTAGGAGGCTAGACCAGCCTTGAAGTTTCCACAAATTTGTGCGTAATCAACTGTTTAGTGTTTTTTCCTCATTGGAAATGCCAAATGAACAATGCAAAATTGGCAAAAATAAAGTTGTTCAGTAGATTATTTAAGCTTGCCTGTAGTGAAAATAGCCTCAAAATGAGCAAAGAATATTTTATGGATTCCAAAATATGTTCTTTTCAAGTTACCATAGCTAAATTCTTTTGTTTATTTCTGAAGGACGTAAATGTTCAAAAGCTGTATAACTTTGTTTTGAGTTCGTGTTGCTTAAGTGTGGACTATTGTTAATCGCTGACAAACAACAGTACTACGCTTTTCATCAATCTTGTTTTATCAACTGCTGATCACTGTCCCTTGCGTTCAAGCACCAAGAAAATGGACAGATTAGCTTCTGATGTTGTAAGTAGAGACCTAAATTTGCTAATGCAAATATTTTGATATATTAGAGTGTGACTTTGTTTGCTGTGGGTATCAACAGTACAACTTTTTAGATATTGTGGATCAGCATTTTAATCAGCAAATAGTTTTCAGAGGTAAAACTTCTGTAATTTTCAAGCATTAAACTAAAGCTACAAATATAAAAACGTTAGTTTGGTAGTATTGCAGAGTTTTGGTGTAGTTCAACATAATGTTACATTTTTGCAGACCCCTGCCGATTGTGAAGTTGGGGCAATACATGCAAATGCTCACCCAAGAAAGAATAGAAGGGCATCCAAAGGAAAAATACACTCATTTCGAAGCCGTAAAACACCTTCACCGCCAACACAAGTCAGAATTCTTACGCGACATTCTACACCAGCTGGAGACGTTGGTAGCCCAAATGTTGGCACCATTTCAAATGAGATGTTGAATCACTCACCTCAGAAGCAAGTTTCATCCAAAGGCAACCCTGCACACGTTGCCAAAAATCCATGCACTCTGCAACATCTTTCTCTTCCTGCAGCGACTTTAGTGCTCTCAGTATCTTCAGAAAGTGTTGCGTACGCTGGAGCTCGATTTCACAGCCCACCCACTCCAGATGTATTGCCCAAGCCACCCACCCACTGGATGAACTGTGGCACTTCTGTTCAGCAAATGTCAAACCACCTGAAATGTTTGCTGAAAGTTCCAGCTTGACTAGGGCGATTTCAAAGAAAATGGCACATACTCTTGGCGATAGTTTTTCAGTACAATTTGCAGTATTGCAGATATATTTTTGTGACATAACAAGAAATAGGGTTGACACAGCTTGAGTGCCTTAAGCTGTTGTTTCAACCCAATATTCTTGGCACTGCGAGCATTACAACACGGCTTTATCTGCTGCTTTCAACCGTGTGTGGTGTTGCGCACCATTCGCACTGCTACACTCTTGTCTTAGCGAAGTTCAACATGTGTTGTTTTGCTGACGTGCCTGTCTCCGCTCGCGAAGTGCTTTTTTATATGAATTCCAGCGTCAGGGTGTTTTTAAAATTGGCCCTTGAATTTTTGAGCATACTCGTTCGAGAAACGTGATTAGCCAGATGTGATTCGTAAATGTGGAATTTACTGTGAAAACTTTTGCATACATTGACGAATTGCTTCATGAATTNTTATTACTCGGCAGAGCAGTCACCGTTTCTGGCTTTTTACGTTTCTTACAACAGCAAAGGTGAGCATCGGCAAACTCATATCTTTGCGATGTTATGTGTTTGGTTCATTGAATGAGGCTAGTTCATGTATCAAATTTCGTTTTGAATTGCAGAAGTGCATAAACCAAGTTACAGCAATTTACGGAATTCTTAAGAGTATTCGATGTGTACTGGAGCAACCAATAGACCTACTGCGGAATTTTTTGTCACCCACCACTCTGCAGCATCAATTTTATATTTCACTACGAAGTTTGTCTTACTCTGAAACATGTTGGTAGGTTTGCAAGCTTACACTTGTTAGGCCCGCAGTAAGTCTAAAGCAGAGTTGATTGCTCCAGTAGTCCATAATTGTGTGACAATACTGGAAAACAATGATATCCTTTAGTTTTCAGCTTGAGGAAGATCTTCAAGGTGACCAAAAGTCGTTGAAAGTAGAAACGGGAACGTGTCAATCCCAAGCTTGAAAGTAGAACGGTTATGAGCAAAGCAAGTTCATAATGCTATATCTTGGTTTACGGTACTTTTTATGCACGCATGATTTTTAGACAGTAATGTTTTTATTCATATTTCTTCGTAAATTTTGCTGTTTGTCGTGTTCGTTTTTGCGTTGTTGCAACACTGTAAAGACCGCTTCGCGGTCGGTGGGAATGAAGTTGTCAGTTTCTGACGAGTCACAACGCATCATGCATTCCTTTATGTATGTGCTACTGCCAGTGAGTTGTCCAGCTGGTAAGATCTCGCTCGTCTAACTGGGATCATCAGCTGTAGTCGTAACGTGGTTTGGTTTGCGCAAACGCAGTTATTTGTTGACAAGACCAATTTGATGTCAGATTTGACGTGCGTTTTACTTCCTGTTGCTTTTTGCTATGCCTTCGAAGCTTCAAAGATCCGTGTTCCCGAGGTCTTTTCTAAACTTGCCCAAATTCCTTTGTTGCAGCATACGATTGTGTCAGAAAGGCAATACGAAATGTGATTTTGAATCGATTTGTGCCAGCAACGAAGCTGACGTATGTGTTGCCTTTTCGGCTGCGGTTCCTTGCACTGCAACAGCACCATGCCTGTTCTGTTGGTCTTTTTGCCCACGCTTGTCAGAGGCCGCAAATTCTCTATATGGTACGTGAAATTGGCTTGACCCTCTATATGTAACTGCGGCAGTAAATGCCTTTGACAAGCGTGGTTGTTATTTACTTCTTTGTTGACTTTGAATTGACCATCCTGCACTGCTGACACGGCCTCGAACGCCCAGGCAGTGATAGATGTTCATCCCAAGTAGCGTTTGTGCCATTTTCCGAGATTTTTCCATGCGTTGTGCTCTTTTTCAGCGAAATACGTTTTTACCCTCTTTATCCCTGTATTTCCTACCATGCTGATAGCGGTATTCCTTTGTTACCCACTTGTCACCCTACCATTACTTCTTCAATCCCGTCTGAAAAAACAACCTTTAACCTAAGCGTTCCTTTTACAAAGGCCCTTTTCAGGGCCGATCCCCACCCTACCTAACCCGGCTCTCACCAGAGCCACCCATCGATTCGAAAGAGATTCAAGTGTGTTGAGTGTTTAACATTGCTGTGATACACAGCAAAAGGGACCGATTACTTTACATCACGCTAAGCTGTCGGTACCAGAGGATGAATGTTCGTACGACGAAGCAATATGCCCAGTCAGTTTTTTTGAAAAGGTTTGACCACATGGTGACTGCTAAGACATTTTAAACGGAGGTTTTAGTGTTTTGGTGATGCAGTCAGATTCTTTTGTAATTTCGGTCCCTCCAAGTGCCTTAAAATTTACTGGGCCCAGTCGTTACGTTACCACTAGGAACTTCTGTGCTGAGCAACAGATGGGTCCTGCTAAGCCCAGTGCCGCAAAATCGGACATAAAAGCCAATGCAATGATACGATAGAAGCCAACTGCACTCTACAATTTTCAAAGGCGTTCCCGTCTTGGCCAAAAGATTTTAATCAGTTCATACAGTACGTTTAGCGGCGATGAGACCGGTTAATTGATCAATGCTCTGTTAGTTGAAATATTCGCATCCTGAGCATNAGACGTGATTGCTGCGGCNTAGGTGAATAAAAGTAGCCCCAATTCAAGTTAATTATTAACATTTGCAGATTCGTGCCGTTAGCAACAACCTTCGAACTGGTGATGCGAGTCTAAACCAACAGTGCACAACCTGCGTCCTTCCATAATGAAATTTGCGCCCGTCCACATGTAATTTAAAATATAAGATTTGGCGGCCGTGCTGGCGTATATTAAAGCAAAACAAGCGCAAGGCAAGGAAATTAGTCGCCACGATGCGTAACAATCTGGATGGTGATGTCACAAGTAGTTATAGATTGATTACACAATTTGTTTGAATGTGTTCTGTGTTGGTTGGCACTATCTCATAAATATAACTCGAACTCATTGGCGGCCGTACTTCATATGAATAAAAGTAATGCGGCCGGCAATAGCTAAAGGTTGTACACACCTGGTCTAAACCTAGGGCAAGAGTTCCACCAACACAAGAAACATGTTGATCACCGCGTGCGTGTCTCGACTTGATTTTCTCAGTTCACACCGCAAGCTGCATTTTTAACCATTCGGAAGTATACATTTTCGAACAGGAGAAAGCGGAGTCAGGTGTAGCAGGCAAACTTTGGGGTGCTAAGGATTTTTGTCCAAAAAGCTTTTGTGCAACTTCGCCTACAAATTTTCTCCCACAAAGATCACGAAGACCTTTTTTGGTGTGACCTGCGTTTGTCTGTAAACATTGGGCGCCATTTTTGCCCAGATTTTCAAGGATTTTAGGCATTTTCTCCGGATTTTACGACAAATCACCTGCCTCATCACTGAGCAGAGTTGAGCATGCAGTATTTGCAAGTTGCAAAAAGCACAAGCAGATACTATCTTACAAGCATAAATATTGAAGTACATTATTTTGATTTTGGTGTGATGGAATCATACCTATTTAGGAATTCTAGAGGTTGCGCCACCATGACTTTACAACAGTACCGTGCAATAAAATCCTTCAAAACATTATGTAAAGACTACAAAGGCAGTGGTCAAAGGATGTGAATCATCATTTAAGTTCGGTCGCTGCCCTCGCCATTTAACGATGCTTGTATTCACCTGTCAGATCGGATCGTTGTTGGGATTTTGTGGGTTACGCGTCGAGGAACAAAACCACTGCCTGCTATCATGTTAATTACAAGCCCCTTCACTGCGGGATTACGACTTCCCCACCTGAACTAAAACGGTAAACAAATTCAACGTTTTTCATTGCGGTGTTGAGGGTCCCAGTGGAGAGGCTAACCACCGTGAAACATTGACAACGGCTGCAGTAAACCAATGTGGACGTATCGACGACACCAATGGCCTTAACTGCCGGGGAGGGGCGATTGACCGCCCTGGCAACCTAATGCAAAAGCCGGGCCCCACTTTGCTTATATTTCGGTTTTACTACTCTTTCTGGAGGTTGTTGTTTTTTGCGTTTTTCGGAGTATAATCTGTTTCAGTTAGGGTTTTAATATTGTAGCCATCCACATGCGGCTTCACCGTCATTTCTCAAGTTTTTTTCTGAGTGTTGGCCCAGCCCTGTCAGTTAAGTGTTCTCCCCTGCCTCAAATCTTTAGTTACGCCACTGCTCAACAAACTGTCGCAGCAAATTTTCGAGTTTTAGAACATGACGAGTAACAATGTTTACGCGGACGATCGTCACAATAAGGTGACCTGCGGCTGTTGCGACACTCATTATGTAATACCTGGACAAAAAGATTGCGCCGAAAACGCGTTTACCTTCGAAAATTGGGTTTACGAGTGAAAAAGCATCAACTTAATTCCAGCAAAAGAACAGACAAAACTTAGGTACGACCAGGTGCAGAGCTGGTGCAATTGATATAAAGTTCATACCACATACTGAACCACGCACACCTAATGAATGGCGACACTTTTTAATGAGTAATGTCCTCCCGAGAGCAATGAATGATCAAAAAGACACCAGAATCATGAGAGGCCATAACACAGGCCCGAGCAGCGTGAAAGAAAAGAACGGGTAACCGCAAAATATTTCACCAACATTTCCCGGAAAAGCACATGCGATGAATCTGAATGCTTGAAAAAACGTAACTGCATTATCAATATTTACTTGAAATTATCTGCAAATCACACGACCATCACGCATTCCATAAAACACACACAGCAGCTTAGCGATGAACACAATTCAGGAACGGGAATTCTTCACCATCCCCCTTTGCCTTTCTTTTTCTTTTTATTAATCGGCTTTTTTCCCTTGCCCGCTTTAACTTGCGTAGGCTTGGGTGAGTTGACGGGAGTGGTTCCTTGACTTCCAGACGTCGCCGAACCAGGTTTCGGAGAGTTGGGTGCGGCGGAAGGGGTCGGTTTTTGGGACATGTCGCTGTGACGAAATAACAACGAAATTGTGACAAAACAATAACAATATTAACCTTGTAATGAAAAGGCACATCAGCTGTAAAATTCCCTTGCCTACATCTTTTTTTGCGTTTTCTCTAAAAACAACGTTCTTTTCGTTTTGGTACTTAGCCAAGAAGACCGCAAGNATCGTGTGACGGCGTAAGAAATGATTTTGGTTTGACGACGATGCCGCCAGTCGGTTGGTCAAGCGAGCCTTCTTGCTGGCACGGCGCAACGCCCACAAGCCAGCAGCCGCCGCAACGTTGCACGGTTCGTTTAACTTAGCATTTCAGACGCGACAGCGGAACTGCGAGGCCTCGTTCCGAAGCTGAAACGCTTTTCCAGCAGCATCGTTCGAAGCAAGTGGTGGCGGATATCGTCGCGCTCAGAAAGAAAACTCGTGCGAGTGCGCACGTCCTCTGTTCGAGATGCTTATCACCGCAGTGACGAAGGTTGTCATGTTCGGTGCTTGCACGTCAGAGGGAACCGCCACGTCGCGACTTGTGCGTTGGTTGAGTCCGCTTCGCTCCTCCCAAAGGCAGATCGCATCTGCCTTCGTGCGATACGGCAGAAAACAAAGGGTGGAACGCTGTCCGCGCTTCACAAAAACCTATTCATTCGTTCGCAGCGCTCTTGCGAACAGCGTCGCACAAAGGCTTCGTCACGCTTCGTCGCAAGTGAACTGGTAACACGGAAACCGCGACAACAATGCCGTGTTGTGACGTTCGTTTCGCGATCAGCATTCGCCGCCAGCGCGATTACACTTTTCTCGCGTTCGACCTCGGTCTTTCTCGAGCCATTTACAGAGTTGTGTCAACAGCAACTCTATCCAAAGTATCAGATAAGAACAAAACCCCGCAGCTGTGAGTCGGGTGAGAAATGTGCAAAATATGTTATTCAGAATCATGTCTTTCAAGCAATGGGAATCTCGAAACGAAATACATCTTGGCTGAAAAAATAGAAGCCGCACTCTTTTTTACCAACACGCGTATGCGTCATAAGACAGAGAAAAGTTAGAACTGTGCCTTTCACCCATCAAGTTTCAAAACCACAAGCTGATTGCGCTGAGACCTGCTGGTAGAAGTGCATAGACATTTGTCGGTCATGTTTGGGTGAGATTGACACTTCAAAAGAAGCGGCACCATGACTTCCCAGAGCTATCCAGACTTAAGGGGGTAAACATCTTTTTTCAAAACACTTTTGAACTGAGCGCAGTTAGAAAAATGCCTCTAGTTTCGAAACAAAGAGTGGATTTCGTTAAATTTCGCAAATGTGCAGTACTTTGACACTTGGGCAAACTGCTTGGTGAACACCGAACAGTGAAAAAGCTTTCCGGCAGTTGATACGCAACTTAATGAGGTCTGCCTGCGAAAGGAGCTCTGAAGCCAGTTGCCTTTCGGGTGAGTTTGTAATGTGAAGTATCGGCCGCGAACAGTGAGCTGCCCTTAAAAACAACGTTGCCGCATTGCAGCACCCCTGTACGTGCAATCGCTGAGCAAGCTACGAGATACAAATTAACCCCAAAACAAAGGGTCTTACAACCCAGTACAAGGTCACCCTTCCGTTTGAACAGTTGAACATGGCACTTACGCATCGATTCACAGACATGACTTGCTGTCTGCTTTGTGGAAAAAGGTTTAGCGTCAACTCAAGCCGGTACAAGACATGCCCGAGCAAGGCTTGGCAAGCCGAAGCACCCGTTTGAATAAGCTCGAGACCACAAGCGACATCTAACGGTGGCCGCATCAAGCAAGACCCGACACCAGGGGTCGTGTTACCAAACACAGTTTCCCTTCCACAATATATCGACGTGACGTAATGCTCCCCGACTTTGATTAAAACAAACCTGAAATGGCGAGAAATATACTCCTCCCCCCCAGTGACGCATCTCACAGTTCATCAGAGCACCGGATACCGCTGGTCACGGTTCGGAATCACGTCGCAGCAATGGCCTGATTTTGTTTATGTTCAAAAACGGTCGCTTCAACTTACTAGTTGTCCGCACTGCCGACATGCGATCCCTGCGTGCCTTTTCCCACGCCTCCTTTCTTCCGGTCTTTCCTTCTTCCCTTGTAGTACGACCTGACGAGAGAAGAAGCTAAGAGGACGGCGCAGGGGATGTTCAAATTCAGAGCGCAGTGACGAACAATTTTTGCAATTTAAAAAGCAAAGCTCTGTCGGTGTTGGAGACGCTTTGAGCATTTTCTCCAAAATAACAACATCCCTTCGTTGAANAACGCATAAAAGCGTAAAAAGAGCTCCGCAGCTTAAATTGTTGCAACGCAAAAGTGCTGCAAGAAGTTTTTAAAGCAAACGGTAGTTCTTGCACGCGTTTACAACCATACCTCTCTAGCTGAAAACTATGTCGAGGAATATGCGCTGTTCGCGGTATATGGCGGCATCTCTTACAACCGCAACAAGCACAAGGCGATCAATCTACCAGGGAGTCACGTGACCCCCGGCAAGACGCAGACATACCTTTCGCGGAGCGGGAGCCAGCGCTCAGGGTCGGGAGTGAAGTTCGGCTGGAAATTCTTCGGGACTGGATTCTTTTTCTTCTTTCTTTTCTTTTTGGCCGTCGCCTCCTCGGCGGTGACGCTGAAAA
>JGI24158J21664_10012386_pt1 | contig 11303 bp, 9 predicted proteins | sample Ectturendosymbi3_FD_21664 | JGI IMG/M metagenome (IMG submission 21664)
TTTTTGTTCCAAGAGGAGGTCAATTCTCCCACTTCTGCAAAAGCCAGCCGCTTGAGGAGCCATGCGCACTGTGGTGTACAAAGCTTCACAAGTTGTGCAGACGCATGTCATGATGGTGAAGAAACTCCAAGGCACGCCTGCTACATGGATGTAGAAGAACCTTCTTGGCGCATTTCCCTGCAAAAGAAAGAGACCGCGGCAACAAGACACATCGACGTCGAACTGTTTCCTGCTTGACATAATCATTAAGGCATGCAATTGAGGCTTTTCTTTAAGCAGATGCATTACAATTACTGTTCTAGCGAGTTTATGCAAATAATTCATCTAGCAAACTTTTTAAACCATATTTTCCTTTTATAAACATCATGCTTCATACCTAAAACCATTTTCTACAACATTTCCCGTCAAGTGGGGCAATGATATCAACACTTTAGCTGTTTATCTTAATGACGACACTTGCTGACACTTTACGAGACTCCGTACCTTCATCCCCGACACCGGAACCCACACCCTCCCGGAACGACCCTCCCAAGAAGAGCCTGGGTCCGGATTAACCGTCTCCGCACCGGTGTTGGACGTTTCCGCTCCTGCTTGTAGAAATGGGGTGTGGCCTCCTCTGCGGCCTGTGAGTGTGACGCAGAAGAACAACCGTCGACCATGTTGTCCTCCAATGTCCAATCCATCGACCTCATCTTCATGGACTGCACGGCCTGACGGTTCTGGACGATGATAAGTCGAATTGCTGCTCAACACCTTCCCCGAGATCTATCAGTGGATCTATCAGTGGACAGCAACAACTCGCTCAAACAACGAAGAAGAGGACGCTTGGTACTGAGCAGCAATAGTTTTTTCAGGAGTTCGTGTCACTCAATCCAATTTAAATCGCTTTGCTCAAAAAGGTTTTTTGGCGCTCCATTGTCGTTTACATATACTTCACCTGCTGACAAGCATAATACTGCGTGAATGAAAAAGCTGCCTCATTTGCGTCACATTCTTTGCACAGGCAGTGAATATTTGAATGGTTGGTTTTCGACTTCACTGGCATTGCATAAGAAGGAACGAACAAAACTGGCCTTGCTGCTGCTGTTCTTTTCAAAGCTGAAAAGATTTTAGAACAGTGGTTCTTTACCTTTTCTCTACCAAAGCCTCTCTTAAGCAATTTCCTTGTGTCATTCCCCCCCTGACATTAAATGAGTTGTAAAAAATGTGCAGTATTTGCACAAAAACAGCTCGGTACAAATTAGTTTTGTTGGAAACACAAACTAACTTGGATCGCATTACCGATGAACAGATTCGTCGATTGTTTTTTTTTTCAAATTCTTTTTCATCATTTCGTGCGGCTTATAATCGGAGGCGGCTTACATTTTTCATTTCTTTACTTTATCGAAACGTATAGATGACACTCAGTCTTTCCTTGGCTACGTTTTTTTCAACCAAACTCTCTCTTTTCACGTTCTATTCTCTGTAGCATCACGTGCACATCCATCACAGAAGGGATTATGATGAACAGAAGGCAGTTGTAGTGGTGAAGCATCATTACCAGGGTTACCAATTAAAAGCGCAATGTGCTATACACGAAAGTATATGAGGCTTAGATAGTCTATATTCAAGTGTGGCTTACAATCAAGGGCGGCTTAAATTAATTTTTAACACTATTTCGTGCAGCTTAATCAAGGGCGGCTTACAATCTAGGGCGGCTTAAATCGAGTAAATACGCTTTTGATAAATTTATTTATCAAACTGTCCATGTTGTAGTGCGCGTAAGGGCTCGCGCCCCCTGGAAATTTACTGACGCCCCCCTATGGAGGCGTGCTCTCCTGTTAACAACCACTGTTTTAGAACTAGACGACACGATAACAAACAGAGAAGCAAGAAGAAACATGGCAAGTCACGGCTTGACTACAGTTCTCAGCTTGGTGCATCCCAGTACCGTCTCCACGGGGGGCTTAGACCCGCCAAAAAATGTTTCAAGCCCCCCCCAAATTCAATTATGAAACAGTAAATCGGTGGAGTTTTATCAAATTTCAGAATGTAAATCCCCCTTATACAAACATTAATCCCCCTATTGAAAACAATTGCGACGGTTCTGGTGCACCCGCAACAAATCGATGTACCAAACGCAGCTTTGGAGTATGAAACGCTTCTGCGTTGCCTACAACAATGCCTATCGAATCATGAATGACATTCCCAGGAACGTTAGTGTTCGCCACATCAAGTTGCTCCTTTCGTCAGGACATTTTATTCCTTGATGATAAATAATCTGTGTGCCTTTCTTAAGCAAAGCGTACCTTCAGTAGCTCTTTTTCCCGCTCACTTCAACCGTCTTTAAGCTTGTTGTGAATCTCCATGTTTCTCCCGTTATGTAACGCTGCTGTGTGACGATAACTGAATGCAATAGTTATTGGTGCCTTGTTTCAGTGTTCGTTTCTCTCCAACATCGAAAACGTGTACCAACCATCTTCTACCCTGCCAAGGGTTGTTTATAATCTATTTTGTATCCTAGTGTTCTTTTAATTAATTGTGATACAGGCCTTGTATCTGCGACTAGCAGTTAATTTCATAAATAAAAAAATAAAATTTTATCCTATTGGCACGAAGTGAAAGAGGTAGAAAAACTGAGTTTGAAATGTGCTAACTTTTCGTTTCAGTGGATCTTTGACAAGCTCATACTTTGCAGGAAACTTTGTCTGGTGTCACGGGAAAAGCCAGTTTCAATCAACAAAGTTTGATTTATAGTTTTTCATTTAATTTACTAAGGCTATGCACATGCAGTGGTTTTTAAGGTGTGTTAAAGGACTGAAACGGTCTTTCAATTAAATTTACAACGGTCACTCAAAATGACGAAGAACCGCACTTTACGATCATTATCAAGATAAGCTTGAAATTCGCTTCACGAAAACCGCGGTATTTAGAGGAAAAAGTTGCGGTCTCACGAAATTTCTTAGCGAGTGCAAGAGCCACACCTCAAAAAACCTGGTTATGTGCATTACATAGGGCCATTTAATCACATTTTTCCTAGTATGGCTAAAGTTCCTTTTCAATGTCAGCCAACAAAGTTCTATTCACGCCTGAAGCCTGAATCATTCAGTAAGCTGTTCGTTTCCATAACATTAGGTTGGCATATATTATGCAAAACTGTGTTTTGCATGCTGAACAGAAATCATTTAGACCAGCAAATTTGTTGTGGCTGACAGAGTTATACCACAAATTTGCTGCTGTAAATTGACTTCGTATGATGAAGGCAAAAAGACTGGGTTGTCGTCCGGTACCAGTCACAATGTTGTTTGTTTGTTAACAGCAACATTTGAAAAAAATCAAGAACTTTTTAAAGACTCGATTATGCAACAGAATGTGCAAATTCTGCATCGCATTCAACAAAAATTAATTGTCTAACTTTCTGTCGAGCCGTCTTTTATCTTCTTACGAGTCCAGTCAAAAAGCAACGAACTTTAAAATATGCAAGAATTGCATTTACGAGTTTTCCATTTTTTCAAAAATCATTATGTCTTATTCTACCAAACAAAATCGTATCAAATAATTACGAAATATCAGCACAAGTAAACATGGTCGTGAAACTCTGGTTGTTAGTAGAAATTGACGAGGTATTCCTATTCACAATGAAGATATGCTTGCTCTCCATGAACTATTGGATTGCAATGCACCTTCCTCGAATAATTTTAGTAAAAAATAGTTCCACGACACATTGTCAAATGCAACCCAAAGCAGTGCCGTCGCCACGGGGGGCTTTTGGGGGCTTAGCCCCCCAAACAAACCTCCAACCCCCCCCAAATTGAAACATGAAACACTATAAATCGGTTGAGTTTTTGTCAATTTTTAGAATGTCAAGTCTCCCGCACAAACCCAAAGCCCGCCCACCGAAACGCAAAACCCCCTATTGAAAACATTCTTGCGACGGTTCTGACCCAAACGGTGATCAGCGCTTTAAATTGACTGAGATGGGTTCAGTGTTTGACATTTTCCACTTTTTCCACCATAACAATTATTGCCATGTTGATATTTCTCAACTGACGGTTGCTAATTATTATTTTTTTTGACAAAACAGTACAGGTTTTACTTTTTCAGATGAAATGGTGTAATTCATTTGGCAACGCTTCTTACAAATAAATCATTCGCATGCAGAGCCCAAATGCAAGAGGTTATAAAAACAGGCTCTATTGTTTTTTCGCACTAGCATCTTCATGGTTGCACACAGAACAAAGGTGTTGCAGTGATTGTTCTCCGCAAGAGCGGTTGCTTTGGATTTGGTTTATATTACAGTATTTTACTGCAGTATATTATTACAGTATTTTGAGATCTGTCGCCCCCTTTTTCTGGAGATTAATTTTCCAGTTGGACGTGAGAAACATGACGTATGACGACCAGTATTGGGGCAGCTTCATACCCGTCGCTGTTCAACATTTCAGCATTCACCACATAGTGGCAATGTGCAAATATCGCAAACTTCTTCCATTAGTATGTCATGCACAGCTGTTGTGTATGCTTGCTTTCATTAACTTTGTATACTTTTGAAAGTTTTCTCCACATGATGTATACTCACTTCTGCAGACGTGCCTTGAATTTGCTCTGGGTGGGTATGCCCATTTCACTCCGTGCTTGGAAGGTTATAGCACTTACCGCCTCGAGAAAATTCGAGGAACTCACGATTGTTTGCGTAAGAGTATGCACGTTCGAAATACAACACCAAATTTGTTTTGCAACATCGAAGTTCGAGAAATTTCTGCGCTTACGTCAGTTGCTAATCAAAGGCAGACGCGAGAAAAAGTGAAGCATTCGCATGCATCGCTATATAAACCCCTGGTGGAGGGGTTTCGTTGTCCACGCCTCACTCCAAAAGTGCACAAAACAAGCGAAAACAAACCTGTTGAAACCAGTTTCATCAAAGCGGTCTGTGCTTTGGAAAAACCGAAGTTTACTGCAGTCAGTCAATCAGACTCTGACATCAGCTCAAAATTTTCAAACCAAATACTCAACATTAAGTGAAGCTTGTGAAATGAATCATGCAAGCAAGCAAAAAAATTTGTCATATTTTCACTGTAATGTACGTAGCCTGGAAAAAAATAAGCACAAACTAGATGACTTCTTCCTAATGACAGAGGCAAATCCTACTTTCATAGCCATATCAGAAACCAAATTCAAATCGAACTACGTTTTAAATGTTGACATCCCTGGCTTCAACTTCATTCATAATCCTTCACAAACCAACTCAGGTGGAGTAGGTCTTTACATTAATTCCAACGCAACCTACCAACCAAGAAATGATCTAAATCTCAACAAAGTAGGTTGCGAAATTCTGTTTATTGAAATCCCAACCTCATCTGGCAAAGCTTTCTTTATTGGCGTTTATTATCGCCACCCAACATATGCATTTCAACCCTTCCAGGATGAATTTGTTAAGCTTGTCACCCACCTTCAAAACCACAATTATAACTATTTAATTGGTGGAGATTATAACATTGACTTGATTAAATATCAAGAAAATACAAATGTGTCAAAACTATGTTGATTGTCTTGCCAGCTGTGGCTGTATTTCTCTTATCGATAAACCAACCAGATTCAGCAAAAATTCAAAACCATCTTTATTAGATCATATATACACAAATATCTGTGAAGAAAAAAGAATAATTAATTCTGGAATTACTATTTTTGATATTTCTGATCATTTACCAATTTTTGTAAACTTCAACCTTCACCATCCTACCCATCAAAATTCTAAACCTAACTTTAGATGCATGAAATATTTTGACCCAACTATTTTTGTATTTGACCTCAGCATCAAACTAAACAATCTTTACCCTGAAGCTGATGACAGCAACGTTCTGACAAGTAACTGCTTTCTTTCTTTTTTCAAGATCATATTTTCTCACCTCTCATCTTCACTCTCATTGTAACTTCATGTTTTATTACAAGTGCGCCATAAAACAAATTTGTGACAATTTCATTACACGAAGGAAAGATTAAGCCACAATTGGGAGGCATAGCTTAATCCGCATGGGAGTAAAAACCATCAGTAGTAACATGCTGCAGGACATTTCTGCATTTGATCATTTTTAGTTTTGTTGCACTGGTCAGCGATAAATGACCAGGGCGCATCCGCTGAACCGTTGAATAGCCCGTTACTTACTGGGTCAATTTAAGTGAAAGACTACTTCCGGGACGGACACTTCATACGTTCGGTCTATGCTCAGTAAATTTAATGACTACAGTTTAGTTCTTGTTTTACTGGTCTTTTCATTGTAGTTTTAATCGCGAGTATTTTACCTTTAGAACAATTGAGTCATTGTAGACATTGAAAAAGGCCAGGGTGTTAAAACGCAAATCAAGAGGAGAGATTATCAGAGTCACAGAAAATTTGAGCAGCATTTCAGTGTGACATCTTAAGTCATATAGGTCAATTTGACAGCATGACCCTTTTTACTGTAGTTGGTGAAGAAAGCGTACCGACCTCCTCTGTGGGTTCCAGGGGAAAGGCATTATGTTACAGTCACGTTTTACTTCATTATGGAATGCGACCAGTTGCGGACAAAATCAGGCAGACGAAACATTCTGCGAGTTCACGATCAACAAGCGCAGCCGATGATCTAAAGTTACCGTTGTAACCCGAATAATGAGCATTCCGTGTTTTCGAGTACAATATCTTGTTTGTTTTTCGGAAAAAATGGGGAGTAAGAATCTAAATACACCTGATAGAGTGTTGGTGCAACGCTAGAAAGAACAAGATATACGCAAATTTTTTCCAAAGTATAAACCATCAGCGCAATTGCGAGCAATGGAACGTTCATTATTAACACACCAAGAATTAACTACAGTGTTGTTGTATCGACTTTCTCCATCCACACGCGATGCTAAACTAGCTAATGGGTCACATGCGTCAAGTAAGATCACAATTAATATGTGGACAATGCTATGCAAAAATTGTGAAGTCGAAAACGCATCGCGAACACCGTCACTGTATTTATACATGGCCAAGGTGTGAATAAGCATTACCTGCTTCAAACTTGTTTGAAACAAGTCACAGGGCATTCCACAAACACACAGTCCAAACAATTACACGGAAATCGTTTGCATAAAATAAGGAAACCAACACACTTGCAAGAGTCGCGATCGCTCGACGTCAACCGAAACCAATCAGATTAGTCATGAGGTACCGAGGAAATGACTCATAAAACGAGCAATAATGAAGTTGGTTCTAAACTGAGTTCGGTGCAGATTAAAGAAATGAAAAAACGAAGGGAAAATTCAGGCGACGGAGAGTAGGCGTGCCGAGAACCCGCACACCTGCAAGGAACAGGAGAATTTTCGTTGGCCAAATGAACTTATAAATTAATTTGAGCCAACAATCACAAACATAATAAAATAAACCAAGCAGTGGTCACGGAAACAACCGTCACCGGGTAGGACCTTGGGAGAAGACGTTACCGTTCTGAAAGTGTACAGTGAGATGTAGGCAGCAAAATTACGGGGTCTGAACCAGAACCATCGCCAAAAAGTCGTCAATAGAGGGGCTTTACATTTGAGCAGGGGGGCTTGAAATTAAAATTTGACAAAAATTCCATTGATTTATAGTATTCAAACTTCAGTTTGGGGAGGCTTGGAGCTTTGTTTGGGGAGCTAAGCCCACCAAAGCCCCCGTGGCAACGGGACTGGTATGAACTACGTGATGAAATGTACGAATGTTATAGTCTCTACCCTAATGTTGGAATGATGATTGAAGACAAATACGGAATATTCTATATTCCAACGTTTGCCATGTTACGATTTCAAGGGAGAAAAACCAAAATGTTTGACAATCTAAATTTATTACGGGCAAAACCAGTGTGTGTGTTGCATAATTGGTGCGTTGTGTGATGGAACCTATTTATCGTTGTATCTTCCGAATAAAGCAGGTACTTGGGCAAGTCAAACAAAATCTAACAGTTGAAGGCTTGGATTGCTTGTAAAGATAAGTTCATAGTACTCAGCTGTGTGTGAAATGTTGTCCTTGTGAAATGATGTCTGCTCTTTAATGTTGAAAGGAAGGGCCAGTAAATAGCCCAAGCGCACGTGTTGGACAGTTGCGTGAAAGTTAGGCATGGTTAATATCAGCAGCGTCTTTGTTTTAGCCATTAGTTTTGTGTAGATTAACACTTTTACATTACTGCGCACTAAAATTGATGAGGCTGCCATCAATAAATATTTAAGTGGCTGAAAAGTTCTCAGGTGTCGGGCCCTGGGGCCCTTTAATTATTTGATCAGCTAGTGGCCAATGGACCATGTGAGTCACAGGATTCATTTATGAGGACGAATCGCCAGGGTATTTGCAGGCTATTTTCACGCCGATTCATGCCATCTAAAGATCAAATTGCAACTTGAAAATAGAATCTGATTGAAAAAACAGGCGCTAATCATGAGATCAGTCACAAAACACATTACAAGTTAAACACGCGACAATCGTGCATAGTGGCTGGTAAAAAGCACCAAACAAATTTCACCGGGTGATGATCCTAGCCGCGTCTGGTGATAGTGATAAAATAATGTGTCGTTTGTTCGTTTTCAGTTTCAAAAGGTCACACAAAGGTTTTAACCGATGCTGTGCTATGTTAAGGTAGAGTCGGTTCAGCAAATCTAATATCAGAAATAGCAGTACATCGCGTATGATAACCGTTTCGATTTGTAAACAGTGTTAATCGTTTTCAATTCACGATGGATGGAAAATAAGGTATCAGTCTTTCGCATTTCGAAAAGGTAGTTCGATATAAATCATGCATTCCACAGTTGTAAATTCTTTTCTTTCCAATCTGGGACAATGTCGCTCAGATCTAATGGTGCTTTGCTTTTTAATGTTGTTTCTGAAATGCTTCTGATTAACTTATGAGTAGCCGCTCTTCTGCTACCATGTCGCAGCTTATCTTTATCCCAGAATGGAGATGTGCATCGTGTTGGGGTGTAAATTGGGCCCCAACAAATGGAAGTATCCAAAGTAGGAAGATTAAAAAGGAAGAACACACTACCGCATAGCTCTTAGCGGTGGCACTTTCAGCAATTTCAATTCTGTTGTTTTCAGAACGTGACCGTGAAATACACAATTGTGCGCAGCGTGGCTTTCTTTTCTGTCCCCTCATGGGGGAGGAGGGGCTTCACCATCTAGGTCCGGTCAACAACAATTTTTCAATTTTGTTTGTTCGAGTCCCAATCTGAGTGGCTACTGCGTATGCGTACGCAACGTCTGATCGCTTGGTTGGCTGGGGACGCGGAGGAAGACATCGAATTGTCGACACGCGCGCCTGACAGATCGAGCTCGATGTACCGGTTGAAAGCAACAGCAGGAATGTGTGAACATTTGTGATCTCGATGAACTGCTTGTGAAAAGGATTTCAACGACGAACGGCCGTTAAGTCACGAGATAGCACGTCTCCGGGAATAGCTCTTAGTGGTTGAAGGGCAGTCGGGCACGCTCGCGTCAACTGCATGCTCCGGACCCGTCACGTTTTAGGCAACAACACTGAGCGGACAAGTAGTCGGTACCTGAACAAGTGCCCTTGCGACAACTCCGACTTACATTTCATTCGGGGACGTGAACAGTAAACGGTGCAGCTTTCAGGTGCTATCGCCCAGTTCATGTTTCAGGCCATACCACCGTAAACAATCTGTTGGAAAAATGATCAAAACCGTTTTTTAATACGCACCCAGCGTGTTGTCAACATACGCGGACAACTTTACTACATCCCTGGGTTATTCATTACCAGTCTTCATGGGCATCATCTCAGCCTTGACGTCCATCCACGCTTGCGCACTTTGTTTCAAGCCTGAAATATTTGAGTACGCAATGGTTAATATGCAGTCCCTCTTTTTGAAACTGGCATTAAACGACTTCGAAAGTAGTTCCCTGATGATTTTTTGGAAACCTATATGTAACGTCCACTTGATGTGCGAATGCGCATACAGATGTGTTGAATTATTCGAATTGTTCTTTGCGCTTTGCGTGTTGTGCAATATGTGTGTATCGTATAAACGATGTCTCTGTCCATGAAAAGCCATCGTGTGTTTGATCATTGCGAATGCCCATTAGCAGATCAAAGTGGAATTGTGGCAAATCTTGCGTTGCATGTGTTGTTTATCCTAATGTACATGTGCGCCAGACGTAATTGCTAGTTCCATTTCCGGAGGATATGATCCGTGAAAACTCTAGTGGAGATTCCCATCGTCTATTTGCCCAGTACTGCCTGAGCCTAGTCCCCATACTGGTAGACAAAAAAAGTACAGCGGCCGATTTCTGTTGCGTCATAACAAGTGTCGTGCATAGCTGATGCTCGGGGTCAAATGGGGTCAAGTCCCTCTTTCTGCCAGTTCAAAATGCAAACGCCAACCTTTCAATCCCGAAAGGTCGTTGCTACCCTTCCTTTAAAGTTTATGATCGGAAATGCAGTTGTTCTGTCTACTGCTCTCCGCATCCCGTGGTATTGAAACCTTATCCCCGACGGCTGGAACGAGATGAAAGCACCACTATCCGTGCTGTGGGGAGATGACCTTCTTGCAACTGTCAAAACAACCCCGGTATGACGTCCATGAGATAAAAGGTAAGAAACGGGACGACACACAACATTCAAAGCCTCCTTACGTATACGACCTACGAGCATTTACCGAAGATATTCTGACTTCCTTTTACGAAAACCATCAACGGGTACAATGAAAAGTAACGCTCGATCCGCAGACTGCCACCGAAAACCGACATTTTTGTTATTTATCAGTTCGCGATCACTAGCCCATACTCCCTCAGGGAATGGCAAGGTGTTCCGTAGGAATCAGGGTTGCCAGATCTACTTTTTGCCAAGGGACCAATTCTAGTCCAGAAAGAGCCAAAAAAGAGCCAAATTCTAAGACAAGGGGCCAAAAAAGGGCCAACCATTTTTTCCAACTTTATCGCAGTTACAAAGTCATGTGAACCCATACTTAGCAATTTCTTAAATGGCAATGTTCCTCAATCACAATTGTAGTGCAACAGCAAAACAGGTACGTGATGAAAGAAAGGTCTTAAGAGAGCAACTCAATCTCCACGTGTAGCCATAAACTGAGACAACTTTATCATCCTCGCTAAGTACTACTATAATGCGATCAACAACAATCTTAACAAAACCAACAAACACGTTCACCACCTGAATAACAGTAAGTTAGGTAACGTAACAGTTCTCACTGCTGCCTCTAGTCCAGTGGTTCTCAAACTTTTTGAGGTCGCGTACCACCTGATGTTTTTTTAATGTTGGAGTGTACACCCTTGGTTTCAGAAGAACGTAATTTGCTCAAAATCT
>JGI24158J21664_10012387_pt1 | contig 11303 bp, 4 predicted proteins | sample Ectturendosymbi3_FD_21664 | JGI IMG/M metagenome (IMG submission 21664)
GACATCTCAACTTTCAAGCAACATGCACTGTAGTTTGGAACTGTGTGAAGATGAAAATGATTCTATTGTTTTGTTATGACGCAGCCCGTCGTTGTTCCGACGATTCTTGTTTCATCTTTGAAATGCATTTGCTAGTAGATCATGGCAAAATAATGGTGTATAAGTCATTACTAAAATGTTTTTTCAGCGTTGAGGTTGAACCAAGTACCAGTTTCTGTCTGAATAGCATTGAGCATAGCTGACTATAAGTAGCCTAACTCGAAGGTGCCTTACCTAAATATTAAGTAATGAGCATGGTGAAAATGTATTGACTTCTTGAAATTGGAAGTAAGTTCTGAAAGAGGTTAAAAAGAAAAAGAGATTTCGGTTAACATTGAATAAGTGATTCATTGCATTATTAAATAATGAACATTGTGGACATAAAATATTTGTGCTCTCTTTGGCATTGTTGAATTAGCGTGCAGTACAATAGCTGTTGTTATTGCATGTAGTCCAGCAGGTACACACATTTTCTAGTTGTAGCAGTAAGCTATTGTTTGATTTGGATATCCATTATGAGAATTGCGCACAACTACAACATCCGGTATAATTTAGAAAAAGATTTGTGCGTTTCTTGTCAACATCTAGCCTACCATGAGCCGATTGCGGTGGGTAGTTAACCATGACATTTAAGACAAAATATGTTCGATGGTAGTGTCTATTTTGTTTCATCAGGCAACAACACTTCTGCAGATTTCTCCCTTTAGTTGATCATGAATTGGTTCAAAAGGTGATATGCGGAGTTCGGAATGCATGACCTGCTTAGTTAACCATGACGTCTGTAACAGCTCAATTTAATGAACGAGTGCTGTCGTCGTTTCAGTGCGGACAAGCTTTTAGTGACTAGTTCTTGTCTGCAATGTGTGAACTGTAGGCCAAACCTAACACTTACCTCAATCTCAAGCCTTAGCCCTTGTCTTTTGTGTATCGTAGCCGACTTGTCATGTGACCACTTCAACGACTTTTGTCTGACAAGAGGCAAAATAGCCACACTTGTAAAAATATTTTTGCGGTCTGCTGTGTCACAAACTCGACTTGTTGACGTAGCAAGATTAAACATTAAGTCTAGCATTGCCAGACAAGTTGATTTTGATACTGTTTTTAGAAATTTTGCGAATAAGAATACAAGAAAATCGCTCATATAATAGTTAAATAATTTTTTTCTAATTTTTTCCTTGATTAGATTTTACTATGAACACTTAAAAGTCATGTTTAAAAAATGGTAATATGATCGCATTTTTTGAATACCGTTATGTTTTAACATAATGTTTCATATGATCAATAAACAAGCATTTCTTGCTGAAGTTTGATGCACATTAATTAGCCTCAACGTTTATTTATTTCAAAATGATTTTGCAAGTCTTAGGAGCCCCAAATTGGTTTTGTTCCAACTNAAAAAGCTTCTCTTGGGGGCCTTANACTGGCTCACTGTACCATGTAAATATCCATCTGTCATATTCTGCTCTCAAGACTAGCGAAGAAGAGTCAACACCAGCTATCACACAAAATCACCATGACTGTTTGGCGTCTTGTAATGGTTTGCCTGCTAATTATTTTTTATATTTGCTCTCTGAAACTGTAAGAAATGTGATATTAACAAAGTTTGTATGCTGCGCTGACAGTGACTTGCTGTACATTTCAAAATCGAGACCCTATGTCACTACCTGGCATCGCATATACCCACTAGCAACAATGCCAACAGTGCTGTGAGAAACATTGCGTTGTTGCATAACACTCCATTGTGTGGTGCGCTTGGGGTTGATCATGTCTTGACCAAGTATGTTTCTATTTCGTTCGGCAATATTTCCTGCAAATAATCCTCTCAAAAATGTCTCATCTGAATTTTTAGTCCTTTGCAAGAAAGCTGCGCCCTTCCATTTCATTGATTCTACACCTCAGCTCGTGTTGTCCGCATTAATTGGCAACTTTGCTAACAATGTCGAATGCTTTAGTCGTATAGTTTCGCATCCAAATCGCAAAGTCACGTTAAACCTTGGTCAGTGAGAGAACACCACGCTACACGAGTCCGACTGTTCCTTCCGAACAGTTGAGGTTGATATGAAACACCAGCGAAAAATCACAAGTTTTTTTTGGGGGGGACCATGGCCTCTTCGGCCTCATTCTGGCTGCGCCTCTGCCAAGGGACGTGTGCGGCGCACATCCAATCAAACTGTTAGTGACGTGACTTTTTCCAGATCGTTCGATCAAGGGAAAATCACAAAAAAGGATTGCAAGCCAATTATGGACGTTAATTGATTTCTGAGCCAAATTTCAAAACTGTCCTCTTCAGCTCGCTTATTTGGCTCACTTTTTGATGCTTCATTAGTTTCCCGTTTCGTTTTTGATGTGGCAACCTTGAGTGGGCGCTAATACAGCTGCACACCTGTGCTTGCAATATATGCATCGTTTCGAGCTTCGTCATTAACTGGCAGTTCAGGCGGATTGATCATAAAGGCTCACACAAGCCCGTATCTGTTCTGTCCCGCCAGTAGTTGTGCATATAACGGCCACATATTAAAAAATTAAAGTTTTCTTGCGCACTTTATGCGCATTCTCAATTCTTGTGTAGCTTAGCAGGTTTCAAAGGATCAACCCCAGGTGTCCGCAATTTCAGCCGTATGCCTTCTTTGCTCGATTGCTATTGGACGAGACATTCGCGCAGCCTGATGTTTTTGCAGTTGTGAGCAGGCTTGTCGTAGCGTTGAGTGTGTTTCACTCCGCTGTTTAATGCGCAGCCTTATATTTTTGCAGTTGTGAACTGCGCTGGCGTAGCAATGAGTGTATTCTACTACTCCCCAGTTTTAACGCGTTGTGGGATCTTTTGGAGTTACGAACTACACTATCCTAGCGTTGGGTGATGCGTTTTGCTCCGGTCTCCAAACTTGGAGCGCTGATAATTTTGATATCCAATGCAGTGACACAATATTGTACAACGAACAAGGCGAGTGCCTGTAGAAAAATATGCATGTTGTGTCCACAAACGTCGCCAACACGTTGGTTTACTTTGCAAACATGACTATGGCGTGATATTTAGCCTCTTTACATGGCACATAATAATTGTGGCTTTTTCGATTGTGGCCGGCCTAAAGATTGTGGCTAAATTTGGCCACAATCAGGTGTGCGTTTACATGGCGTTNTGATGTTGAAGNGTTGAACGGTCAGCTGAACGAAGTTAGGCAGCCAACAACCATGTTTTTGTTTCCTGCGGTGCATGGCATGTGAAGGTCACACACGGGTTGTGTCGTTCGGGAGTACATACGGTTTTTGTATCAGGAGAGATTAAGGACAGTGCTCGGGCGATTGCAACTAATGGTAGTAGGCTAGGAAAATGAAGAGAGTGATGTTGAAAGATTGCATATTGATCTTATTTCTGTGGCCTGCTTAGGTACGATTAATGATTTTGAATAAGCGTTACACAGGGATGTAGTGCCAACAAAAAAGGCGTGGGAACGCATTCAAAAAATAGCCATTCATAACACCTTTACAGCCATTTTAAAGCAAAACGTGAAAAAGGTGTGGGAACACCGTTCCTATGACCCTATATTTATTGTTTTTTATTAGGTTGTATTGAAAGCAGTTCTGTAAACTGCACACAAGTTTGCATTCGCAGTCAATGTAATCAGTGCTACCAAATAAAATCATTACATAATTAGTCATGCATGTTTGGAACGCAAGCAAACCAACAAAGCAAGGTTCATACTAATCTTAGCGAAGCTAATATATACCCAATACAGATGGGTTTACCGGAGAAGATCTGAAGCATTTAAAAAGTAGGCTATCAAAAAGAGCAAATCAAAATGCTATGCAAGTAGGCTAGCAATATGTCCACTGATAAAGTTTTTGTGAACTTCACGAATTAGACTTCACGGTGAAGTGTACAACACACTTGTTTAAAAGAAACTACTATATGCCTACAGATAATCACACCAAACCCTATGATAAAATGATGAATGGTTGATCGTTGCGCAATATTTAGTTATTCACGGTAAGCTTAATAGCCTAGGCACCCAAAAAAATCTAGAAATAGTTGTCCAGTTATTGACCTGAGTATCAGTATTGAATAATTGTAACGCTATACTGGCATGTACAGCACAGTATACAGCAGCTAATTGCTACAATCGGTGTTTTAAATCCTGATTTCACAAGATTTAAAAAAAATGTCATATCATAGGCTACCACACAGCATGCATTTGTGTTACTTGTGTGCTATCGCTGCCAACGCATTGCACCCAAGCCCACTGCACAGCACACAGGACAGTATGCGGTACCTACAGCAACCTCCTCCAGCTCCAACAACAGAGGAAAAGCCACAACCTAATGTGGCTTTGAAATCCTGGCCACCTCGCCGGCAAGGCCGCTGAAAGCCACAATAAAGCCACAATCTCAAGCGTGACTCAGCAAATAAAAAGCCACAACCACGGAAAAGCCGCAACAAAGCCACAATGAAATGCGTCATGCAAAGAGGCTAATTGTTATGTCACAAACAGCGTACAGATACAGTAACAATGACCACCATACGCCACTGCTTAATACTAGAATTTGGTAGGGGGCCAGTGCTTCCACTTTTAGGGATTTTGTCCATAGATTGGAACTTTTGACCCTTTTTGGGGATTCTTCAGGGGATTCGGGATTTTTTAGGGATTTTTGGATAAGTATGAAAATTTGTAAAATGAACAATTTCCTTTATTTTGGAAATCATATTTGGTTCAATCTTAACATTTATCATAGCACTTTGATTTTGTGCAGCACCACTGGTGCAGCAGGCGTGGGTGCAATCGCACCCCCAAAATTGTGGTTTGGTGAAAATCCGGTAAAATTTCTCAAAATCCGGGAAAAATCCGTGGAAATATGGTCAAAATATCTGAAAGCATTCACAAAATCCCTGAAAATCTGAGCATTCCTTGAAAATATGAGCAAAAAAGGCGCCCAATGGCGCCAAAATGACATGAAGAGCTTTTTTTGGAGGTCGGAGTATTTTTCGGACAGGTTTGGGATAATTCGGGCAAAAATCCTTCGTGCCTCCAAATATTTGCCTGCTCCTACACCTATGTGCTGCACCACAACAGATTTAGGGATTTTTTGGTACTGTTCTAGGGATTTTTAGAGTTGCATTTGTGAGAGCCCTGTAGGGGGTATACAAGCAGTCGCCCCGGGCAACACCAGACCTCTGCACATAGGCGTAGCCAGGGGGCCAAAGTGGCCACGGCCCCCAAAATGTTTAGAAAATATAGTCATTTTGTGCTTTGAGAGGCGTTTTTCTAAACAAAATAGTGTTATTCGCCTAAAATCAAACATTTTGCCCCCCCACGTTTTTCGGCTGGCTACGCCACTGCTGCACGCCACTGGTTGGACATCTTACGTAATGTGATTGTTTTGGGAAATTTTGCTTTCCACCAAATCAGGATTTTTGTAAAAAAATTTCCTTATTGACAAAATATCTTCACGGGGGTCAGATTTGGCCAGAGGGCTATAGTTTGGAAACCTCTGCCCTAAAACATCACAGCTGACTGACTGTCGCAAGTAACTGGTGGCTGTTTTGACTTTTGCTTGTGAGTGGATATAGGCAATGTGACGCATTAATAGTCACTGATATAAGGTCACATAGTTTGTAGACTACTGCAATTGTAATGAGAAAAGGTTACTGTTTTTGTTTTTAGAGTGATGGCATGGAATGGCACTTGTCACCATTTTGTTGCACATTCCTTGCACGAGGGTGCATTCTCGCTTCATCTTTAAAAATACCGTTNGACAAATTAGCATTTTTTGCAAAATCGGAAATTAGATTAGAACTAAAATTAGAGCAACGAAGCTTTCAGTAAATTAGATTGANATTAGGATTACCGTCAATTCGCTATAATTTGTTGAATTAGAAAACTAGAATTATTTATTTGTCCAAGTCTGCAGTGATGCACGGAGTCTAAAATTTTTCACTCCGACTCCACTCCGGCTATTTGCTGAATTACATAGGCTACTCCGCTCCGACTCCGAAACACTTGTAAGTTTTGCTCTCCGCCTGCGTAAACTTCAAATTGAGTGTTATAAGTCATATGAAAAATGTTCAAAAAATGACTCCCGCTCCACTCCGCCTCCGGCTTTTCCTTGAAAAATCAACTCCGGCTCCTCTCCTAGTTTCGAAATTCATTCAGACTCCGGCAAGAGTCCTCTCCTACACTCGGCACCTGTACACCAGTGCAGCACGGCGGGCCGGCCGGCGGGCTGCACAAAACGCCGGGCCGACGAGATGCAGAACAGGCCAGGATTCCGGTTTGCAGAAAAGGGCGAGCCGACGGGCTGCAGAACAGGGCGGACCCACGTTAATGTACAGCCCGTCAGCCGGCCCTAATGTGCAAACCGCCAGCTCGCCCTGTTGTGCAGCAGGGTTGATCACTATCCGGTTTGTCGGTTGGATATTCGGCAGGATAGTGAGTTTGCAACCAGATACGGATATCTAAAAACTGCTTTCAAAGGAGAACCGGAAACCGAAAAAGATATCTGAAATGTTTTACTCGATATTTCGAGGATTCAGACTCTTGGAAAAAGTTGCACTTTGCACAATCATTTATTTAGTATCTTTGGAAGCGTCACTTCAGCCTTATGTTCCATGACTCCAAGTCTGTCTGTGGTGTGATCTCAGTGCCGTATTGTAGTCCCATGCCCTACTGATTGGACATGCCAAGTTTGTCAGCATGAGGCTGATGATGATGTAGCAAGATAGGGCGCGTTCAGTATAAGGGAGATTAGGGACTCTTGGGCCAAAAATTTCATTTTGTTTGATGCAATCCTTGCTGTTTGACGCAAATGGCTCAAAGTTGGTTTCCGAAAAGTGCAAGGAGTCCCCGTTATTTTAGTACCAAAAAAGAACCAAAGTGTATATAATGTCTGAATAGTTGCACTTTACATAATGTTGAAAAAGTGGCCCAAAGGTCCCTACACCAAGTGGCCCATGGCTAAGGGACCTTTGGATCACGTTGTTTTGTTAGGTAATTTCATGACAATAATTACAGATGACAATCAAATTTTCGTTTATTTACAATAAGAAATGAAACTTTTGCTTATTTACCATAAAACGAAAAACGATATAGTTTGCATTTCTACAATAAAGAACATGAAATGCAGTGGAAATGCAAGTTTTCTTCATAACATTGCACGTCTACCGTTTGTTGAGTTCGCCTCGCAACCTCAATATGAAACTTCCTCGGACTAGAGGACTCAGAGATTCACTTGATAAGTGACATAAATGACTTTGGTTTCCTCAGGGGCGTAACGAGGTTAGATGGCGCCCGGGGCATAAAACAAATTCGGAGCCCTCCTGGTCGAACCGGCGCCCCCATGGTCGAAGTTTGGCGCCCCTATGGTCAAATCTGAGTTCTTTCGAAAGCAAATTTACTGTATTGAAGAAAGTACTTGTGATATTGTTGGGACTTTTCGGCACCTCCAGCAGTAATTCGGCGCCCCTGCAGTGATTCAGCACCTCAATAGTGAATTGGCGCCCGGGGAATTGTGCCCCCCTTGCCCCTCCTCGTTACGTTCTCGGGTTTCCTGTGGCACAAGTCAGATAACACTTCTATGTGTTTAGTTTTAAAGTCGAGTCGATGCGAAAATGCAGGAATAGAAGGTAAAATTTGGTGTTCTCGTAAATTTTTCATAAGGGTCCGAGCAAACAACTGAAAACAATCACAAAACCGATTCTGTAATGCACTACTGTGTGGCTAACCATTTTTGTGCTCTTGTGTCTGTGATAGCGTCTGCATGGATCACGAGTTTGCTATAAACTTGAGTTTCTAGATATCCATGAATAAACTATTATTATTATTATTATTATAAATAGGGAAAATCTTATCTTTGAATTCAATGGTTGTTCTACTTGCCCATTTCCAAGTTTTATTCGATATTATAAAGTGCTGTAGGTAGGTCCGAATCTTAGTAATGAATGAGACAGAACTGTGTGTTTCGGCCCTTGTCATCAGATTTGTACCTGATATGCTGAGATTATAAATTTTNAAATCCTATTAGACTTTGAAAAAGGAATCTAAAACCATTCACACAGCAGACGTAGACACATGCNCTATACTAGCACAACGGTGCTGTTAAAGTGACAAAGTCAGCATTTTATTCTAACCACATCACTCTCGCNGGACCTATTGTCATTNCTTTTCTGAAAAGCAAAGCTTTACTAAACACAGACTGGGAAAAATAAAACCACACATAACCAAGAATGGCACTAAAAGGCAGATCCAGAAAATGCAGTCAACAAGGTTCATGCAATGAAACATAAAGCTGAAAGCAATATTACCAAGTAAACGTCTAATCACAAAACAACTTAAGCTTGCTAGTTTTGCTAAATCCACTAAAAGTAGCAGATGATTAAGCCCTAACCGATAAGTAAATAGGCGCTAATTGATATTGCTGCACACTGAAATACAGAGGTGGGCAACCGCTACTTTGAAAATAACGTCGCCACTGCTATCGCTATTTGCTGAAAATAATAGTGGCGCTACCCCTCCCCGTTACTAAACAAAAATAGTAGCGAGCTATCACTACTCGCTACCGCTACTTTCGTTGAACTTTTAAAATTTGTGCTGTTTTGCAGAAGTAGGGTTTATTTTGCACTCTCACCTTGAAATGTTTTTTAAGCTATCAATTTTGTTCGGTGCCCCTTTTTTGAACAACCATGATCTGAAAATAATATTCATTGAGCCGTTATGATTAGGAATTGTTCATTTTACAGCAAATGCACATATAAATGAAACTACGACTGCAGACACACATAGAGTGCATTTACTTTTGTAAGTGGATTGCTGCAGGTTTATCAATCACCTTTATTGCTGCTTTCTCGCTGGAGTTGAATATAGAACTCAAGATAATAATCAAGCAATAAAAAGGCCAATCATTTTTTTGACAAGGTGTCACGCGCGTATAAGTTGAATCAAGCCCACGAGGGTAGGGGAAAACCGGGCATTTCCATCTGCTCCGAAGTTTTCAGGCATCATTTTAGAGTTTATAAAAAAGGTGATGTTGATCTTTGGTTTTAGCGAAAGCCCCTGAACAAACTATTGACTACATGTATTGCAAACTGAGCTCCTTGTTTCTCCATGTTTCGGCTTATTCAGAACAACAGCTTTGAATAGCGTGTAGTTTATACAGCCTGCGTGCAAGGATAACCTATTTAGATATCGAGAGCAAATTGGCCGACCACCGTTTTGTTAACATTTTAGCTTTTGAAAGTGTAATCCACGTGTTGAATGGATTGGCTGCAAACGTGCATAATCCCGCACAAGCTGTAAAAATCTGTGCACGGTATGTCACACACGAAACTAGTTTCCTTAACGCAATAAATTGCGATTGATTCGCTTGGTGTGGATCACTGTTGTGACTTAACTATTATTGCTGGATGGTGAATGCAAGCTTGAATTATTGCAAGAAAATGGGACCAAACAGCCTGCTGCAAAGCTAGAGCCTGTAATTGTCGTATATGTTTATTGGCAAGCAGATTTTTATTATCTTCATCAGCCTTCTGGTCGTAAGAAATTTTAGATCAGTGGTTCTCAAAGTGGGCGGAATCACCCCTTGGGGGCGATTTTGATGGTCAAGGGGACGATAAAACCAAAGGGGGTGATAGGGGGAAACAACACAAAGGGGGTAAAATCGCTCAACCATTAATCAATCGTTGAGTTAACTTCAATAGCCTACTGTTATGACATGTTAGTTTCTTGTAAATTTTAATTTACTATGATATTCGTTGGAGGTTGTTGCTAAAGCAATTTATCCGTTAAAATTTTACTCTGGATCGTCTGTGTGTCCGGCTAGTGTGGATTATTTTCACAAGAATCCTGCATGTAATATTAGCGTAATACAATTGCTTAGTTAAGCTGTTTAATAGCTTGATTCACCTATTTAATACTTCCATTAAATAAAACTTTTCAAATTTACTACCTTGTGTGTGCTTTATCAGGCTTGGGGGGCGCAAACGACGTGTCGACAATGTAAGGGGAGCGATGGAATAAAAAGTTTGAGAAACACTGTTTTAGAGGTGCACGCTCATCTATCGAAATGCTGAAGGGGTACATGGCCAGAGAAAGTTTGGGAACCCCTAGCGTAGTCAAACTTACGTTTTTTATTCAACTTTGCTGTGAGCCTGTGCACATCACTGTTAGTTCAGCGAAAACCTTAATTTTTCACCGGTGCAAAGTTTTTGTTGCTAGGCTTGTGACCGTGGAAGTACCTACGAAAAATACAAATGGTAATGAAAACGAACAACGCTATTGTTAACTGGAGTAATAACTTGTTTTTGACGGTTCTAAAACACGATATTTTTTTAATAAGACTAAATTGGTTCGATTGCAAAAAGTGACTTATGCAGTTGTTTTCAGTTTAGTTAGTACAATCCGTGCCACGAAGCTCAAACTAAAAGTTACTGCGACCAATTTTACAAAGATAGCGTCTGCCCAAATTACTTGCAATATGAAAGAAACGTCATTACGCTTATACGAAAAAGAACGCGTGATGTAGCAAAAAAGCGACGTTTCATTATCACGGTAAGTTGCAAGAACTTTTCCGTAGTGGTTTGAACGAAATGAAATAGGCTACAACTACGCACATTTCAAACAGCAGTCTCTTGTTTAAAACGCGTTGCAGCGATAGAAGTGAAAGCGCTTTGCAGAAAACAAATGACTCTTGTGGACAGAATCGTTTCTGATACAAATTATTTTCCCAGAATACAGACAAGAAAATTTGCTAATGCCAGTTATGAGCCGCATTACGTCGTTGCTGAGCGGCATCTGATTTTTCTGCATCTTTGCAAAATGGTTCTGCAAAACAATCGGAGATTTTGTGCTTTTGTATGTCTTGTAAGAGATATTAATTGAAATAGCATTGAAACGACCGCGAATGTTGTCTCCGAAGTGAAGTACAGGGTCACACAAAAAAAACGGTCATCACCTAAACATGAATAACTTCTGAAATAATAAATCAATTCTTTTTTTTCAGAGTTACCAAGTAGAATTAATTATCTAAGAGTCTACCAAATTTGACCTTCGAGATGCCATGGACTAGTGAGCAAAAGGTGTTTATAGTTGAAGCATATTTTCGGCAGAAGTCTATCCACGCAGCTCAATTGTAATTCAAAGAACGGTTCGGATGTCGTGAATTTCCTGTCCACTCAATGATTTACAGATGGGTCAACAAGTTCAGAACTCATGGGACTGTGCATAACCTCAATCGTAAAGACACTAACAGACAATCACACTCTGGACGACCGAAATCAT
>JGI24158J21664_10012389_pt1 | contig 11302 bp, 9 predicted proteins | sample Ectturendosymbi3_FD_21664 | JGI IMG/M metagenome (IMG submission 21664)
GTACCGAGTTCAGCGAGCTTTTCAAGCCCGAGTTGGGGTGTCTCCGTGGTGTGCAACTCGAGGTTGAATTTAAACCAGACGCAAGGCCCATCTTCTGCAAAACACGCTCCGTTCCATTTGCCTTCCAGGAAGTATTATCGCAGGCCTACGATGTTGGAAACGCTAGCGGCATCTGGACGCCTATGTCATTCAATGATTGGGGAACTCCCGTCGTTCCAGTGAGAAAAGCAGCGCAGACTTCCAACAAACCTGCTTTACGCGTTTGCGGCAGATACTCTGTAACCGCCAACCCGCAGCTGGAAACACGTCGACACCCGTTGCCTCTTCCTGAAGAATTAATGCAAAGATTAGATGATGGTTATGGTTTCACCAAGATTGACCTGGCAGATGCCTACAACCAGGTCAGGTTAGGTCCGAAAAGTCGTGAAGGCTAGCGCTGAGCACATCGCGGAGTTCTACTTCAGAACGTACTTCCTTTCCGCCCCTGCAAGTAATGGACGAAATCACCAGTGATCTGCCCGGTGTCGCCGTTTACTTGGACGACATTCTCTGCAGTGGTGCAACAGCGGAAGCACATTTGCAGAAAGGACTGCGATGCCGTCTTGAGAAATGCACCTTCCCCCAGCCACAGGTGGTTTACTTTGGGCACGTGCTGTCCAGCGAAGGAATTCACCGATGTCCAAAGGTCAATGCCCTCAACGAGATGCCAGCGCTGCATGACGTTTCCACACTACGTTGGTTTCTCGACTCCGTCCAATTCTACGCCAAGTTTTTGCCACCCACGTTTGCTTTAGTGGCGGAACCGCTATACCGTCTTACCAGAAAAGGTCATCGGTGGGCATGGGGGTCAGAAGAGGAAGCAGATTTTCGTCAGCTGAAAGAACTCTTATCTACAGACGATGTGCTCGCTCATTTTGATCCATCCCTTCTATTAGGAGTGGCCTGCGATACATCAGCGGTCAGGATTGGCACTACTTTGTTTCACGACCAATAGCCAATATTTCCAAGACGCTCACAGCAAGTCAGCGCAAAGCGTTGGCTACCATCTACGCCTTGAGAAATTCTTCCATTAATATGGAAGAAAGTTTATTTTAGTGACGGACCACCAGCCTTTAGTGGCCATGTTCGGGCCGAATAAGCCGACTCCGGCTTTCGCTGCAAACCGTTTATCTCGATGGGCTCTATTTCTTCGACAATTCAACTACACCATCGCGTACCGCAAGACGACGGAACACTCCAATGCTGATGTCCTCAGTCGACTGCCAGTAGGTGAAGATCCCGTTTTCGACAGACGAAAGTACCGACGACGTGAAAACCGTTTGTACCATTTGAAACACGAGTTTGCAAGTGGAACCAACCGACTCGGGTACGTTGCGGAAAGAGTCTTCTCGAGATCCAACCTTGACGAAGGTCATGCGATTCACGAGAGAAGGTTGGCCAGAGAAAACAGATGGCGATGACCCAGCAGAGAAATTCCGCAAAATCGCCGACTCACTTAGTGTTTGTCGTGGCTGTTTACTGCATGGAGCCCGGGTGGTGATTCCGACCAACTACGTCGACAAGTGCTCGATCTTTTACACGAATGCCATTTCGGCATCCAACGGATGAAGCAGTTGGCTAGAACGGCCGTTTACTGTCCGAACATCGATTCCAACATTCTCGATCTATGCCGGAAATGTTCAACTTGCTCCGGGCATCAGTCTGAACCGTCGAAAGCTGCCGTCCACCCGTGGATGTTACCTGAGAAGCTGTGGAGCCACCTACATATTGATCATGCCATCAACTTTCTGGGTTTCAACTGGTACTAAGTATCCCTGCATCCATGCAACGCAGTCGGTATCAGCGAAGTCAACGATCAAACTCTTGGAAGAGGAGGATTTCGCGCATTTCAGTTTTCCCCATACAGTCGTAACCGACTGCGCGGCTACCTTCAAATCTGACGAGTTCCAGGAGTTCTGCGAAGAGAATGCAATTGCCCATCTGACTGGAGCTCCGTACCATCCTGCCACCAGTGGCGCCGCTGAACGTTTGGTGCAAACTTTGAAGAAGTCGGACAAAGCCCCAAAAGATACGTTGCAAGACTTCCTTCTAAATTACCGGCACACTCCCATCAACCTGTTACTCGCCCAGCGAGTTGCTTAACGGACGTCAAATCTGCACTAAAATTGACACCTTATTGCCTTCACCTGCTCACACTGCACAGGGCAAACAAGCCAAAGAAGCTACCAAGTCTCTACAGTCTGAGTGTCAGCTCCCCGTAACTCAAGTAGCAGCTACGTACAAGGTCGGCGATCCATGCTATGCCTTATACTTTGGACCACGACGCGATCGCGATCCTAGATGGGTGCCTGCCATTGTTGTCAAACGTTTTGGGACCCACAGTGTCAACGTGCGTGTGGTTCCGAGAGGTCCAGTCTGGAGACGCCACATAGATCAACGGCGTTACGTTTCGCCAGATGATACAGAACCTGGTGATACTCCCAGGTTTTCCGAAAGCAGAGAAGAGAACCCCTCCGTTTCCGAGCGACACTTCGGCAGCGACCACCGGGCAACCGCCGACGTCACAAAACGTTAGCCCGGAATATGGCCCGAGCCATCCTCGGCGATCGAAACTGCCGAGAAAACCTCAAACTTCTTAAAGTTACGATTTCTTTACCTCACAGGGAGGTGTTTAGAGTTGTGTTTCCTCGGAACTTTCCTTGTGCACGTTTGGCGCAACTGCCGCGGCGCTGATTGTTTCTGCCGGCAAATGATTTATTCCACGCCGCGCGTTGATTTGTTTTGCGCGCTCTGTATCTCGTGTTCGGTCGCTAAATACTGTCGCCTTTGCTGGTAACTCATTCTATTCGATACGCGCTCTGCAGCTCTACATTACTGCACTCAAGCCGTAAGCGGAACTGTCTGCCAAGTACAGTGCATTTTGTCCAAGGTGCTCTGAGTTTTGAAGCTCTGTCAGGGGAAAACACAACAGTTTCATTCAACGCTTTAGAGCTAAACTCCAGAGATGAAACTTCATAAGGCAATTTTTATGTTATCACTCCGCAAAAGATATGTTAGAATGGTTTGTAGCATTTGATGATTCTGCTAGATACAAATGTTTGCAACTGAATTCTTTCCAATGAGACTATGGCTTCAATGAATGTTCGGATTTCTTATATCGAGGCAAATTCGTTTTAACTCTTTCCATGAAATGATATCTCCACTTTTTTCTTTCGATTTAATGCAAAGAAGCACCTTCCGAAAACTTTTGTGTTTAAGGAAAGGTCTTCTAGCAAAAGCTTAAGCAAGTAAATTTGCAACTGTTCAAGAAGGCTGAGTTATTATAGGGCCTTGTAAATGTATATGCAAGTATTTTGGGCAGAGCTCTTAAGGGTTTAATCACATCAACCGTTTGTTTGATATGCATTACGCATTAAAAATATTAAAGCATTTCATTATGCTATTTTCAATTTACACTTAATTTGGCATCTTTTCTCTATTCAAGTGTATCAGTGTCATGTGTCAAATCCTGCCTCGCTGATTGTTACTTAAATGCTTATGAGCCTTGAGCGTAACTTTTTACTGACTGACTTGACCATAGGAATGGGATTCCCTGGAGATTCGTATTTAGTTTTGTTCGTAATTTTAACACTTTTCGGAGTCATCTCGAGGGCCGGAGAAACCCTGCAGCGGGAGAAAACCCAATTGTGTTCACATGTTACTCAAAAGTGGAGAAAGTACAGACAGTCAGTTGACTCATTGCTGCAAAAACGAAGGTTTTGATCACGATAATTCGTGGAAATGTAAAGTAAAACCACAGCTCGAAACTCTTTTTGCTGCTTGCAGCCAATACGATTTTGAGGATTTGCTTGATGTGGTAGAGTTTATTCATGTGTCAAGCACTTCAAAATGCTGCAAGTTATCGAAGAGACTAGAAAAGGGGTAAATCTCCTATTGATGAGATTTTTTTCTACATGTGAAAGACAGAGCCTTTACCTCAGCCTGTTTTCACCAGTACAGCAAATTTTGCAATAGGTTTGAGGTGTGCCACCTTCGTGCTCAATCAATCGCAATTTGAAACAAATATGGAGATCTAGTGTTTGCAGGATTTTAAAAACTTGCACGGACGTAAAAACAAACAATACCTACCAATGTTTGCCACAACTAAAATATTGGCAGTTTGTTTTTCAAAGCTCAAAGTAAATTTTTGAGATTTTGTCGTCAACTTTATTGAAATGGTTTTTGCGATAATGAGTTCTAATCTGGAAGTCTAAGTTCCAAAGTAAGCTGTCACGGTCCTTGTTTTAGGGCTTTTCTTCAGTGAAAACGAATAAAATGGAAAGACAACATCCTGATTCTAAGTGGATGATTAAAGAGTGTCAGCTATCTACTCCTACAAATGCGCTAGGGATCAATTCGCAGTGAATGCATAAACCGATCTTAGCGGCAAAAACACGTCCAAGTAGAATTTATCCGGTTCCTGAAATTTTTTTCAAGCAAGGAAGATGTCCTTTTCTCAACACTTGTTTGTTTACTGCGAGGTTTTGTAACCATACCTAGTGTATAGCCCCGCGTGAATTTAGTAAGCGATTTTCGCCCCTGGTTGGCTGGACGAAAAAGACGTAGGATGTATCTGTACAGGTTGCGTCACACCAGGTGGAAGACGACCGTGCACCTTTTAATGCGACTTGATTTATCGCCATTCATCCACATCAGTATTCGTTACGTTTGTATGTTTGATGCTTATGAAGACGCACAAATACCTTACTTGGCTATGGTTTTCACCAAGCCCGCAGGCGTAATGGTATCCAATGGAAGTTCTTGTAATAAAAGTTGCAAGTTCGTTACAATACCATTAAGAATAGCTACTTCTGCAGAAGAAATATCACGCAAATGCTTCACGAAGGATGGTTCTATCCAGGGGCGTACCGAGGTCAGATGGCGCCCGGGGCAAGAAACAAGTTCGGCGACCCGATATTCGAACCTGTGGTCTTTTGGGGGTAAATGTACTGTATTAAGGAAAGTACTTGCGAGTTGCGACATTGTTGGGACTTTTCGGCGCCCCCCAGTGTTTTGGCGCCCGGGGCATTGTGCCCCTTTGCCCCCCTCGTTACGTCCCTGGTTCTATTCTTCTGCTAAACGAATTGCCCTTCTTTGCTGGCACCACTGTCAATTAAAGCAGTGACAGTTGACAGAAAAGTATAGACTGAAATCTCCAAGGTTTTGTAGAGATTCCTTAGAAAATGTTGCCCTCCGTATCAGCTAGTCGAGTGCTTTTCGCAAACCTCGAAACGTGTTTTCTAGGCGCTGCTTTCACAAAGTACAAGTGGATCCAAGATGAACTGAACGAATTGCACAGTTCAGCCACATTCCGATCGAGATACCTGGACACAACCACAACCAACTTTTGGGTAGCAGAGGTGAAGTCTCCACTGGGACGCCTTGACATTGTGGGTACTGTTGGCGTCCACAAACTACGAGAGGAAGATCAACAACTGTTGCCAGTCGAGTATCGCCGAAATGCTCTAGAGTTGCGAGTAAGTCTATACAAACAGAACGTTTCTTTTATGAAAATAAGTTTCATCACTTTCAGGTCTTCCAATAGAGTAGAACAATAGTTAGGTTTGCTCAATTGTAGATAACTCTAGTAATAGTTTTAATTGGAAAATTGATGGTACTCAAATGTTTGGTTTGTTGTTTTTTTTATTACAACCAAACTGTCATGAACCTCGATGACAAATTATTTGTAATTTTTGCTCAAGCCAGAGTGTTTGCAGCGATGTTTTATAATAGTTAAGGCCGCTAAACACCAACTACTGAGAATTAAAGCTGATATTTACTGCTTTCATCGTTTGGGCAATTTGACGTGTTAAAACATTATCTACCCACAAGCTTTTTTGAAACCGCAGAGCATCTAATCTGTTTTTCAATAGTTGTGTTGTGTGCCTGCATGGCTGCCCGCTCGTGAGGATGAGCCGTTTCAAATATGGTCAATTCAGTTTTCGAGACTACATCCAAAAATTTGTGTATTTTACGGAAAGGTAACGACGGGTAGGAGTCTGAAAGTGTCGTCAGCCGACAAGAAAACAACAAAATCAACACAAAAACATAAATTAACTAGTGAATTGTAAAATTACAGCACAGGGGTCTTCAAACTTTTCCGTAGGAGGGCCACATTGTCCACGTACGTAAGCTATTACACAGCAATTCGAGAGTCGGACATCTTATATAATGTGATTGTTGTGGGATGTTACTTTCTACCGAATCAACATGTTTTTCGAAAACATTATTTTTTCATCATTGACAAAATGTCTTTAAGGCCGGACGAAATGGCTCAGCGGGCCGTATGAAATGGCTTCGCAGGCCGGATTTCTCCCGCGGGCCATAGTTCCGACACTCCTGGTATAGCGTAAATGTAAGGTTAATTAATTTTAGTAATTGCTGGTAGGAATTGACGAACAACTGCGTTCTACTGCAGGGGTGGGTCGCATTATAGTGTGGAATGTCCAAGTGCACAAAAGGAGATGGATAAAGAAATTTTAACTCCGAAGCTTTCAAGATCCTCGCTTTCCTGAATTATATAAACATGTGGTATTATGACGTGACGTAACAGCAATATGCGCATTTCAGTTTTTGACAGAACTCAATAGCCGAAGTATCTCTGTCGATAATAAATGGACCTTGATGTGACCAAATTATGCACGATACGAATTTGCAGAGATTTTGCTATTGTTTAAATGCCGAACAAGTTTAGGCCCGCCACGGAACAAACTCAAGACGCTAGAACGGATAAATTCGAACTGTAAACTTGAACGGGTGAAGGCAGAAAGTCCCTCTGTTTCGAAGCTTTTTAGTAGTGGGTAGCTATGATCGACACGTGGTGATTGCACATTCACGTTGAAACGTAAGAAGAGGTGAGGTCCTCAAATATTTTACGAGCTCGTTCAGATAGAAAATTCGGCACTTCACCTGCGACAGCTACTTGCATTGGAGCTGTTGTCACCAAAAACATCTCCAAAGTAAAATAAAAGTACAATGTAGCTGTGGCAAAGATATATAGATGAGCACAACGCAGTGCAAATATTTTCAGCTTTTTCAAAACATTAAGACGAGTCATTCATTGCTGATGGATTTCTGCAATATGCGCATTCCTGGAAAGGAATGTTGGAACATTATACCAAGGTCATGGGCGTCGGAAGGATTTTTTCCAAGGGGTCCCAAGGCCAATAGCGGATTTTTCTAGAGATAGCCAAAATAATTTTTCCAATTTTTCCAGCGGGCAAAATGGCGAAATTTCATTTTTCCTCTCGAAACAAAAAAACATCATTTCGCTAAAAATTTAATAGGAAAATGTCAAGTTATAAAATCCAGGTTAGGGCCAATGCCCCCATTTCCCCTTTCCGATGCTCATGACCAAGGTGTTTGTGAGACTCGAGTTCGGTAAAAGTGTTTATAAAGATTATGTCTTATATGAAGAGGTACATTAGAAGATATAGAAAGAACGTTGATTTTTGCAGCACTAAATTTGAAGTATGCTGTATTAATCCAAAATTCAGGGGTTTTAAACCAGGTGACAAACTAGCGCACTCACTTGCGGCATCGTAGTTCGTTATGGGCGGCGATTAGCTCTAGCTCAATGGTCTCCTCCCAATTGGAAGGTTAGGTGTCCTACCAATTGGAAGGTTGGGTGTTCGATCCCCACCCACTGAGTGACACGCCTTTCATTGAGCAAGAGCGTTCACCGCAATCGCCCCGACAAAAAGCATTAATTCGGCCTGCCACCGCCAATTGTACTTAAATAAGTCAATAAAAAAGCAAACTCACTTTCTACGCATTCATTTTGGTATTTATATCATGGTGTAATCAGCAAGCAAGTGTATGAAGGTATTGATGTTCAAGACAATGACATTTTAACATATCCCAGAAAAAGCGAGCACTCAGTACAGAACTCCTGGATAAATCAAAATTTGTTGATAAGGTGTTGGAAACTAATGTTCCAACGCGTGCAAATTGTGGCCGCCGTCTTAAAATAAACTTTTATGAGGCGTAATGAGAAGCACCTTGCACTTAGCTGGCGCAATTTAAATTGAAGGTAGCAGTGGATAATTGCATCTAAACCTTTAGATATCAAAATACAGTTATAATATACGCAAGAAGCAACCAGTATCTTTTGTCTGAAAGAACGTATATGAGATATCCCGTATATTGTATCAGTGGCGTGGTGCTAATGCAGGCCAGAATTTCGGGCGAAGAGCAAGTTGCTCGTTTTTCACACACGCGTAAAAGCGATTGTGAAAAAACATGTTAAACAGTTGGAAGTTTAAAGATAGAGCGATATTTGGCATAATTTCATGTAACACCTGATTTATGTAACCGAACAACAGATGAAACCTTTAAGGTCGAAAGAAAGTGACTGATGGCTAAAATGAAGTAAAACCGAGATTGAAAAGGGCAGCTAGCAATTGGCATAATGAATTAGTAAATCATTGATTAAATTGTCAAAGGCGTGGGATTTGTTTGGATTTAATTGATTTCATTTTGCTAAGTTCAGGATGATTAACTGTGTTTATTGTTTCATGCAATGGAAGTTCTAAATTAAATAAAAAGCTCTGAAGCCGAGCGTGCGGAGACAGATAAAAAATGGGGAAGTGATTCTCCAATTAAAAACAATTTTTTACCTTTAATATTTTTTGTCCTGAAAAGCGAGGGACCCGTTCGCCGAGGTAGTTCTGAATTCTGACACTAAACTTGAGACACAGTCGTTCCTGCACGTTACTTGAAATTTCACGCACGGGCATATAAAGTCGTTGCACTGCATAAGACTTTAATCTTCGCATTCTTGCGCAACAAACTATGCTGCAAAACTAATGGTGTTATTAAGCCTCCAATGAAACAAAGTCTTCCTTTTGCTTCTTTTTTCCGCAATTTTGCAAGTTTCAGCAAAAGTGTAGATTGCATTCTATATGTTTTTACCCTTTTTTGAAAGAGAATGTCAGTTCGTAAGATCTACCGAGGAAGTGGAATCGCTCAACACCTTCTGGACAAGGTGAAGAATCACGCGGCAAAACCTATTTTCGAAGATGAGACTTCTGCAAGTTGCATCGTTCTCTCAACGAGTACATATCGCCAAGCGGCGTTAAAGTGTTATGGAAAAGCTGGGTTCAAGCAACTGGCTCTTCTGAAAGAACCGCTTTTCTTTGGTAGCTATGGGTACGCCTGGTATGGATGGCTAGAAATAAATCCCAGCAGTTAAAACACTCTTCATAAAAACTAACCGTTGTCATCCTGAAGATGGTAAGCAATAATAACCTTGCTGAGGGCAGCTAGATCTCGCAACTGCTTCTTTTTTTCGATTTTGTTGCAATTTCTGTTCAGCGTAGATTTTAATTTGGAAAACCCTCTATTTTCAATAAAACCGCTGTTGAAAATATTTGCTATGAACTTTTGCATTTACAATCCTCATTAGGGCAGTTTTTTTCTAACTTGGGGCGTATGTCGCAAAGGGGGGAAATTTGTTTTTTAAGGGGGGCATTGAGGCCGACGGACAATGTCTGGGTCAAAATTTTGGAATTTAATTTTTTGGATTTTTCTCGGTTTGGCAAACATATGCTGTCTAACTTATGTTTTAAATTTTGGTGGCACCACATGGGGGCCATCAGATTTTTAGAGGCGATTAATAACATCGGATACCTGAGAAATTACAACTTCAAAATTAAAAACACATTTTGACGACAGTCGACATAACAACTTGGCTTTAGACTCTAATTCAGTGGTTCCCGAACTTTTTTGCCCATGCCCCGCTTAATAAATATTTATTTTTTAGTGATTGCAGGACGCGGCTCTGCGAAAATAGGTGTCGGTACAGTCGAAGACACTGCTCTTTTAATTGCTCGTCTATTTCTTAGTAGGTTCGTCTGTCGCAAAATTAACACATTTTGATAAGTAATCGGAAAATGTTGAGAAATCTGTTTCCCCATGTTGCAGGTTCATAGAAAAACTTCTTCAAACAATGCCAATACACAAAACTACCCCACTACTGCAATCCCAAATACGTGTTTTCTCTCGGTAACACACAAACACACGAACACACACTCTTTCTCACCCAACATGGAAGCATCGTGTATAAATTCGATCACTTTTGCCTTCACTACAAACCTTCAGTTCAGCCTGAAACAACCTATACAAATTGACCACTGACCAGGAGCTGAAAGTTTCCGAAAAATGTTTTTGAAAAAACACAATCAGGCAAAACCAAGACCAGTGGCGGATTAACCATAAGGCAAACAAGGCACATGATTTCGTGGAACAAAATAGTCCAGGCAGGGCCGGATAAAAAGGGTGGGCAACGGAGCCAATTGCCCAGGCCCTCCGCTACAAGGAGGTCCCCCTTGGTGACGTTTATTCATTTTCAGTAAAATGCTCGTTTGAAAAATTGTCGTGATTCAAAAGCGATACAAGAATACAACTCTGTATTCCGATGTTTCATTACGTATCATTAATGATTTTTCTGCAAGTTTGAGTGTCTGCAATTGTTAGTTATCACTCTTGAAAGTAAATATTTTATATTTTTTTCAATTCAGATATATTAGAATTTTTCTTGTAACTTTTTCCTAATAATCGTTCTTTTGGCATGGGTATGATTATTATCTACTCGTGCATCACGCCTGCTGCACGAATGTCCCGAAAGTGCTACTATTGACGTGCTAAAGCTGGTGCTGCTGTGGTTGCTGATTAGTGTCAGTGATCCAGTGATAGCGTGACTGGAGTCAATGACCATACGTGGCGCAGTCGCATGGGCCTAGGCCCCCCACTTTTATTTCTGGGGGAGCCTGCCCCACCACTTTTCTTCTTGAATATTGCAAGTTTAAGTAACACAATTAGTAGTGGTTCCAGTAATAAAATAAATCGTTTAATGAAAAAAAAGTTGCAGAATTTTCGCAGTATTTTGTCGATATAGTTTCTAATATTTGTAATTCGGTCACCAGAAAGTCTTACAAATCCTTTAAAATTTTGCTGGCTGAACGTCACCTGCTGTATATGTCAATCAAACCAACTTGAACGTGCAATTAAGCAAAAAACTGGAGGGGCCAAGCAGGGGGCCAGCCAAAAACCTGGGAGGGGCCATGGCCCACCCAGGCCCCAGTTTATAATCGCCACTGTGGCGTTATCATTGCTCTGTAGGCTAAAGTACATTGCTCGACAATGGAGAAGTTAGCACGTTAATGTACACATTGTTTTGGGGTCTCATATGAGGCCTTGCAAACCATGTGCTTTAGATCTAACTATCGCTAATTCATGGGTTCGCTTCTAGCAGTTAGATCAG
>JGI24158J21664_10012390_pt1 | contig 11302 bp, 5 predicted proteins | sample Ectturendosymbi3_FD_21664 | JGI IMG/M metagenome (IMG submission 21664)
CAGAAATGAGTTATATACTGGTATTATAAATTTTGGGTTTTTACTTTCTGGAACCTGTCGCCAAAAATTAAGTGTAGAGTGGCATTGACTAAAATTTGTTTTGAGCCAGATTTTCTTGCATTTCGGTCAGTTTTATTTCTACAGCAGACAAGCTTGTAACAAACGGTTGGCGATCTGGAAAGCCATCACCGATACATTAACATTGAATGGATTTACAAGGAATGCAAAACATGGTTTTAACTCTTGGAAATGGTCAAATCTGACTTGGAATGCCTTAGTAGTCTTACAATATCTTTTAATATTCTTCCACTTTGTGGTCTGCAATTGCCTCTTCGCGGAAAACATTCGTTCTCAATCTGACATTGGGAAAATGAAAGAACACTTTCGACGATATGTGTCTTTTAATTTTCTACTGGGAACTTAAGTAACCTAACTTGCGATTTAGGTTCACTGTGGTTGTTATCAAATCGCGCAGACTCCCTGGTGACCAGTATTCCCTCTAAGGTGCGATCCACCAGATCATTTGCGCAGTGAAATCTCATTCTTGCGCACCAGTAAACTGCAAGCTCATAACTGCATGTTACCTAAACAGTGAGCCTGACTCTTGTGCAGTGTGAGTGTCATATCGGCGAATAAACTGTTATTGCAAGAATTAACACAACTAATTAGAATTAAACTGCTGATTTCACGTTTTCCAGAAAATTTTCCTTCTTAGTGCCAATTTCCAGGGGGGGAAAAATGCCCGTTTCCCACCCCCTGCGGACACCCATGCGTAGGGGCAGGCCCGTAACCAGCTTGGGACACCAGGGGGGATGAAGAGCTTTCTGAGAGGGGCCCAATTTTTTTTAATTATGTCCAATAGTTTTAAACTATGTCCCGCACATTTTTTCCAGGGGGCTGTCGCCGTATTCCCACGCTTCTTTCCAGACAGGTTGTATGTGCGGAAAGAACTGCGAATGTTTTCGTTTGTAGTGTAATGAAAGTGAATGCTTCATCAAATATTGATTTAAAAATTAGTTTGAAATGCTGCTAAAATTGACTAGATTTTTGGGTGCATTCCCACACTTCTCTTTTTAGCACTACACCCTTGTATACAACCAATGTTGGGTCGCATTCATGAAAGCAATCTAAGCGGTTGTAGTGTTACACACGTTCCAGAAGGAAGACGAGGGAAACAATTTTTCCCTAGAATTTGCCCCAAAGCTCCGGTCAAATTTCTAGCGATTGACTAAAAAGTACATTGATTCGCAATACGAATATCGTCGAAATTCAGAAAATTCTGTAAAAACTTCACTGATAGATTTCCCTAGTTATGCCCAAAACGCACTTATTTACTAAGACACTAAACATCGAAGCAGGCACCATTGGAGAATGGAGGCCAGGAACTACCGGCTAACCATTATCGACGATCCTTCTCATTACCCAGGCTATCGCATCAGTTGAAATGTCAGCCGTTAGCAATCAAGCGAAACATTTGCGCGCGTCTATCAAATATGCACCAATTTTCGTAGTGGCCAACATAGTGGCCAAATGCGTGTCGAAATCGCACAATGAAGTTAGTCGAAGCGCATAGCCTGTCCTTGAAGCTTTTGCGAAAATATACAAACTGCTCGCTCCGGCAGCTGTCACCGCAAGCAGACTGTTGCCACGATATAGGAGAAGCAGAGCTATCATCGCAATATGTCTATAGCAAATTTAGTTTTTTTCGGTAACAGCCGCTTTGTGGTGAAGGAAGTCGTAATAAATGTTGTTTTGCAATGTGGATGCAGCGGTGACGAAAGTCCCAGAAGCAGTTTGCTTCCGCCGATGTCATTGTGCGAGTTGTAAATTGTCATTGTCTTGTTATAGTTAATGCTTCCAACTGTTGACTGGTGGATTGCGCTTTTTTCAGAAAATATCAAAACGTTTTCACTTTGTGATAAAGCTGCGTCGATTTATATCAACATTTTGCTTTTTTGATCGTGATCCTACCAAGCTTTTACCGAACGGATCTGTCAGTTTGTCTTGGAGTTGGAGCTTAACGCGGAGGTCGAGTTAAATAATTAGCCGCCGACCACGCGGAAAGTCTGTAGAGCCACAGCTATTGGTTACAATTGAACCAATCGAAAGAGCTCAATGGACTTCACTGATGAACGATCAACGGTGCAGATTTTTTTGAACAGACATTAAGCGCAATACGATTTGTCAGTGTTATTTCTGTTTTATTAGTTCAATAAACTGAGCAACAGCAGGAGGAAGAAGGCCAAAAAAGCTGCAGATTTTTGATGGAAACCGACTACGCGAGGCTTAATGAGGAGAGTTTGAACGAAGCAAACGATAAAATGGTTGATTTCACCTTTTACTATCACCTCCAACGAAATTAATTCACTTTGCTTGGATTCTCTCAGCCAGTTTAAATGCACAGCAACTGTTGCATTTAAGCTGCTTTTCAAGTAATGACTTGGCAAAACTGCTAAGAGCATAACACCGCCGGCCAGAAGCATGTGAGCTGTTATTTTGTCAAAGTAAAGGCTATACGAGCTTTTGAACAGTTTGATGATTATTTCATGTTCTAATTTTGGTAACGACTGTAACCTACGGTAGGCTGATCAGACATCCTGTTTTTTACGGTAGTGTCATGATCACTTTCATACTCGTCCCAGAAAATCAGACTGGTCGCAGGCGCAAAAAATACAGGATTAGGTCAGTTTCCTCAGCATTTCCCTTAAAAGTAAAGAGCAATAATGAGTCTTACTCTCGATATTTAGCTTTTTTTCTCTACCCTTTAAGCTTAGGAAAAAATTTGTCAGTTTTTGCAGAAAAACGTCACCACGCTTGCTCAAGGGGCTTGACATTCTAAAATTTGACAAAAACTTCATTGATTTATAGTGTTTCATATTTCAATTTGGGGAGCTTGCATGGGGCTTTGTTTGGGGAAGAGGCGTAACGAGGAGGCAAAGGGGGCGCAATTCTCCAGACGCCGAATGTCTATGAGGGCGCCGAAAAGTCCCAACAATGTCGCAAGGACTTTGTTCAACAGCACATTTACTCCCAAAAGACCTTAGGTTCGAACATGGGGGGCGCCAAACTTGGTTCTTGCCCCGGGCGCCATCTAACCTCATTACGCCCCTGGTTTGGGGTCTAAGCTCACCAAAGCCCCGGTGGCGACGGGACTGTGTATGAAAGCTAACTACGCCACTGATGATAACTTTATCATCAATCATCTCATAGTCCTCTTTGTATTCTACATATAAAGCCGGACATTCAAGTTCCATCAGGCCCTCTTTAACTCTCTGGAGGAAACGAAGTACCGGCTGAACCTCCCTCTCAGGGACACCGGAGAGCGGTGGAAACGCCTCCATTGCCCATTCAAAAGAGCGGCAACTGTAGGGGTGCCAGATCACTTGAATTTTTTTCAAGGAAATTTTATTTATCAAAGAGATACGGTGGACTACTTTCATACTTTCATGGGCGTCCGCAGGAGGTGCTAAACAAGCATTTGCCCCCCCCCCAGAACCAAAAATTTTTAGAAAATCTGAAGTCAGTATCTTGATTCCGAATAATTGATTTAATTATTGCAATGACATCTTATTTACCGGCATGGCACTCACATCGCACAAAAGCCAGTTTCACAGTTTTGGTGTGATGCAGTGATGAGCTTGCAGTTCACTCATGCTCACTCCTTCGTCTGCAGACTCAAACGTTACGAAACTTGCGAGCGCATTGTTCCGCTGTTCCTCTTTGTTGCGTAACAATAACATGGCAACGAATCTTCAAAGGTTCACTTCAAGTCGGGCCCGTAACCAGGGGGCGAAGCCCCCCCTAAAACTTTTTTCGCTCCCCTGGAAAAATGTGTTGGTCATAGTTTAAAAATACTGGACATAGTTTAAAAAAATTGGACCCCTCTCAGAAAACTCTTCGCCCCACCTGATATCCCAAGCTGGTTACGGGCCTGCTTCAAGTTACGATAGTTAATGCGCTTTTCCGCATGTGATTGTTGGTCTCAGACATCTTTGACAGGTGATGCAGCAGTATAGTGACTCAGTGGCGTAGCCAGCCTCAAATTTTTTCGGGGACAAAATATTTGGTTTTAGGCGAGCAAACAGTATTTTGTTTGGGATACCGCCTCACAAAGCACAAAATGACTACCTATTCTAAAAATGGGGGGAGGCATGGCCCCTAAGACACGTTGTTTCATACTGTGTGAAAAAAAGCATGAGTGAATCTGTAACACTGCTTCCACAAGTTTGAAAAATCGTATTATGACGGCTTAACCGCTCTTGAATAGTTTACTTTTTACTACACAACTAAAGATGAAACAAATCTACACACTGTTCTGTTCATTTATATATGTTTGTTCTTGATTCTTGAATGTTCAATGTAATCAACAATTCAAAAATGAACATCTTAAGAACTATTCAAGAATTTTCGAGGACGGCGGAAAGTATTCAAGGACAAGATGTTTTTTAAGAATCAAGGACATAACGGGTTTTGATAACAAATTCAAGGACAGTCCCTGGCGTTCAAGGACGTCTGGCAACCTTAGNCAACTGGGACGGAGTGCCTTTTCATAACAGAATCATAGGTTACTTCATGGTTTATCAAGATCGACTTGAAACAAATTTATTGCAGCTATTCCCGCACNCAGAAAATTCAGAATTGTTTTCTATAATTTGTGCTATTATTTTTGAAGTTAACATTGTTGCTGCACAGAAACAAGCATAATTGCTAATGATTTATTTGTTGTTTATACGTTTTCATTGCCCTCGGCCTCAACTCTTCTACTGCCCCCTCTGCCCTACCGCTGTTCCGACGTCCCTGCGCTCCCTCTCATAGGCCTGAGGTTGAGTATCACCCTACAGTAATCCGAAAACATCGAATTATATGTTGTAATCCAAAATGCATATGGTAATGGGCAACATTAATAGCCCACTTGGGTATGGCATTTTTCTTCCGCTTGACAGCTCATGAAAATATTTCACTGTTACGACAACGCCGGCATGGACTGAATAAATTTAAAAGCAGAACTGCTTTAATAGGCACGCAGAACTCGTGTTTTTGTATAATCCAATGAGCACGTTCATAATTTTGAGTTGTGAACACATGAGAAGGAAACTTTAGTTTAAATTTGATGAGTGCACGGAGGAGTGGTTGTTAGATTTTAGGGGCCAGAGGCAAACTCTCAGAAAGGATCCCCAAAACTACACAATAAAGTTGTCTGCTTCGTATGTTATGTTGATGCTGTAGAAACATGCTTTTAGAAACATTTGTTAAAAGATATCGACGTTTCTGCGTATATGTGCTTTGTTAAAATAAATCGACGTTTCTGTTTATATGTGCTAAATGCACTATTCTATATTGTATTTGGGCAGGGTTGCGGAGTCGGATTATTTTATCCGACTCTGACTCCGGAAGTCCAATTGAATCATTTTATATACTGCACTCCAAAGTTAGGAATCCTAACTCGTGCCTGTTGAAATGGTACAATTTCGTTTGAAATTTTTACTGAAACTGATAATTAATTCATGCTGTGTACCACGATTTCCATAGATTGCTAGTTGCTACAAAATTGTTGACAGACAAACTTCATTCACGTTATGCTAAGGAGTCGGAAATTTTGGAAAGGTCGGACATTTTACCTCCGACTCTGCAACCCTGGTATTGGGCGCCCCAAAGTCCAGGCTTGGGTGACCCAAATCACCTAACACCAACCCTGGCTATATTTATCGTTCAGTGGACGTAAGTACCTCAGATTAGTATCTATCATGCTCCGTGCGCTGCTGCGAAATGTTTTATAGGGGGTAAATAATGAAAACTCTTAAATATAGATTCGACAGCTTATCTAAACCGGCTAAGTCGTAGGTTCAGGTTGAGCACGCGCCATCGCATCTGGTAGGCTGGGTTAGATTGCCGGTCGGGCCACACCGAATACTTAAAAAACGGTACTTGCGGCCTGTCCAGCCTCGTGTTTGACTTTGATGGGTGGGTGCAAAAAAGGTTCACGCGCGATGCCGACACTGACTCGCCACCAGTGCACCATTCACTGCGAAAGCAGCCACATGGCCCACTGCGCGAGCAGAGGCGGGTAACAGTTCCATAACTGAGGCAGCTTATCTAACCTGCGATTGAACTCAGGAATTAAGTTTAGCAGCATTCGTCGCCGAAAGATAAATTTTGTTCTTCATCAGCGTGTGATCATTAAACGCAGTGAAACTCAGCTCACGCAAAAACCAGCTTGAAACACCAAAACAATTTTTTTGTTGTCTTAGGCCAATACTTCTAACTTTTTCCCAAAACCATCACTGTGTTTTATGGCCAAGGGAATAGTGTGTTAGGTTCTTAGGAATTACTTTGTGGTTGCAGTGAATTTACTCCTACAACATTTGTGTCTGTTCAAACTTAAAACCTCCAGTGCTTTGATGATCGAGCTGAGTATCGAGCAGTTCGGGCACTGGTTTGTTTGCACATGCCCAGCAAAATTACCAATGAGTTTTGTGTCTTGTTCATTCAGCTAAAACACTGGCTTGCTCGCTAAAGTTTCGCATCGGCCATCGAAACCTTGCCACATTTTTTCGGTTCTACTGCGACAGAGTAAACCCCTCAACACTTTTATTACGAACTGCTCAGACCCGCGACGCCATAACTACAGAGCGAAACCGTGAAGTGCTGTGCGCATGCGCCACAACTGTGACGTGCTGTGCGCATGCGCCACAACTGTGCTGCCGCACAACGCAGTGACTGGAATCGTGACTGATAAACTCTGAATTCCGTTGCACGTTTGCGGAAACAGTTGCTTTCAATGGTGCAAGCTGGAAGCAGAACCGTCGCCAGAAAGTTTTCAATAGGGGGGCTTTGCGTTTCTGCGGGGGGCTCGAGTGTGTGCGGGGGGGGGCTTGACACTTCAAAAACTAACAAAATCTCAGCTGACTTATTGTTGAGACTGACTTATTGTTGAGAGTGTTTGACTTATTGTTGAGAGTGACTTATTGTTGAGAGTGACTTACTCAACTGACTTATTGTTGAGAGTGTTTTGGGGGCTTGGAGCTTTGTTTGGGGGGACTAAGCCCCCAAAAGCCCCCCGCGGAGACGGGACTTGCTGAAAGTTGGTGATTTTCGGGGATAGGGCCATCATCTTGCAGCGACATGTTCACTACATTTGTCGCCGCTCTGAACCGGTTGATCATAAAATACCAGGCGAGCTCATGAAAAGACACATCCTGGCATCCACTCAGAAGAATTTCAACAAACGTACATTTTGCAGATATTCCACGATTGGATGCCATGCTTTTTTGTCTTTAAAGAGAAAAAATGAACCAGTAAAGAACTGACACACACGACAGACGATCCGCCCAGAAAACCAGGACTTCGCTTTCATCCTACTTCACAAGATCGCAGCTCAACAGAAGCGCTTGTTTTTATGTTACTATTGTTCTTTAGACAAAACCGAATCAATTTTCTAAAACAACCTATTCAAAATTCGCATTTTTTAAAAAGTGACCCCTACTCCATTTCTAGCTGTTTCAAATTAAAACCGTGTACTTACGTCACCGCCTCCGCAAAGAGATAAAACAAAAAGTTCAGGCAAATTTTGGATGTAGCAGGTACTTGCCGATAGCTTGCAATTTTGATAGGCACGAGCTTTTCCATTCAATGTTTTCGAAAAAACTCGAGAAGATTTAACCTGTGCCGCGTGCAGCTGCTGTTGTTGGGAAACGGTGAGTTGACCAAACCAGAGTGCGTGGAATGTTTTACTGGAACCAAAGGATGAAAGCATCACAGTCTGCATATTGAACGAGTAAGCTGGTAGTGCATGTGATGTCAAATGAAATTAGAAAGTCTCAGTAGATGATACTTCGCAGCAAATATTACGCAAATCATATCAATAACTCGTGGTGAAGCATAACGATCAAGCACATACAACAAATCGAACCAACTCACGGTACGTGATTGCAGCTTAGGAATGTCAAAAGCAATCACTCACTCCTCACTCGCCAAAACGTAATTTAAACCCTCCATCAAATTGGTTCAGGAATCGTTTCAGGCTTGATTGCACTTTTGGACGAGCCTCTGACCTGGTGGTGCGTCCCCTTCGGTGCTGGTAGGTCTGGAGTTCGACACTCGACCGGGTCTTACTGAGACCTTGTAAAGTACTAGTGAAGATTTCCTACCAGGCGCACGGTGTGTGGAAGAGCTGTGGAGACTCTCCAGGTCCAGAACGCAAAAACAAAGTGAATCAAATGAAACCAGACCTTGTAAAAACTCAGTCGTGGCGCTACAAGACCGCTGTAGTTATAAAGCGTCATCAAAACACTATCTCAAAAAAATTTTACATGTGTGGGAAAAAATGTACTTGTGTTGATTCTTTCCACACATCGCAGAGTTTTTGGAAATGTCATCGATTACTTTTTTAAAGGGAATGGTGCTCCTCTTTCTTTATCCAGCACCAAAATATTGAGGTTTCTGCAGTCATTTTTGGTGAATATTTAAACATTAAACCCGTAAATCACTTGGCTGTTCTAACAAAACAAGCTTTTTAAATCCCTTCCTTCTAATGCGTCGTCATCATCTCCCATGTTTTGTGTTTATTATTAAGGGTTTTTTTTGTGTACTGCTACTGACCCCTGTGATATGAACCTTGAGTCGGCGACAAACATGTAAATAAACAAAAAAAACATCACACTGGGTTTAAATGCAGCATTAGGATTTAGTTCACGAACGGAAATAAAAAATTCGTCTTATTTTTAGAATCACCTATTCAAACTAAGCGCCCTCTGACGTATTGTTCTGACATGTGATCACAACTGGGAGTGAACGTAAACATTCCGCGGTAAAAGTTTGGCCACATGCATTCACGGGGGCGGCAAACAATGGTGTCAGTAACATTATGGGAACTAAAAGACAAACAATGCACCTTTACTAAGTTTGATTCGACCGCCAGCGATTGACGGGTGCGAGGCGGCCCGGCCCGTGCCTGGCCAGGGCTCTTGTCCGCTGCAATCAAAGGGGGAACCTCGGTATACCTGCACCTTGTGTGTATAAGGCAGTAGCGCAGACACTCGAGCAATGAGATTTAGCATCCTCGCAATGTTCTTGACTTGCGCACATACTTTAGGTCGTGCTACAGACTACGGTACCGCAAATATTCAAACGTTACCACTTCTAAGCCGTCTCCCGTTTCCACGCTTGTTCGGCACAGAAATCGTCCCAGAAGATTTGCGTGACGAAAAAATATCTTCGAGGCAAAAACTTCCACTGTTACCGATGAAATAACTTTTTCGGCAGTCATGGCGCAGCGATGGGCAATTGCTCTGCAACTCAGGCAGTAACTTAGCGTCGGATTGTTTCACGCTGTGACTGACAAAATGTATGCGACAGTAACAGTGACAGCGCTCTTCAAATGACCGGATGAGTAACCTCACTTTTCGCCATCTCTCTAACAAGGTGCGGTCAGAATGTAAAATAGTTGAAAAATAGAGTATAATTTCGCTCAGCAGAGAGCAAAGTTGGAATGGTTTCGGTCGGAATGGACTACAGTTGAGAAGAATTTCTTCTTCTTAAAAAATTGGTTGTTTTTTTGTCTTATGTCCAGAAACGTCACAGTCTCAACGTCCCATCCTCCACAGCTCTCAGCTTTTCCTCAGTAAATTCGACGTAGCTTTCGCTAATTTGATCAAGAAAGTACATTTTGTCGGAAATCTTTTTCAGATCGAAACCTTCGTTTTGCAATTTGACCTTGCGTTGCTTCAAGGTGCCAGTTAGCTCCAGAGTGTCGGTGACTCTGCGGAAAGCAAAGCGAAAGCATGTTGAACATAATTAAGTTTCTGGTTGCCTGGTGACCGCATAAACACATCAGCACTTGGATGGTAAAATCGGTCGTATGATTTAGATGTAACACAATTCGTAAGTTTTCATCAACGAGTAAAGCGGTGAAATGAGAAAGCTGACAAAGTAAGATTGAGTTATGAACCTGGGCGAAATAATAACCTCCGTGAGGCGGTGTCGCTCACAGTCAGCAAGCAGGTAATTTGATTCGTTCTTCAGCAAAAGAAACGTCACCACGAGGTGTCGACAGCGCGTGTGAGTTTGCCGCAGTGTTCTGATGGTGCTTTGAAAAATGTATAGTACAGCCTTGGACTTTCTAAATTTTTTATATCTTTTGATATTAGCATCGCTCTGAGGCAGAAGAATTGGTTTAATTTTGCTGTATGCCGCAAATTAAATGACCTGAGCAAGGAAGCAAAGCAGTTGTGGTAAATTTTATTGCTTTTACGCTCTACACGCAAACAAGAAAGACTAAAACGAATTGCTGATGTGCCTGACTCCACAAGCATGCAGACCTCTCTCCCACCAAAGAAACTTGCCCACCGTATGTCAGACAATAACACCTCCACATCCGATACCATGCTTTCAAGTCGGTCTCACCTGACGAAAATCGGTCTGGCGTACGAAGGCAGATTGTCGCACACGTGGACGTACAATTTTTTCCAATCAAAATCGCTCGATTCAAGAACAAGTGCCGCCATTCCGGCACGCCCCTCTTGACCTGCAAACGCAATAGGCTGCAAACAAGCTATTGCTGCAGTAAGTCCTAATAGTAACCGCTTCGACGTTCCACTTAACAAGTACACACACAGTAGATTTCGTGGAGTTATGACAGCGATGAAATTTTGCAGAATGAATTGTGGACGATCACTTCTATATATGCTTCGTAAGATGAGTGATGCCAAGTTGGCTTTGAGGCCATGGCAGTGCAGCTTTTAGCGGCAAAACAGCGTGTTCGTTGCTGCTGTTGGTTGAAGCTTTTGATTAGCGGTCCAGTCATGGAAGACGTGCAACGTGCAAACCAAGTTTAAAAGTTCAATCCTGGTGCACAATATCAGTTTGCTGAAAATATGCTGTTTGCGATCAACTGTGAACAAAAAACGAGTCCGTCGAGATTTTAAATTGTCTGCTTAATGAAATGAGCTAACTGCGGGACGACGCACGAAGAAGCAAAAATTTTGTCAAGGTGCTTCGTCAGCATGCTAGTCACTTTCTTAGCCGTTTTGGGCACGCTCTAACTCCTATTTGATTCATCACTCAAACAAAAGATGTTTTTTCAACAGTCGCGTTTCCAAACTTTCCGCTTTAGGTCAAGCAAACAAATGCGTCGTTACTCAAAAATTTGCAACTCTTTCCTAAGACACACAGCAAAACTCTGCACATCAAAAACCCGTGCAGCTGCATTTCACCTGGCACTTCCACCCCGTACACGTTCGATTCTTTGACGCCTGGAGCTTGAACGATCGTGTCGCTCACTTCGTTCGTCGACACGTTCTCTCCC
>JGI24158J21664_10012391_pt1 | contig 11302 bp, 8 predicted proteins | sample Ectturendosymbi3_FD_21664 | JGI IMG/M metagenome (IMG submission 21664)
TTTCACAGATTTCCTGGTGCACAAATCTTTATTTACAAAAGGCTTCTGATTAGCAGCAGCAGAAAAGCTTTACGATGGCGCGACAGCAGAAACCGGCAACGTGGTCTGTGCGCTAGCGATACACAACTCGACTCACTGAAAGCGTGGTGTCCACGCCGATGGACAAAACCGAATAATGCAATGTGTAATCGAGGTTATTGCGAGGTCGCAGTGGAGCGCGCACACACGAAATCCCTTGACACGAATGACAAGTTGACACAAACCAGATCTCATGTACAGGATACAACAGCGAGTAGGAAACGGCAAGTCAGAATGCGAAAAGTTAAATCCACTATAGACGCAACGGTTAACATCCAAATCCAATAACTGCACTACTCTGTTTTGGGGCAACCCCCAAAATAGACTCTTCTAACTACACAATTAACTTCATCTGGCTGTCTTAACAGCAGGCTGCGCAAATTTGTAACTTTGGTCGTTAAGCACCAAAGGTATCTTGCTGGTATGCAGTACAAAACAAGAGAAGACCACCTGGGCTAGACATAGTGCATTTTTTACAACAATCTCTTCACAAAATACGTTGATCAAGTGGAAGCCTGACTTTTGGACGTATACAACTAGGCATGTAGGCAGGGCCGGATAAATGAACAGGAGGGCCATCAGGGCAAACCAGGCCCGTAACCAGCTTGGGACACCAGGTGCTGCGAAGAGTTTTCTGAGAGGAGCCCATATTTTTAAACTCTGTCCACTATTGTTAAACTATTTCCAACACATTTTTCCAGGGTGGACGAAAAAAATTGTAGGGGTCTTAGCCCCCGCTCACCCTGGTTACTGTCCTGGGGAAAAGTCCTGACCGCGAGATCTCGACACGCTTTGCGCAAGCGCGCAGTTCGCTCCCTTTGCCTGCAGAGGCAGGTTGCGAAACTTGCTAGCGGAATGTTGTACTGTTGGTCGTTATTGCGTAACAATTAACACGGCAGTAAAACTTCAAATGTTCAATTCAAGCTACAGTAGTAGGCGTTTTGCCGCATGTGACCAGGGCTCCCACTGAGTTTTTTTTCCACCCAGATCCGTTTTTAGTCGACCTGTATGTCTAGGTTATTATGAATGTTATTTGAAGTGATAAACTCATCAGCAACTTCAATGTGTTCAATATATAAAGATAACTTTACATTACAGTGTTTACATGCGCACAGCAGGTGAGAAAGTACGCATATCGGATGAAGCAGAACGTGTACAATCGGTTTCATATTCTCATATAAGATCATTGTCAGGGTTATATACAGTGATGTGTTTAAGGGAAGGCAAGCGAAGCACTTGCCCCGGCCCTCTTTGCAACTGAATGTGATACCCCCCGTGATAGCGTGCCCCCCCAATTGGGGGCATTGAGTGCAGCTGATACGGCTCTGTGTAGGAGGTCCAGATCATAGGCGTAGCCAGGGGGGGCCAAAAGGGCCATGACTCCCCAAATTTTTGGAAAATATAGCTATTTTGTTCTTTGACAAGCGTTTTTCTTAGCAAAATAGTGTTATTCGCCAAAAATTAAGCATTTAGGGCCCCCCCAAATTTTTGGGCTGGCTACGCCACTGGTCCAGATAGAGTAGAAGAATTAATTGTTGTATTCAACCATAACGTCATACACTTGTTTATTACTGCAAATAAGACCACGATGTACACGAGTTACTATGATACAGTATACCAGCTTCTATGATATAGTTTTCNCCTGTTTGCATAATTCGTCACTTTTTTCTAATCCCCTTGAAGTGACGAATTGAGCANATTGTACTGTACAAGGTTTTTCAGTTTTCACTAGACCAAATCGTTCTGTAANCGGAGCCATGTAGATGCCGCAGCCTGAAATTTGAGTCCGGCTGCACCGTCCTGCTTACCAGGGTATCGCAGTACTAGAAGCTATTCTTGACGCAGAACTACAAGCTGTAAGACAGTGGCGTACGCAGAAGTTGCATTGCAGGGTTTTCGCTACATCTCACTCTCCACCACCACTTCTTTAATCTGCCAGAATCGATGAGTTTGAAAATCAAACTTTGGCTTTGTACAGGATTTGGATTTCAANACTTGTCTCCTAAAANTTTTCGCTCCACTTGTACAGAAGAGATGAACGGATTTATGTTTTTCACATCCAAATTATCCGATCCAACAATTTAGTTCAAAATNCAATCCAAATCCGACAACTGACAGTATTGAAATCAAAATCCTGTATAAATTCAAAATTCTATCACTGTTAGTAGGCTATATGCAATCCAATTCAAAGACAAAAAAGAGCTCGGAAACTAATTCAAGTTAACTTAGTCTACGTTTGGCTCACAGCATCACAATAATTGACACTACAATACAACGATGGAGTTTCAAGACTTGGTCTCGACTCATCTCAAGACTCATTTTTGCGAGGCTCTGTCTCGCAGGTTTCAGGTCTCGTCTCGAGATTCAATATTGCAAAGAAATGGTTTAGTAAAATTTCTATAATTCAACCAGGGTTTTTAAGGTGTTTTAGGGACTCGATTCGGGTTCCTAGAATCAGAGATACTTCATGGCCTAACAATTGCGCTCAAAACACCTTTAATTATATCAAATTTAGTCGGAAATTTGTCATATCCCTACAGGTCCATATCGGGTACCTTTGCATTTTCCTTAAAAAACCTGATTCAACGAATTTTTGTTTGCTGTGTTTGCAGGTAAAAAAAACAACCAAAACATGTCGGAAAAGTGCCAGAAATTTGAAAGAAATTCAACTCAGAAGTGATGACATTTTTAAAAAATTTTCGGCAAAATGCACAAATTTTGAAGTCTCGGTCTTGAATTTCAAGTGCCGGTCTCGGTGTCGAAGTTTCATTTAGGTCTCCGTCTCGACTACATCACTGGCTTCAAGGCAGGGCCAGCCTTAAGCCGATGCAGCTGCATTGGGCCCCGCGCCATGGTGTTTGGGTAGAAAGTTCATTTTTGCCAGATGCACCTTGCGCTTGAGAATTCAGTAGAAACGCCATGTAAATTTCATTGTTAACAAAGAACGCTCTCGTCAGAACTAGCAAATTTCCTCTCGAACGTTAGCAAACGTGCTCAATTCTCGTATAAGTACTGTACTGTATATCTGCGCTCTACCACGATCGTAACACGGTTGACTGAACACGATGACGTCATAAAATCACTGCTCAGAGGGGCCCCGCGCCCAGGCCTTGCATTGGGCCCCGTATCTGCTAAGGCCGGCCCTGCTTTAAGGTAATCACTATTAGCAATTCCTAAAATCACCAATCCCTTAAATTTGATGACATTATGCATAAGAGAGCGGACTTACTCTCAACATCGGGAAATTACATTTCACAAGTTAATAGCACATTGTTGATGTAAACTGAGGAAAACGCCAATTTCATATTGGAACTGTATGAACATCACTGTACTTCTTTTTCGTTATTGAAGGATGAGCTTCGTTCAAATCAAAGAATTCAAAAGATTACGTCGACAGCTTGCATTGCGTCGCAAACTTGTTTTACACAATTGTTATTCTTTTTCTTTCCTGTAAATCAAACCTTCGTTTTTCGGATGCATGCGTGATTTGCGTATAATGCATTTCTCGAATGTAACGAGTAACATAACGTTAGAACGAGTTAAGTCTTCGAAAATCTTACACGGTCCAGTGCGGAATGAAGTTAGTTATGGCGTCATCAAATCTTGCGTTGTGGGCAAACCAATCTAGCTGACGTCAGGCATTGTTCAACGCATCTTTTCATCGCCACAGCGACAAAGAGTTACTTTGGAATGATTGCAAATGGAACGCAGGAAATAAACATCAGATTCACTGTTGGAGCTTAAAGAGCTTGAATCATACTTTTTCTCGCTTGTCTCAACCATTCCAATCGTTTTTTCAAAACACTGTTCACACCTGTTTAGCATCATGGGGCAAAGGTTTTCCCTTATTAGCGCAGAGGGTTTGACAACTTTGGTCGCACTTCAACGGGAGTCGATTTTCTGAAGATTTTTAATACGCTAGTTTGAAATTCATCGACTAAGCCAGAATCTCCTGCAAGCCAATCGTCCAGCCAACTTGCACAGAACAGGGCCAACAGTCCGTTGTTAAAAAGTCACATTAACCGCCCCAAGTACCCCATCTAAAAACACAATTTTTTGCCTGTGCAAAAGCAGTGTCGTAAAAGTACAACTGTGTGAGCTTGACGCAGCTCTCAACAGGCTAAGGTGAAACGCTGAAACGCCTGCAGAAAACTATAAAGGAATAACGAAGCAAACACGTTGTTATCAAAGAGAGAAAATTGCGCTCATGTACAAACAACAGTGGCCTCGTGGCCAATTGGGAAAAAAGAAACAATTTTTTGTGATACACAATTTTTTACGTATGTGCAAAAATGCTTTTACACGAAGTGCAAACGCATCGCCCTACTGTGGATATCTGGTATACAACCACTCAGTATCGAAAAACAAACAGCACGAAAAGCTAAACGATTACATACAGGATAAGGCATCATGCACTTTTCATCTTAAATATCAACACCGTGCTATAAGAATAAAAAGGACAATCCAAGGCGGGATTGTTAGAAGGCACAGGAAATAAACGTTATATTCGTCGCGTTTTTTCCTAAGACCCATTGCCGCATAAAAAAGTTCTAGTGAAAACAAGGAAAGACACATTGCACAAATAAAGGCTTCGCCAGCTCAGAGCAAAAACAGACACTAACGCGCAAAATCACAAAACTAAGAAATAAGGGTAGCAGATATACATGTAAGTAAAACAAAACTAGGTAAATAGCGATAACGAGGCACTGCCATGCAAAAGGCATAAAGCATTTAATCGCATCAGGAAAAATGATGTTCCTTTAATCTTGTTTACTATTGTGTGCGTTTGGGCGGGCGCAGACCGGCGGAGAGTTGGTTGAAGCGTGGTTCCCGTTGCACAAGTGCATTGCCGGCCTTCTGTTCAGTGATGCTTTCAGCTTCAGCGACAATTCAACGGATATATTGCCTTGCCGGTAACGTTACAAGCGAAAAAAAGCCGCGGGCAAAATCGCTTTTGCAAATTCAGCCGAGACATTTGCCTCAGCACAGGCTCGAAGTGGAATCTGCAACTGCGGATAACCGTCCATGAAGATTTGAAATCGTCAATACAACCAACCGACGTTTTGTTTAACTGATGTCGTCACGCATGTACGATATCGCACGTTAGGGCATCAAGCAACTTCGGCAAGAAGCTCAATCTGCAATGAGAAAATTAACATGGCCGGATAAATAAAACTCGGCAACGAGTAGGTGCGGTGACTGGGATTTGACAAATATTTCGTTTGTCGCCAGAGCGGTTCGTTTAAGCAAAAATTGTCTGAACTTAAAGTTGTTATTTACGAGCTGCAGCAACGCCCTAACCCTGTTTCACCCTCGCGGCTTGCGAAAGCCTGCCAAGCAGCTCGGTCTTTAAAGTTGAAGCATACCTTGTCCTCGGCAGGATCCAAGTTTGAACGGGTCCGCTTCATCGCCTTAACGTCCTCGAGCGTGTCGGGGATGGGTTTGTTGAGCGTCTCGGGCAGAACGAGGCCAACAGCAGCGGCAATCAGCGCCACTACCCCGTACACCACGTAAGGAACAGCGTCGCCCACGGCGCTCTGCGTCAAAGAAACACTTCCGTTGTACAGTAGAAGCCAGCGGAGTGGCGGCAACTACGGCGCACATGGGAAAATTAGCAACTACCGTATGGTGGGAGGATCTGGTGTTGACATGCATGTCGTTGGAAAGTTCATGGACAAACCCGCTGAAAATGCGCATGCGCCGTAGCAAACCTTGCAGTAAAGAGGGTTTTCCCAACAAGCAGAGCTACGTACGTTGTAGCGCGCCAACGGGTAAAATGCGCGTTGTCCTATATTTTGGTCAAGGCAAACGTAAAGATATCGTAATGAGTAGTTTTACACTATTCCCCAGAGAAAAAATTTAAATGCAGAAAAAAAGAGCGTCGCAAGATTTGGTGTTGCAGAAGTTACACCTAAGGTTTTGTAGTTTACCATTACAGTTCAGTATCAAATGCCCCGTCTAGATCTAAACGCAAAACAGTTGCTTTGCCGAACATTCCCTGACAAATAGGGGCGTACCGAGGGGAAGCAAGGGGAGCAATGCCCCGGGCGCTGAACACCTGGCAAGCGCCGAAATGTCCCAGCAATATCGCAAGTACTTTCTTCAATACAGTAGTACATTTCCGCCCAAAAGACCGTAGGTTCGAACACGGGGGCGCCGAACTTGTTTCTTACCCGGGGCGCCATCTAACCTCTGTACGCCCCTGCTCACAAAGTTTCTACCAAAAACCGTTCGCCGTAACAAATGGAGTGCACAAGAATGACACACGCAAGCATAACGCTTTTGGGGCAAAGGACTTCAACCAAACGCGATACAATCGAAAACCAGTGTTTAACGAAAATGCTGGCATGTTTTTGCTTTCCGCTTCCATATGTCAAAGCGTTCTATTACATCTCGAAGTGGTGATACTCTTCACAAATTTCATGACGACCGTTCCTAAGTGCGCAAAGACAATTTTTGACCTTCTCGCATGGAGAACAAATATGGTTTCCAGCCGTACAGACAGGAACGCTGTTGCACTTACGAGATTTGAGACAAAGGGCGCAAGGATGCCACCGACCCGGGCAAACATGGACGTCGTTCCCATGCCAACGTTGCGCACAACTGTGGGAAAGAGCTCAGACGAGTAAATATAAACGATCGAGAAAGCGGCTGATACTGCAAGCTTTCCGGCAAGCGCGAAGCCCATTTTTGTAGAAGATGGACCTGCAAAGACAGTAGAAAAGGCAAAGGAATAAACAGCGCAAACGCCAAAATATGTGGTACAATAAAATCGTTACAGCCGAGCTTACATGTTCAACACATTCTGCATATAATGTGATTTGGNTTTTTAAATAGACCNGCTTGGTGCGACTTTCAACAAGGGAATCGCTTGGAGTATGATGTGATAAAGTCCGCGTGGCGGTTGTCTTGGCACGTGCGTTTCCGAAAGCTCTGTTCTTTTCAAGAAGAAAGCTTATGGCCAACGCTAACTTCAGCCCAAGCAAGCCGGATCGGGAACGGTTTGAAACTTGATTTTCATGAAGTCTTGAGATCAACGCAGATTATATTGGAACGTAAGTGATATTTGAGATATGCATCAAGTCGCAATAATCGCTTGACAACAAAAGCGCAAAAATCGAAATGATAAATCTCACTTTTGCCGTCCACGTGCACGAACATGATTGCCACACATGCTAATCCTCCGAACAGCAACATTCCAACAAGAGTTTTTCTTCTCCCAGCCCTGAGAGAAAAAGAAGAAACGCAAGTGAGCTGATTTGCCACTCGAATATATCTCAGCTGACAAATCTAAGAGCTGAAAACAACACGTTTAAACTTTTTGCAAGACTGTAAAGAATTACACCATCAGCAACGTTGTTGTTGGCCTTCAACATCATAGACCTTGTTTTACTTCAAGTCATCAAACGCAATATTGTTGACATCTTTTTTTCATTTGCGTATTTCTCTGTAGTTCCAGTGCTTTGCTAGCTTTTCTGTTCTATCGGTTGATGTGCACAGCTTACTGCAAATGGTATAATCGTTCAAGAGTCGGTTGTGTTTGTGATTCAGTTTGGGGGCAACACTTTGTGGCCTTTGAGTCAGCATCGTCCATTTGTAAAAAAAATCACGCGGTTAACCAAACGGCAGGGGTGATACAGAGTAAAAAAAAAATTGTTTTCCACGTCAGCCAGGCAGCACCACTTCTAGACATTTACAACGTCAGACAACGAAGTAGTTTGATGGTTTCAGGTAGCTTCAGAATGTTGGACAAAAGTACGTGGTTTAGTTTCTTAAAGACAAAAGGCACTGCGATGAAAAGAGCCACTGCCGGGTAAATAGCCACCAAGGTTTACCCAGGGATATCTATAGGAGTTTCTAGATATCCTTGGGTTTACGGCACAATGCTTCGTGTGGGACATGAACCGCTGACCAGAGCGGGGCGCGTGTCGGATAATAAAACAGCGATACGCCGTAAGGTTATTTCTCGTTGACAATTTTACGAAGACGGAAGCGTTGCAATCGTGAGGAAGTACCTGAGGCGATTTGCGTCGCGCTTGCTTGTTTTTCTTTACAAATCTCAAACGCAAAAACATTCCGTGTCTTTAAAGTCATCTTTTTTTCAAAATAGCATACAAACTAGCACCTATGTCTTGCCGCACAGTAGTTAATTGCTAACTATAGGAACCAGTGTCGTATCCTCATACACAGCACAAGATTCACTCAATTTCTTTTTTACTGCATCACAGTTGGCGAAACTAATGTTTTAAACAACGCTTTCCACCAATTAGCAACTCTCTGCACAATTAAAAACGTACGCACTTTAACACTTTTCTGATTCTGAAACAACTTTCTGCTCAAATCATTGGTGAAAAGGGAAGTGCACTGAGGGTCTTCCACCATTCTCTGACGATGGCCTCAAAAGTCAATACTTGCCAGCTCCAAACGAAGTCACGAAAGTATGTAGGTAATTTTGAGACCAGCCAGGCCTATACCGAATTTGAAACATTGCTCTGATCAGTTTAAAGAATGGTGTCGCCGCATTCAGTGTTATTCAAACTCGTATCTTGGTTGTTGAAGGGTCAGCTTCTGGGGTTAAGCCGGCGGCATGCTTGAGAATTCAGGCCCGTAGCCAGATTTTAAGGTTTGGGGGGTAAAATGCATTTAGGGCGGCAAAATTTTTCCTTTCATTATATGCCTAAAACAAATTTTTTTTGGACATCACAAAACCTGGGGGAACAAAAAAATTGGGGAGGGCACTGCCCCCGAATGCCCCTCCTCGCTGCTACGGGTCTGCTTGAGATTGACCGCGTGAGCTTATGAATGATCAGATCTTGAATTAAATTGGTCTCATTTTGTTCGAAGCATTCTGATGTTTTCAGGCTAATCTAACGAGTTAGATTCCGTTCCATCGGCAGCTTGATAAAGGCTTTCGACCATTTTCTACAGCAAATGACACCGGTTTCGACAAAGACGATTTCCGGAGTGGAAAGCTACGCTTTTTTTAATGCAGAAAACTTGTCAAATGGCCATCTCGGTAATCTCAGTCCGGGAAATATGCATTAGACAATCTGCACAGAAAGTTCATCAAAACCGTCTTGCTTCCATCGTTCTGGAAACCGTCACGACAAATTCCTTCCTGAACGTGCCAGTATCACAACCACAACAACGGATAATTTTACTTCCGAGGATGTTAGCGCCCTCCACTTTTTATAACAAAAACCACATATAAAGACCCTCGCAAATTTTTGCGTTTTAAATTCCTCCGAAAAGGCGGATAGTTCGATCGCAGGAAACAGAAAACGGCAGCATGACACTTACCAGGGCTTCTGAATCAGAGGTGTGCAAATCACGTAAGACGGAAGTTCAACCAATCCCGACAAGGCGATGCTTACGTAGAGATTCGAACTTAAATCGCCAGCGCCCATTGTCAAGCCGTAGTAAGTGAAACTGCATACGAACCTGCAAAGGCAAGGTCGACATGAGGCACAAATGTAACCGATATATCAGAAAAGATTGTTCGGATCATTGTTCTTTGCTGATATTAGTATCTTGTTGGTACAATGCCGATATTGGCATTCTAAATGGCAGAGGCCTCTTTTACTTCACAGCAAGCGCTAAGAAAGAATGCAAACTTGAAGCATCAACACATAAAACTAAGGTTTCAAATACGTTATGGAAAATACTTCTTTCTCAAAACTTCAACGATTATTATCAAAAAGCATCACATTCTAAAGCAAAAGTGAAAAACGTAGCAAAACAGTGAAACAGGTTTGTTAACCCAGCAACGGCAAAGCAGTAATCAAACGTGGATCGGTACTGACATAAAATCGAAGACTGGCACAGATGCTAAAGAGCAAAAATGATGTCGGCGCATCTTTAATGTGTGACGATGGGCAAAACGAATAACATAACCTTTTTCGTCAGCTTACACGCACAGACCTCTACGGCAGGAAATTGTGCGCGACGGATGATGTCGCTAACAGTAAACGGATCACCGAGTTTCTGACATCACACCGTTGTGACGTCACACGACCGAACTAAAAGTTTTTTCCCGTTTTTAAGAACTTCGCAAAACCGGCCAGCGTCATAGAAAAACTGAGATTCACACTTTACAAGAATCCCAAGGGCAGACAAAGACAATTTTTAACTCATCTATTTTGATCATCAATGGTAGAAGGCCAAATCTGACAAAAACTTGGTTCTAATACTGCAGCCACCTGGACAACTGCCGCCTAGGACATTCGCCACCCGAGACAACTGCCGTCTAGGACAACTGCTTTTTCGTGATATTTGAGATGCGTATCCACAACTTCGGAGAAAAAGTTCAACCCCTCAGTAGTTTAACTGATGAAGAGATTCTTAGTCACAAATAAGCGATAAATACAGTGTTTCTCGGTTCGTAACGCCTTTGTATTGAACAAAACTATCAGCAGGCTTGTCAGTGGGGATAGGATTCGACAGTGCACTTGAAATTTGTCGCATCTGGACGGTAGCCATGCCAGCATTTAGATCAGGGGTCATCAACCTATTTGAAACTGAGAGCTACTTCTTGGGTACCTATTAATGCGAAGGGTTACCACTACCATTTTGATAAACACTTCTAAAATAAAAAAAATTGCTCAATTTACCTTTAACTATGTTATTATCAATAAATAAATTACATTCACCTATGTCAGTGGTTCCCAAAGTGGTCGATATCGATCCCCAGGGGTCAATTGGACCATCCAATGGGTCGATAAATAGTTACGGGGTCAAATGGGGTCACTGAACGGCCAGGGGGTCAATGAATAACTGCTGGGGTCTGCAGAAAAGTTTGAGAACCACTGATCTTTGTGAAGAGGTTGACCATGTTAATACTATCTTCAGAACAGGCCCGTCAGCGATGCACGTGGTCCTTGAAGGGGACCACTTTGGTCACCCCTGACTTAGATCTATCTGAAAATGTAATGTTTTTCATCCATCCCCTTCTTGCAACACATGGCATTTAAAAATTTTTTTACAGATATTTCGAAACGCTGTATGTGGACACATCTTTCCATTTCTCTACAGGACCCTTCACAGATCAACCGTGGATCCCCTAATTGGGGTTTGGGGCGCCTTAGTCATGGCTCTTTAGGCATTTTACACGCACCTGATATAATGTACGTACTTTGTATTGTTAGTTTTGTGAGAACCCTATGGGATGGGATAGAAGTGTCCCATGGACAAGCCTGACTACCAGAGCTGAAGCAAAACAATAAGA
>JGI24158J21664_10012393_pt1 | contig 11301 bp, 5 predicted proteins | sample Ectturendosymbi3_FD_21664 | JGI IMG/M metagenome (IMG submission 21664)
TTCAAGTTCTGTACCACCAAACGTCTTTTCAAACATGAAGATCTTTAACACACAAAAAATGTCGGGTTAACTATATCTAACCTTTATAAAAGTGTTTTTATCTATAGGTTGTTGCCATATATGTTTACTAAACATAAAGCTGGTAAGTAGAGATGGGACAGTAAATTGAATTGCACACAAGTACAGTTATGGAAAGTTCAGCTAGGTCAAGTTCAAACAATGTCGACTATCAAATAAAAAATTGTCAAGATAAATGCCATATGCATAGATAGAATGACTCATTTCACCCACTTTAGTGTTAATTCCTCACTGCTAATACAAACATTAGAACAGTAAACAATACCAAGCATAAAAAAGACTTTCATCCATGATGATCAACCATCAGTATGCTTACTTTAACAAAAGCATTACCCTTGACATTTTAGTAAAAAGCTTGTTATTTCAATATGTAATCAATTTCCATAAACAAAAGCATAATATAAGTAACATGGGTGGTACTACAATAAGTTATTTCTTATGATTGCCATCACACAAAATAAATGTCAACACACAAACTTTAGAAAAAAGTTGGTGAAATTGACATAAGCTTTATATGATCATATCCAGAGGCAAGTGAAATTGCTGCACTGTGTAGCAAACACGTTCAGCAGAGACACCTTTCCTCAGTGCTCAACTTCAGTGAAAAACACTAAAAAATACACAAAGACTAGTATGAAACACTTTTGAGTTGCCTAGTACAATAATGCCTACTGAATTGTGCATTACCCAGAAATGTAAGAGCTCACCCACACCACATTAAGCATTATGTCAGGACCTCTGATGCCTTCTTTAGAAACAATCTGTGTGGCTTTGTTCAATGATATGGATCTCCATCTAATTTTTTTATCTGATAACTTCAACAGTCTGATGCTTTTTACAAATCTTCATTTTTCCACCAATATTTAACCCTCCTGTATGATGTGACCAACTGCAGTAGTTGCTGGTGCATTGTCTCAGTGCTTGAGTTTCTTCAGTAGTGCTTTTCCATAGCAGCCAAAACCTATGTACTTTGTGACACCACATGGTTTCTGTATTTTCTTGTGATTTCTCTATCACCCCACCATGTTGATGATGTGTGCAAGCCTACTACATAAAAAGTGGTTATACAAAACTAGTAAAATACCAACTGCCAAATCTTGCTTTTGATTTAGTGAAAACAAACAGTTGTCAGCCTCAAGCTAAATATCTTGCAAAAACATTTGAAACCTTGATCAAATAATTTTACATGCTTTTGTGTGCAGCTGAGCATTCCCATCTGACTTCTTTAGCGATATATTTTAGAACCTGATGTTAGAATGTCTTGATTTTTCTCCCACTGCCAGATTCTTGTTTGTTGTTGAGTGAATGTAGTTATAAGAAACTGGTGCACTGTTTCAGTATTTTGCACCTCTATGTGTTGACTGTGCTTATCAACTAACACCTGCTTTGTAATGCCCTATGACTAACCATTTTTGTGCTGTTGTGTTAAATTCGATTAGTCTGATGATATTCACCATGAGTCTGAATTAAAGTAAATATTATTATTTTTGTTATTAACATCTGCAATGACATACGATATAAAAAATTGGGTGTAATTTTTTCAGCCACAAAAACAGACATTCCCTACACCATACTTTTTTCTGTGACAAGCAGAAACCATGCTGATATGGCATAAACACACAATTCTTTTAAAAATACCTTACCTTACTAAAATATTCAGTCCATTCAAATGCACGATTTAATTTTTCAAGTGAAAGATGCTTTACTTTATTTGTAACACTCAGCACCAAAATTTCAATGAGATTTTCAGACTTTTTCACTATTGCATCCATACCAAAAAAATTTTTCTGTTATCAACATTAAAAACAATAACCTAAAATATGAAAAAAATACTTTTTCGGCAATCAACAAGACTATGGGCAATTATTATATAGTAGCTACTCACTCTGCAGGGTTTTTCTAGCACCATTACAAATTCTGGTTGCTCTTTTTCAAACACCACACCTTTTTGAAGCAGCTATTAGCTCAGCTTAAAACATGGGAAAACTGATGAGGTACTGAGGTTCCGTCAGTGCATTTCCCTTGCAACGGCAAGCGGTAACACAAGACTACCTTTGCCTGATCAGCTTTCCATTGTTGATCCTCTATTGTTTTGATAAAAGTTATTTTATATGTGTCTTTAGCACTTGATATTGTTTTGAACAATATGTCGAACTTCATGACATTCAAAAATACATAGAAACATTGTTTCAAGAATAATAAGATTCTTTGCAAAAAAATTTACAATTTACAGTCAACAGATTTCATTAAAAAATAGATGAGCACATGTATTTCTAACAAAAAATATGAAAATACTAAATATTTGTGCATTGCAATTTAAGCCCTCAAACATGCATTCATTCAAATTTATTTGTATCTTCAAGCATCAAATCTTAAGCAAGGGAATTTATTGCAGACTTTGAGACAAACACCCTTACCTTGAAGGACAAAAATATGACTTCATAACTGAAAACTAATTCTGATATAAAAATCTTACCAACCATTGAGAAACTAGACCAGCTATGTCCAATCCACGGGCCGCATGCAGCCCAGTTAAAGGTTTTGTGGGCCCAGTTTAGGTTTTTGCTCTACTAGAAGTATCCTACGTACTGACAACTTGTCCTTATTTTGATAATCTTGAATTTGACATTTTTGTTGTAGGTGGTCCTCAGTGCCACTTTATCATGTCTGTTAACATTGCAGTTAAAATTTGAATGCTTTCAGGACATTAGCTTTAGCTAAATTTAGTTTGCTAAAATCAATGTAAGCCATTCAATGTGTGGCCCTCATTAACACCTTGACAGTCGGTCTACAAATATATCATACCTGGAAATTGGCCTAAAACCAGCAGTTTTTGGTTGCCTTACCAACGCCAGAGCTCCTCCGCTGATTGCGCTAGAGAGCTGTTCAAGAGCTCAAAAGATTCGGCAAGTCTTGTCTGCACTCAAAACAAAAATTTTTGGTTGGGGGTTGCAGATATTTTGTGAGTGACATCACAGACGCCAGATGTGCACTCAGTTTTTGGGCCATTTTGGCTCATGTTACCTGGCCTAAGGCCCAAGTATTTTACTGAAGTTTTCATTGGAAACTAGGCTCGAGTCCGAGTCTTTTGAGCCTTTGATCAACTTTCCAGCATTTTTGCCACATTAATTCATGACTTTCTTTTATAGCAAAAATCCACTGATGATTCATTCTGTATATGAAGCACTACACTATTAGCCCAGGTAAGTCATTTAATAACAACAAACAATATTATAGAACATTTTACAATAACAATAACTTAATTTTGTGCAGGATCAGAAATAGAACACTATAGAACACTGAAAACAATTAATTTAGCCTAAAGCTGACTTAAACTTAAACTGAGGTCCATATTCTTGGAAAAAGAGCAAATCAGTTCACGTCCGATTACTAAAATCCTGACTTGGCTGAGACAAAGATTTGCTAAATTTGCTTCAAACTACAATCACTAAAGGATTGGCTAACAATCCTGAGAAAAAAATCTTTATCCACAATTGCTAATTACACAATTATTTTTTACAAAACACTGATGAACCATGGTGAGTTAGCCTACATAAAGCAGACCATTAACAACATCAAAAATAGCTTTTAGCAAAAATAATTAATGCAGTTGAGATTACTACAAGCAAGTTACTTTCATAGGGCCAAGAAAGGGCATAACATATGACCAATTGATTAACAGGTATTCATTAACAAGCTCAATGAACTATTGTTGGCAAAAACAATTGAATCTACAGTAGTAACACTAGCCTAGATATCATTCGACTTTCACAACTTAAAGACTTTTTCTGAAAGCTTGTCTTCATCCTGAATAATTACAATGCAACGTCTTACTCAGCTAAAAGCTACTTTTTATAGCAGGGACCATGTTGGTGACAATACAAGTCAGTTAAACCACTTGTGAATACAAGAGAAGAGTTGGGTAATATGATCTTCAGAACATTTTGTTCTCAGTAATCCTTTCATGTGTTAGGACAAGAAAAAGTTCCTAATGAACAATTACAAAACAAGCAATTACCGTATTTATTCGATTGTAAGTTGCGTCTTATGAGGTTTTTCTTTTGTAATTTCATGCAGCTGATAACCAAGGGTAGCTTGCATATTTTATTTCTTTGCCTCATCAAAAGGTACAGATGACAATCAGTCTTTGCTTGGCTACATTTTGTTGACCAAACTCTCTTTCCGCATTCTATTGTCTTTAGCATCACATGCACATCCAATCCTTCACAGGATGGATTATGAACAGAAAGCAGTTGTAGTGGTGTAACATCATTATCAGGGTTGCCAAAAATGTGAAACGTGGTAGAACATGAAAGTATCACAGAAGCTTATGTAACCCATGATCAAATGTGGCTTACAATCAAGGGCGGCTTATTTCTTAACACCATTTCATGCGGCTTATAATCAAGGATGGCTTACAATCGAATAAATACGATATGAAGCCTATTCAGTTTACCACCCGCCAGTATATTAACCTTCTAGCCTAGACTGCTCAAGTCACAAAATTAGTTTTCACTTATTCCAAAAACTAGGCTACAGTTAGTGAGTAGGGTGATAGAGGTTATGCATGCATTTTTGTGACTCAAATCATAAAATAACACATATGCAGCAAAGAGGAAAAATAATAAAATCCAAGTACAAAAATTAATTACATGCTGATGAGAATACAAAAGCATCAAAAACTTCAGGTTAAGCAAACTGATGTGTTCTAACATATTTGAATCACAAAGGCTTGGTGAAATACAATATGTGTTAACTGCTCAGCCAGCCTTGTTGCTAGTACAGATCAGTTTCTAATGAACTAAGTTTTTTGATAACATTCAAAAACAACAACAGCATCATAAAATAAACAAAAACATCATATGCAATATGCACAAAAATACAGTAACTTTGTTGTAAACAAAAAACATTTTTTAATTCAGGACATTTCACATGTAACAAAAGAAAAGTAACAAAATGCATCAAATCAACGTTAGATAATATATGTAAATAAAACAACAAAAAATAGAGGGGAGAAAGCATGTCTATGTACATGAGGGTGGGGTGAGCAACTCGAACAGAAAAAGATATAAGAGAAAAAATAGGTACTAATATTATTAAAAAGTGACCAGCACATGAAAAGAAAATCAACAAGACCATTGGCAATACATAGCAGGACATTTTGGTATTGTTTTCCCAATGAATAAGGTGAATGTGATTTTAAATTTTCAGGAATATTAGACTAAATTTTGGGATCAACATAATTTCATTCAAAGACAGCTGACCCAGAGATCTTTTCATTCTGAGTAAATGATATTGTATTTTTGCATAATAGCACGCCGTGTTTGATATCTGTGTACAGGGATGGATTTAGAGAGTGCAGGGCCCTAGGCCATCTTATTTTTGGGCCCATGCAAGTGTGACCTATTTGGTCACTTGTCTTAAAAGTGTTACAGTATGCCCCTCTTAAAAACTCTGCACAATACATTTCTTTAGTACGGCAATCTTTTTTATTTTCTATCTGGGCGGCCAAACTTTTAAGTCGTTCAGTTTGTCAACTGAACATGCATAATGTAGAGATGCTTTCTTTGTGCCTAGTGCTGCCTTCATGCTCAGACAGGCGATGCATATTTTTCCAGTCATTGAATCTGATCGTTAATGATACATGACAGGAGAAAAAAAGATTACAAAGTTCATCACAAATATTTGTGTATATATGGTCTAGTACAGACGGTGTTGTTGAATTTTTACTGCTTGGTTTATTGATAAGAGAAATACAGCCACAACTGGCAAGACAATCAAAACAGTTTGAAACATTTGAGTTTTCCTGATACTCAATTAAGTTAATGTTAAAATCTTCCCCAATTAAACAATCGTAACTATTGTTTTGAAGGTAGGTGACAAGTTCAACAAATTCATCTTGAAAGGGTGTAAATGCATTATTGCATGTGTTGGATGGTGGTAAATAACATCAATAATGAAAGGTTTGCCAGATGAGATTAGGATTTCAATAAACAGGCCATCACAAACTACATTGTTGAAGTTTAGATCATTTCTGGATTGGTCAGTTAGTTTGGAATTAATGAAAGACCAACTCCGCCTGAGTTGTTATGTGAAGTATTTTGAATAAAGTTGAAGCCAGGGATGTCAACATTTAAAATGAAGTTGGCTTTCAACTTTTCTGATACGGCTATATAAGCAGGATTTAACTCTGTCTTTAGGAAGAAGTCATCTAGTTTATGCTTAAATTTTATTGCTTATTTGCATGATTCATTTCACCAATTTCACTTAAAGTTGAATACTTGGTTTGAAAATTTTAAGCTGATAAGTCACATGGGAAAGATTCTATAAAACCATGTAAGTCAGAGTTATCATATAAGAAGTTGTAAAGCTCCATGTTGGTTAAATTAAAAAACGTTATAGAAAAAGAGAACAAACAAATACAGCTGATATAGGCTGTTGCTGATTAGAGTAGCACAGGGAATCATTGGGTGATTGGTTACACTTAAGACATGAAAAACACTGAGCACAATGCAAACAGTTGGGCATATCACAATTTTTGCACAGAGCCATGATTATTGAATAAATCAAGAAATAAATCAAGTACAACACACCAATATTACATTGGATAATTTTCAAACTGGTGGAGGTAGTGCAGAAATTTCAATGAGATTTCTAGAATCGGCTACTGGGTTTTTGATATGTTCAATGTCTTCTTCACTTTGGATAGTAATGACTACGGCAACCAATTTTTCGACCTACAAACTTAAAATTTTGACCTTATAATTTTCAAATTGACTTTATTTTGACCTATAATTTTTTTGCATTCGCCACTGCAAAATAATTCAGCCTAAGGTGTTGAGGTTAACCCAAAAGCATATACATGCACTCTAATGCTTCAAAATTTTAAAAAACTGGTTGTTCAACTTTGTGGATGATATATTGATAAGTACATTAATAACTACACTAGAGTCAAACCTGAGAACATCATAAAGTTGAAACACTATATGTATAATGGATTGAGCATTTACCAAACCAAGTACTGTAAGACCACGTTTCTTGCCTTACCACGCCTATCCTACATAATATTCAATCATCCAGTAGTGGGAAACACGATTATTGCATCTGAAATAGCAACAAACTGATTATTATTACAGGATTGCAACTAAGCTTGCAAAAGTATATGGTAATCTGTTGTTTGTAGTTTCAAAAAAATATCAATAAAGAGAAAAAAACTGTGCTACAAGAAAACTTTGACCTAACGATAAATTTTGACCAAATGATTAATTTAGGCTTTTCTTGACTTAATTACTTGGGATTCCCTCATGGCATGAGCGTGAAGTTTGGTTTGGGGACATTTCATAAACTTTAACAAAGGCAGAAAAATTTTGACTTTTACTTTACTGTCATTGCTCTATGTAAGATGAATTCTTCTATTGTTATTCTAAATGCATTTCAAGTCAACTTTTTTTCTTTCTTCATTAGCCAAGTAAAATGTATTTTTATTTCTTTTTGTCAGGTTTTCATTGATGAAAACATGTTCAGAGGTAGGTCTCCCTGAAGCAACAGCTTTTAAGTTCTTTCCTTAATAATATTGTTTCTCGTTCTTTTGGAGACAAATTTGACAATGAGATTGCGTTTCTTCTTTGTATTTGATTTTCCCAGTCTGTGAGCAATATCATCATGTGATATATTTTCATCAACTTTTAGAGCGCTGTCAAAACTTTGCTTTCAATCTCAGAATTGTTTTCATTGTTGTTCACAGGTATTTGTTGTACTTCCAAGTTTTGTCGCCTACCGTACAGGTCCAAACCATTAATATCAAATTCTAGAAACAATATTCTATCTTCCAGTAACTGATTTTTTCCCTTAGAGAACTATTTTCTTTTCTGAGACCTTTGATTTCTTTACGCAGCTGTTCTACATCAATAGAGACTATTTTAAGAGTGCTTCCCAGAATACAAATTTGGTTTGGAATTGTCTCAAGCCTAGGCTTAGTTTTTCCAGCAACTCATCAGATTTATCTATAGATTTTTATGGAGAGAGTGCAGACACTCTTTACTGTTCAAAAAACCCTGTGTTGCTTGAATTGTTTGTTGTTTTTTTCTGTGACAAACCCAGAGTTTAACACAAAGTGGACATATCAAAACAACAAAAAATAAATAAATAAACACATAGTATATACACAATAGACATCATCATACCACAGATGACGGTGGGCAAGCAATGGGTGATGAGTTCATACATGAACAGATGAGCAAGTGACGCAAGCACACAGGTGAAGGAAACGAGCAGCAATAAGGGTTATAAGGCAGAGAGCAGTGCATTTTAACACAACATTTCATTACAAAGACAACGAGCAAGGGCAGAAAACAATGTTTATACATACAAATCATGAAATATGAATTTACCCACGGACCATAGTGGGAGGAGTTTCATGGATGAGTTGTTCTTAACCAGATGCATAATGTTACCAAATGAAGTTGACAAGACAAAGGTATGGACAGATTACAGAAATATTAGCAGCAAACATTATTTAAATAAGTGTTATGTACATGAAAAACAAAATATGCATAGTAAGTGAGAAAAGTGTTTAGTTCTAAGGTAGAGTTTCATAAAAAGTCACAACTTACACGAACTAATCACTTATTGCACAGATATAATTGGTGTCATGTCATTGACACCATCGCTCAGCTGTATATGATTGTGGGCCTAGGAATTAAGCTAAAGTCAATGCATGTTTGTTGTTTTTCTTGTTGTTATTGCAGGTTGTTGCCATATCCAAATAGTTCAGCATAACACAACGGGTAAGTAAAGTGTTATGTGAAATATGAAGTGGGTGACACAGTTAATAGCACAGTTAGCAATACAACAATGCCTAAACCTTATTCAAATACAATGCGCCTGCACTTCAGGAGACAAATCGATATACTCACTGCACCCACACTCCAGGCAGGCAAATCAATAGATAGATCTGCATTCCTTGAGGCTTACTCTCAACAAATCGAAGTGAAAAGACTGCTCGAGTGACTGGTGACAATATTTTGATATATCAATTTCTCACTATTGATTTGATATATTCAGCTAGAAGAGCCACGCAAAACATTTCGGCGAGCCGCATGTAGCTCGCGAGGCGCAGTCTTTGCCCACCAAACTTACTTATGTTATACGCTCACATCAGAAGAGATTTGTTTGTAACGCATATGCAGCTCAGAGAATGTTTTGCCAGAGCCAAGCCTTTCTGATTGAAAAAAGCCATAAATAGCCAGGTTTTGTCTGGCTTTTTTGAAAATAAAAAAGCCAAGTGAAGTGAGGTGAAAAGACAGGTTTTCACATTCTGGCCACAAAAAAAAGCCAAATTGGCAACCCTTACCGCTACTTTATTTGGGAAAGTGGTTTCTTTTACGGTGCTTACCCTGTTCACGAAACACAATCCCAAGATCACTAGTCAAAGCTCAGAGGCAGAGATGACCAGACTGTTTTGGTTATATTTTGCGATTCAGATCCAGCCCTGATTTTACAAACTCAGCCCAAGTCCAACCACAGTCCAATTTATTTTTCAAATGTGAAGTCCAAGTCCAAATGAAGACCAAAATATTTGAAAAAAGTAGCCTTTTCACAAGGAAAATTATTCATTTCTTTTCCATTAACTCCAGAGATGAGCGGACTGTCATATTTTGCGATCCAGATCCAGTCCTGTATTTTAAAAACTCAGTCCAAGTCCAACCACAGCCCAAAATATTTTTCAAATGTACAGTCGAAGTTCAAATGAAGTCCAAAATATTTGAAAAATGCAGTCTTTTCACAACAAAAATGCCGCATTTCTTTTCCATTAACTCAGTCCAAGTTCGGTCCGGGTCCTAAATTTTGAAGTGATTTACAGACCAGATCCAATCCAAATTCAACACAATTTGCTATAGTCCGGATCCAGTCCAATCCAACTCCAGTCCAATGTTCATCTCTGATTAACTCAGTACAAGTCCGGTCCGATTCCAAAATTTTGAAGTGATTTACAGTCTGATTCCCGACCAAATTCAACAAAATTTGTTCTAGTCCGGGTCCAGTCCAACGTCAGAGGTAGAAATGCCGTGAGTCAATTTTCAGACTCCTACTCCACTCCTGCTACAAAACTGTTTAGTCGGTGGCTATTACTGCCAAAAATGAAAAGTGATTCCGGTTCTGGCTCCGGTTTTTCACAAATTATTGACTATGGATCCGGGTCCAACAGAAAACACAGAATCCTGCCGGAGTCGACATCGGCACTCCGGTTTCATGGCCACCTTTACATAATACCAGACATGATCGAATAGCGGTGGTGGAGGCAGAGGACGCCAGAATGGGGGTCCATGACAGAGGCACGGCCCCATACCCTTTGAAAGTGGAGGAAACGGGGACATAGGCGCCCTTATACAACAGCATCATAAGTAATTTCAGGGACGACGAAGAACGGTGAAATGACGGGGATATTTCCCCCTTGACCTAAATGGGGGGCAACGCGGGCAGAGGTGCCTTTTCATAACAGAATCATAGTTTATTTTATGACTTGCAAAGATGGACTTGAAACAAACTTATTGCAGCTATTCATGCACCCACAAGGTTCAGAATGATTTTCTATAATTTCTGCTATTCTTTCTAAGGTCAACGTTGTTCCTGTGCAAAAACAAGCATAATTGGTGATGATCTGTTTGTTTTTACAATTTTCCATTGCCCTCAACTTCTCTACTGCCCCACCTGCCTGACGTCACTGGGTATCAGAGGTGTTCAAACTCAAGTTTTTTCGAGTCCGACTCCAGTCCTGTTCAAAGAGGTAACAATCCTGATCCTGATCCGAATCCTGTTTGCAACACAGTATGAAATCCGAATCCTGAAAAAATCCTGTTAACATGTTTGACTAACCAATGTCCAAATATCAAAATTTTTGTTTCTAAAAGGTCCATAGTGGCTACAGGTCCGGCAGTGGACCTTCATATTTTAAAAGTTATTCATCCGTCACATGTAACGTGACAGGAAAACACGAAGAGTGTGTAGTGGAGAGTGCACTAGGTTTGGTATTAATTTACTAAACCCTAAACCTAAACCAAAACCGTAAATCTGAACACAAAGGTTTGGAAACATTTGAAAGTAATAAAGTGGTCCCTTGACAAGTTTTACAGCTAAGTTTTTGGTTGTGGGGTTATGTTAACCATTTAGCTGCTTTAGGTATAACTAAGTGGCTAGCTAGATGGGTTCGATAGTTATACCAAG
>JGI24158J21664_10012394_pt1 | contig 11300 bp, 8 predicted proteins | sample Ectturendosymbi3_FD_21664 | JGI IMG/M metagenome (IMG submission 21664)
TGGGGCAACTATAGCTGCAAACGATCATCCATAGATTCACCTATCACGTCCTGCAACAGAAAAGACATTCGTTAAAAAATGGGTTTTTTATCGAACAAATAATGGGTACGCATCTTTTTGGGTCACCCTGTACGAGCAACCGCAAGTAACTACGCAAGTTGGTTTCGAAGCTGTTTTGGTGGCTGTTTCGAACTTGCTGCAACAGAACCTTTTGGATAGTCAGATACGACAGTTTGTTTGTCATGGACACCAAAAACCGTACGTTTGACAAATGATTTCGTCGAAAAAGATTTTTTTTCATCTGACAAAAAACAATTTTGCACGTTGTGATGATGCAGGCAACACCGAATGTTCTCATGCCTTAAATGTTGTTTAGCACCACTGCCACTAAAATTTTCTTGGCCGTTGTTGGCTACTCGAACGTTCTGTCTGTTTCTTGCGCCGTTTGCGACCTTCGAAAGCTATCAAATGACACTCACGCAAGCCCCTGCGTGCGTTGCGTTGTTATTGCTTGAGCGAGCGGCTGCATCTTTTGAATCGGTTGCTGCGAGATAGAATTAGGCACGTCACGTGACGAGGACAAAAGATAAGTGTCACGTAATCCAGATATCCCGCAACATTTGCCATATATCAATATCTCCATCTCCCGCTGCCGTTTCACAGACTGGTCAGATCATTCGCAATATTTCATCAACCGCCTGGGCTATGCCTGAACAAACATGCCTCTGTTTCGTCATAAACTCGAGCATCTTCGTTCGCACCGACGCCATATTCAATCAGATCCGCGCGCAAATGAAACGGTCGCGCTGACAACAAAACGCGAGTTTCCCTCCTGTACCGATTACTCTTCCCCAGATTTTTATTAGGTTTTTTTCGTTTTGTCACAGAGGAATTCCACCTTCCGCCGTCACTTGAGAAATTTCTGTTGCAGAACATTGCTCATTTAAGAGCGTTATAAAAGGGGCACTCCTGCCTTTGGCGAAAGTGCTATTTCGTCGTTCTGCCCGAACAGGGGTGCTGTTCTCACCAATTCCAACCCGGCTTATCTCGCGCGTTTGCCAAGTGTTGCATTTATTTGGCCAGGTACGGAAAGTGGTGACGCGAGCGCGCGTGACAATAGACGCCTGTGACATGAAAATCGGTCCTTTGTGTGGTAAACAATAAGCATGTGTTGTCGATTTTACTTCAAGTTGTTTCTAACAGGTAACCTCCAGTGCAAAGCGCGTTATTCATAATCTGGAGAAGAGCAGGGTCGCTGTACGTTATTATGACGCTTTATCGTGGCTGTATGGTGTGGTGTAGCTTTTTCATTGACCCATCGTGCAAAAATTTTTACGGCTTTCCCCTCAACTCAACGCAGTGCCATTGCTTGCTTTGAACTCGCTCAGAGAAGTGATCGACAAAATAAACAGCATGCGGCTGATAAGAAAACGCCTCTTGCGTTCGGAAATGAAGCGCGTATTTTTAGCGAAATTCCAAGAAAACATTAAATTTTCGCATTTAAGTTGGGAGGCAAAGCCGGTGGAAACAAGCTCATGGTTCCGTGATGTGACGTACGTAAGTGTCATGACCTTGACGGAGGAACTGTTTTTGTGGCAGATTATTGCTTTGTTTACAAATCGAACACTTCCAGTTTTATAAGATCGTAACAACACACCGGAAGATTTGCACCGGTCACCACCGGAGCAAAAGAGACAATTCAGGAGCAAGTTGCTCCATTGATGCATCTTTGATTGCGTGTTGCTCAAATGTTTGCCAACAGCGCAACAAACCAAAGCGAAACACTTCACCTTCGCAAACAGGCGTCAGCGAATACTGTAATCGTCACCGTGATGTTTTGCTGTTCCTCTGAGTTGCCGGTGACATCAATCCGCTGCGTTGCTGATATTTACCTGGGGGCATACTCGTTTGTTCAGGGTTGGCTGTGTTGCGACGACCCAGCGTGCGCCCATCGCACCCGTTGCGCGCCCACGATGAGGGACAACTCCGGGCCAATCTGTCCTGCTTGCTTGAAAGGAATATTACGTGCTGAGGTGGGTGAGGTGCAAGGTTCAATAACAAGTGACCGTGTTGATCACCTTAAGTCAACTGTTCTTGATGCAGTTCTACGCGTGTCTTGGTCTTTGTCATGTTTGGTCCAACGCACAGTAAAAAACTATGGAAAAAAACATCCTTCAGTTGCGGGGGGCTGGCGACAGCGAAGCCTCCAACTTCGTTTTTTTCTTCTAGGTGACTTACAAGAACTTGCACCAGCAGCTCTGCTACTACAAGTTGCAGTTCGACGTCGACTACGCTCTCAACAAGTACAAACAAAACAACATGAGTGAGTTCGTTTTTTTTGCATAGGAGCGGCTTGTGTCGAATCGGCGTTTTTCGCATACTTCAGAAGAAAGTAAAAGTGTCCCCACGGTCAGCCTCATACATATTCTGCTGCACTGCTTTTTTGTACAGCGTAACTGGAGTGCTTACAATTTCATTGTTACTGCTGCTAAGGGAAGCCTATTTTTTCAGACTCCAAGGGCAATATCCGAGTGATGGACTATCGCCGATACTACAAAACGCTCGGCGATACCGTCGACTTTTATCTGAAGCAAAGCGGCTACAACCAGGTCTCGATGCTTCGTCTTTTCGACTGGATGCGAATCGATGAAAAAGGTGGCAAGCCTGCTGCTGCTTCATAACGCTTGTTGTGTATATGATTTGTTTTTTGTCAGAGTCTATAGTTCTGTTGTTGTTGTTCGGGCATTGTACAGACCAAGTGTCAAGCGGCACGACAGTTGAATTCCACGTCTTGGATCGTGTCTGTATTCCTAGTTATGTTGTTGAATTTTATAATAGTTCGCAAAACTGCCGTCGCGACCAACTCCGCTGAAAAACACTGCCGTTAGTATTTTTACGTTTCGCACTGCCAAGAATAAGAAGTCAGCAACCACAACATTTAACTAGACTTGCAAAATTTCCTAGTGTTTTTGAAATGGGTCTTGTTACCTTTTTGCTTCGTCAAACGCAGTACACGAAATTTGTGGTTAAGCCAAACACTGCCTACCTTGTTGGTTTCGCGAAATATTCGAAATTTGTGGTTAAGCCAAACACTGCCTACCTTGTTGGTTTCGCGAAATATTCGGATCGGCTTCGTTTCTCGCTATTCAGCTTTTCATAAAATTCCTGCCAAATGTTTTGATTCCTCCACATTTGCTTTTTCATTATTTGTTCGCTGCATTTCCCCATTCCGCGAGATTGCGTGGCCTCACTAACTACGGCGTGTCGTTTTCTGCTCATTTTGTGAAATCCTCGCTCGTTTCCAAGCTTAATTATATGTGTAGCGAATAAACAAAACATCATTCGAATGAACGGCATGGTTGAAGCGAAAGCATCGAAAGTGTTGGCGGTCGCGGAAGTCGCAAACTTCTAACCCTCTCCACCCCGCGCTGTTTCCGTCCCAAATGAGCACCTGCCACTGTGCGTCTAAAAATCGTTCCTTGAAACACATACGTTCCTTGAAAATTATGCTTGTAGCAACTGATTCAGTGTTCAATTCAAAACCAACAGAAGTTCTTAAAAAATGTAGTTAAGTAAATATGTGAAACTTTAGTCAACATTGAGCGCTTCTTGCTTTAAGAGCACTTTTCAGAAAGAGTATGTCGTTCACAAACGAACTTCTTAAACTTGCTCTTCTGCTATTCACGACATGCTCATCCATACTAAACACTCGTTCATTAGCAGCGCTAGTTGCCATCGCGCAGAACGTATTTCCTGCAAGATTACTGAGAGCTGGCCACTTCTATCCGTGGCCACGTTACCACTGGAGAATTTCGCTACACCCGGGCCGGCCCTAGCAGATGCGGGGACCGCCTGACCAGTGATTTTATGACGTCATCGTGTTCAGTCAACCGTGTTATGATCGTGGTAGAGCGCAAATATGCAGTACAGTACTAACACGAGAATCGAACACGTTTGCTAACGTTCGAGAGGAAATTTGCTAGTTCTGACGTGAGCGTTCTTGGTTAACAATGAAATTTATATGGCGTTTGTACTGGATTCTCAAGCGCAAGGTGTATCTGGCAAAAGTGAATAATCTACCCAAACACCATGGCGCAGAGCCCCCAGAACCAGTGGCATAGCCAGCCCAAAAATTTTGGGGGGCCAAAATGTTTGATTTTCGGCGAATAACATTAATTTGTTTGGAAAAACGCCTCTCAAAGCACAAAATGACTATTTGTAAAAATTTGGGATGGCCCCTTTGCCCCCCCTGGCTACGCCTATGCCCAGAAGCGCCGGCCCAATGCAGCTGCATCGGCTCAAGGCCGGCCCTGGCTACACCCTTGTACCACAAGCTCTCTGTAGCTTTGCATTTGTTGCTCGTGTCACTTTCACACGCATTTGATCAACATTCAGTTACTCGCATAAAGAATGTCTTGCCCCGCGCGCATAGCTCTGCGGGTAACCGCACCACTCGCCCCGCGCAGGTCTCTAGTTCCCATGTCGACCTTCAAGGTCTTCCGCGGTGCGTCTTCGTGAAAGGTACTTGCTGCAAGGTGAGCAAATCCTGGAAGGTCAACGGGTTTTTATGGCTTAGCGATCCCTTCACAAATGCAGTTTGGTGTGCGCTTCATCGGCCCTTACGGGAGAAACCAAGAGCTTGCGAATCACGGTTTCCTGCACTGATCGCTACCGGCTGGCTGGCACCAGTTCTGAGTGAACCGTAAACTATTCGAGTCAACATTGGTTTTTCAATTACCACCGGTATGCTTTTTCCGTGCTTTGGAAAATTATGGAGTGAAAAGATTGATTCCGTGAAGTTCTTCAGTCTGACCGCACCCAACTCGATGGACGTGGACCTATTGATAGCAGCGCATTGCGTTTAAAGGAGAAAGTTATGCTCTGCTGAATATTACAAAAGGATTTGAATTCAGAAGTCGAACTGGGTGTAACCCGGAAGCCTTGCAAGGTACAAGTAATATAGAGACGAAAGCCAATGGTCTAAAGTCCAAATTAAACCATACTGGCCGTTTCGAAAAACGACTTCAGCAAAAATCAAAAGAAGGGCAAGCAGGTGTCGCCATGTGTTAATGGATAAAGATAAACGATTGCAATTAGTTTTGGCCCAAATGTGGTGCCCGCAGGCACCACGTTGGTGACCCCTGGCCTAGATATTAATGATACGTGTAAACGTCCAATTACAAATCTCAAGAGGCATTTTTGCCTATGGCGAAATCATAAAATGCCCACAATCCACGAAAGTAGCTATACAGTAATAAACTACCACGTAATGGTAACAGGAAAGCGAAAAAAATCAACAAAAAGCAATTCACTTTATAGAAATTATCAAGCACAACTAATGGAAAGATACAGTTGATCATTTTTACGCAGATCATCCATTCGTAGGTTGATACATGACAACGGAGGACAAAGGGATTGTGCATAGTTTATTATTATCATTTGACAGCTCAGGCAGACCTGCTATTAAACAACTGACAGCATGAAACACGGTATTGCCCCCAAAAATGCAGTAAAACAGATTCACTGTAGTCCTACTTTTAATGTTCTTGTAAAGTCTACAAAAACTTATATATCCGATTTGTCAAACCAATTTGTTTCGCGACACCAAAATTACCTTTCGCGGCGCCAAATGGGGTCGCGACCCATAGTTTCAGAAGCCCTGGCTTAGACATCACTGGTCACCCACGTAAGATTGGTAATACCCTTTTAAAAAACGTCATGCTTGCTTTAAAATCTGGACCTTTCTGTGGGCTACAAAACTTCAGCTCCCGGGCCACGGGTTGCACACGCCTATTGTAAAGAAAGAAACGTCAACGAGTATGGGTTCATCCTATTTTGGATCGTCGACGAGGAAAAGGTTGTTTATAGGCTTGTCCCCGCTCCTTACCAACGAATGTCTGGGTGGAGTTTTTGTGCTCGTCTGAATTGTGTGCAACAGTGAAGTCTTAGCAATATCAATACTCACTACCTGGTGTTGTAATGCACAATTCTTCACGATTCTGCCAATTTGCCAACGTAGGTGAATATCATACCTTTATTCTTGAACTGCGTCATGAAACACCTGAAGACTTCATGGCTNATTTTTNCATGACTTCTGAAAAACTTGACTATACGTTGGAACTGGTGGGCCAACCGGCCAACCAATCACGAAACATTCTCCAAAGATGCTCTTACCAATTCCAGCGGATGGAAGGCCAGCTGTGATATTGACGTGAACCGAACTATTGTTCTCTGTAACTAGAACACAAACTACAAACAACCACAATTCGGATTTTGTCTGAAGATTAGTCTTGTGTCGCATCTTCTTATGTTTTGGTCACCTCTAACAATGAACACCCGGTGACGCGCCTGAACGACAATATACTCCGAAAAACTGCCACACCCAGACTCCCCGACCTCATCTGAAGAAAACCCACTATCAAGGTTCCAGCACTAGCATTAGGAAAAATAGCTCCCAAGAGATACTTATTGAGAAGACGAATAGTCAAGGTAAAGAAAAGTCAGGGTAAGACCGTGTGAATATTTTGGAAGCAGAAACTAAGAATACCACTAATAGTAGCTTACGCATACTCTCGACACACACAATTAATGATCAGTTACGTGTTTTTCTGAATCACATCAATGCTGTAGGAGTGTAGGTATAGAGCCCAGATGTTTGCCCCGCCCCAAACTCATTGCAGAGATGAAACAAGTTTACAACTGAAGTCACTGCCTTGACTCGAATCCATGTTTTTTGATGATCGCAAAAGTCCTGGAGTTATTGTTCAGAGAGAAACAGTCAATTCGAGTTATTATATTTTCGAAATGACTCTCTGACACAGTGTCAAAATTACTTGACGAGTTAATTTGGAAGTGAAACTTATTTTCTGCGCTTTGCTCTTCACGTTTCCTGTGGACAGGGAAGGTTAAATTTTCTGAAAAGTTTTAAAGAACATTTATCATTCTCAGTGAAAGTCACAAGTTCAAAGCAGTGGAAGTCACCAATGCAGATTTGATAAAACCGTTGCATCACTTTTACACTCCCTAGTTGTACGTTCTACTCATTTTTTGCTTCCTTTGTCTTTATCGCGTTGTTATCTGTAGGTTATAGTAATTGTGTTTTTTCTGTTTGTGGTGAGTTCGAATGCTTTGCTTTTTCGTGCCACCTTCCCTGATGAAAGCCTGCCGGTAGCTGCATCAAACACATTGGCGCCATTTCTAGAGTTTTACAGATGAGCGCAAGGTTTTAATATTATTAATATCATCGTTCATATCTTTTATCTGCGTTTTTGTTTCAGTCCATATCACATTAGTTAGAAGAACACACGAGTATAGAAATCATGTCATTAAATGTCGATACGAAAAATATAATTTGATGTGGGCGAACACATACGTTCCTTGGAATGTAATGCAAAATTCGGCAGGCACTGTTGAAGGCAAGGCGAAGGTGTTTAAGGCTAGACTGTGCGTATCTGCACCACAATTGGCAGGCATACATTGGCATCTAATATGCACGAAACGTTTGTAGAGCATTGAGAAAAGGTGTTCTGATCTGGTTGGTTGCACAATAAAATGGTTGCGCTTTCGTATGCGTGACAGTTTAACTTTCAGTGAGGCATGCAACAGGCCCGTAACCAGGGGGGGGGGCGCCGGGGGGCTTCCTTGCAAAATTTTTTGTCCCCCTGAAAAAATGTGTTGGGCATAGTTTAAAATTACTGGACATGGTTTAAAAAATTTGGGCCCCTCTTAGAAAACTCTTCGCCCCACCTGGTATCCCGAGCTGGTTACAGGCCTGGCATGAAGTAATACACCGTGATATTTGACGTTGTCGGGAGTCTTACCAGTTGCACCATTCCGGGTAACAGTTGGTGTGGCAGGCTGGTTAAACTTTTTAGGAATAGATATACATAAAATTAAACGGTTGGTTACAGATCATTGGTTTTCATATTTTCAATGATTTCAATATTTTCACCAATCATTTAACTATTCTCAATGATTGACATATTATTTAAATGAGTGATTTTAAATAAACTGACATTTCACACGCCCTGTGTGATTGTAGCAAATCTTTGACTGGTGCATTGTCGCTTCCTAAAACGAGTTTGCGAGTTTGCCAGCCTTACCAGAATAATGCAATTCACGAGTTCCTACTTAGGTTACTTGTTCATTTTCATACCCGGTTTTCCTCTGTGGATAGTTTATGGCTTATTCATACATTTTTGTGACCCAAATCACGAGAAAACAAAAATACAACAGGAGGCAAAAGAACAACATCACAGAGCAAAAAATTATTGCATGCTGATGAAAATATAAAAACATCAAAAGCCTCAGGTTTAGCAAGTTGATGTGATCTAATATATTTGAATCACAAAGGGCTGGCAAAACACCTAACGGGGCAACTGCTTAGCCAGACCCTCTATGGGGAGGGTCGCGGGGCAGCGGTCATAGGAAGACTCCAACTACCTCACGGCTTTCAGATAGTTCTGCTGGCTCACACCAAGACGGTATCAAGCAAGGTCGGAGAAGTTGTCACACCACTTGGTCCTTGGTCGACCGTTGGGCAGCTTTTCTTTGGGTGCAGACAGCAGGACCTTCCTCGCCAATCTTTCCTGGTGGATTCTGGACACATGGCCAAACCAACGTGGCTGGGATTTCTCCATTCAGAGGAGAGATAGATCAACATTCAGGGCTTTGCGAATTTCACAGCTGCGCACTTTGTCGCGAAGTGAGCTCTTCGCAAAAATCCCACTTCTGATGTTTGTACTTGAGATAGCACTCTTTCAGTCATTACACAAGATTCATAACCATAGGTAAGGATCGGAACAAATACCGATTTAATAACTGACAGCTTTGCGGTGTTTGTAATCTCCCGTTTCATGACCACAGAGCGATGAAACTCACGTAGAACTAAGTTTGCTTTACTAATCCAGGTATCAATCTCCTTGTTCTGCCCTCCATCACTCGTGTGTACCACCCCGAAGTTTGTGAACTTCTCGGCCTACTGCAGTGTATTGGCGCTTACCTGCAGCGCGTACTGGCTTGGGTTTCAAGGGAGACATAATACCACGGTCTTTTAGTGCTAATTATCATCCCCGCTTGGTCCCATGCATCTGAAAAACGATCAAAGTGCATGTGTTAGACCCTGTCCAGAGGATGGAAGCAATAACAAATTGTCCGCAAAAAGCAAACGTTTGATTCTGCTTCCAACAGCGACATCCTCGTCGACTCGACTGTGGCTCTATCGAAGTCACATATATGATGAAGAGGAACCGTGACGGCGCACACCCTTATAAAAAAACAACACCCCTGCGAACGGTTGTGATTTAACGCCTCCGTTAAAAGACACAAACGTCTGAGCAGGTATACAGTGACTTGACCTCCAGAACCAGGCGGCCGTCAACCCCGTACTCCCGCAATGCTATTCAAAACTTTTCACGAGGATCCTAGCAGGGTCGTAAAAATTAAAGGGGGAAAGGGGGTCACAATTCCCCGGGTGCCGAATCACTGCGAGGGGCGCCGAAAAGTCCCAACAATGTCTCAAGTACTTCCTTCAATGCAGTTCATTTGCTTCTGAAAGACCTCAGGTTCGAACATGGGGGCGCCAAACTTTCTTCTTGCCCCGGGTGCCATCAGCCTCGTTACGTCCCTAGATTCCAGTCAAGTGCTTTCTCCAGTTCTACAAAACATGTGCAGATATCTTTGGAATACTCTCAAGATTTATCCAAAATTTTCTTGAAAGTGCAAATTTGGTCTGTATTGCTACGCCTATAGGGTAAAAACCGCTCTGGGTATCATTCGGGTTTAGTTCAATTATTTCGCGGCATCTTTTTGCAAGGAACTTGGCCTACACTTTTCGAGGGAGGCTAAGGAGAGAGATGCCATGGTAGTTAGTGCATTCTCTCATGTCTCTCTTCTTGTCTATGGGAATGATCACCCCAATTTCCAATTTTTCGGTGCCCTTCTAGAACCCCAGGCCACTTGACGCTCACGATTCAGCCAAAATATCAGTTGCCGGTTATTTATTCACGCTTGTACCGGAAGAGTAGGATTGCTATATCTTTGCACCATATGCAGTTGAGGCTCAGATCTTCTCAAGTTTTTAAAGGATTGAAGTCAGGATATCTGCGTTTAATTCTGGAAACCCGGAACAGTGGAAGGGAATGCTCACATGAAAAAAATTGAAGGAACCTCTCAGAAGCGGTTGCAGAAAATGTTTGCGCAGAAAGAAGACTAGTTCTCAAGGCAGTGATGTTTTCTTGCTCAATTACAATCATGGACATCGATTTCATTTAGTGGCGCAGCCAGTATATTACTAAGGGAAGGCGGGAGAACTGAACATATGGAAGCCAAACGTGATAACAAAATCGTGTATTTCTACCCAGCGAGTTTGGCACATAAGTATAAGTTACTCTTTCGACGAGATGTCAATGTTTCCATGTGGACGAACTCTCGCAGACCAGCTGTACGTAGCGCAGACCGGGAAATATAAGCACAAATGCTTAGCAACATTATCCACAGCGCATTTCGAATCGAAGGTCGTTGCGATGTCCCATGGACCACTAAATTGAGCACATGGTTGCAGCATCGTGTATATTGCCAAGGGATGCAGGATGCGCTCTCTTTCCTGAACACCTTTGTAGGCACCGCTCACGCTTCCTGCTCCATCTTATCCCTGCCCCAGAAAAAGTTTAAGCCAAGAGTAAGTTGCGACAAGTTTGTTTGATACAGTATGCAATTTGCTGGTGCTTCTCCAATAGTGTAAGTGTGACGAAACCTAGAAATTCCTCATGAAGCCAACTGATTATCGTGTTTTGCGTATGTCAGCTGATATACAGAGCATTACGTGGACTTCGAGCATTCTTATCGAGTCAATTGTAGTTTCATCAGCTGCATCTAAGTGCAGTTTTTAATGAATTTCCATAAACGCCGTCGTTTCGATCGGTTTCATCAGCGCAGTAGGGTTGCAATAAATAGTCGAAATTAGATTTTAATCATCGTGGGAGTATTCGAAATGTCTGCAAACAAAAGCCTAATAACCCTTTAAATCACATTCACGCACCCAAGGTTAAAAAACCCTGACCTAGAGGTAGCTCCTGACGACCGCAAAACGCGACAAACTTGACTGCGTTTTTCAGTTCAACTATATTTTGATCTGTGATTTATTTTCTTGTTTAGAAAAGCATGTTCGTCACGCCTACATTTCCTTCGTTTTTTGCAAAGTTTAACCCTGCTCAGGTAGCCTCTGCCCAATTTGGGCAAACGGTTCTTCTACTTAAATTAAAAATTAGTTAACGTTCACGTAGAAAGCTGGTTCTTTCAGT
>JGI24158J21664_10012395_pt1 | contig 11300 bp, 8 predicted proteins | sample Ectturendosymbi3_FD_21664 | JGI IMG/M metagenome (IMG submission 21664)
TCGATGACTGGCACAAAATTTTAATTGAACTCGTTGAATTTTTCATCATCGCGGTTAACATCTGCAACCTTTCAAGAAAATCTTTGTCCAATGCGCAAAAATGCAGTGTCAAGTGAAAAACGTTAACTGGTCTTATGGAACGTGGGACAGAAATGATAACAATACATGGCACGACAACCAGTGTCAATGCATAGTGTGAACATGGGTTTGGCCGAGGGTTGGTCGCGTGCGGTGATGGAGCTTTTAAACATGGGAGGAAGAAATTCAAGTCTTTCCCGCTTTTGAAAATGTGGGTGGGCATACTTGGGTTCATACGAAAAGTTCGTTAAAATAAAAAGAACAATCAATTGTCCTCTCCTTTTTTTCGAAGCGATGTCAAGCGAAATTTCTGACCTTTGCGAAATTTCTGACCAATTATTGTTTGTCAGTTGTTTTGCTTCTCAGAGTAAAGGAATAAAGTTTGGCGATTACTTTTTTGATGTGCATTGTGTAAATTAAAAGTTTTTGTTAGATGTCAGATACCCACAGCAAGCTACAGTACGGGTATAAGTATAAGCACTGAAAAACGTTGAACTTAGTCTTAGAAACAAACCCTAAGCCCNAATCATCAGTTTTCNCAGCGTATTTGAAATGTAGAATATCACTCTGTGTATGCGCACATGGCGTGAGTCTGAAATTTCGCTTGACAGCGGAAACAGGAATTTGCACGACAGGTCTGTCGTTACCTTTTTCCAGTTTTCTGCAGACAGACTCGTTGTCGATATAAAGAAGGGGTCTCCAACCACGGCACGCGGGCTATTTCATCCGGCCGCAGACATTTTGTCAAAAATGAAGAAATAAAATATTTTCGAAACGTTTGTTGATTTGGTAGAATATAACATATCCTAAAACAATCACATTACGTAAAATGTCCGGCCGCCGAACTTTTGTGAAGTGGCTCATGTGACTCTCTGGCAAAAAGAGTTTGGAGATCCCTGNNATGAAGCAACAGACGCATCGCCGAGACACAGTCCCATAAGCAAGGGCATATGTAGTCGGCCTATCAATGCACCCAACGTAATCAGGAATAGTAGCAGCAGTCAAAGCACAAGATTCCGTTTTTCTTCGCTCACCACACGCCAAAGATGAAGTAGAACCTGGGTTGGAACAAACTTCAAAACTTGTTTCCACACTCGTAACAACGATCGCCAGCTTGAAATTGCGTAACACTTATTTTTTGATAGAACTGGAAACGGCCCTTTTCTAGCGTTCCAAGTTTCAGGCATTTTTATCTCAACCTGACATCGCTTGTAATCTTTATCAAAGCACTTCCAAGTTGAGAAAAAATTAAAATCCTTCGTTATATCAAAGCCTTGATGAGCGCACAGCCGCAATATTGTCAACTCTTTCTGGAAACGAGGGCCTTGCTCTCGTCTTGACGTTATGTTTGCTGCAGTGGTCTTCTCCGCAAAACGAAAACGTGTTTGCAGGATTTTAAAAATATAAAAAATCGATCTGAAGAATGAGCGGATTCGGGTTGATTCACAAAAAGCAAAGATTTAATAAACAACCGTTACCCGGATGGGTGTGCGACTGCAAACATGAACTTGCTACCTTGACAACGACCACAGGAAAAAGGGTATACAAACCTTAACTGACTGGGTTGTGCTGTCATCCACTTGTGCATACACGCCGTCCACATCCTCCGGTTCGACGTCTCCCACCTTCAAGATCAACAAGTGCACCACAAGCAATCAGCCTTTTGCTATCTCCTTAAACTCGACATAACGTCTTAAGCGGGTGGCCGCGAGCACCAAGTTTCGGGCAGGCAAGCAAAACGCGTAGTCGTTGTGCACGAATGCAACCGTTGGCCAATTTGTGATTGTTAACCATTTCTGGCACTCTAACACACGTTTTTGACTGAAACACCAAAATACCATATTTTTTAACGAAAGGCAGTCGACGCCAAACTATAAAAACTGCAACAAATCTCCATCTTGTCCCATCTGAAAAAGCAGATGTTACAAGACACAGACCAGGCTGATGATGCTAAGAAAGAACACAAATCCAACAGATCAAATTTTCATGTCTTGTTTGAGACCAACTTAACATGGAGTAACCTGGCAAACACCTTATTGCAAACGGTTGACCTCCACAACCTTCGAGTGGCTGTCATGGGAGCCCAATTGAAGCATTTGCGATTAAAATCAGTCGTCGTATTTTAGAATCACATTCACTACCATAAAACGATAGTCATTAAAATATTCTCGTAATGCACAAACCGCTAAATCAACGATGTAGATAGCTCAAAAACAACAAAAGTTTTCATCGAGTAACTCCTGCACACAGACCTTAGCATAGAACGAAGAGTCACCGCTCCCCTCCGTAATGTCAAGAGTGCGTATCTTCAACCGTCGGTTGTTACTATCATCCACTCTCGCATACATGTCTTCATCAGCGTCAGGACCATCCTATCAGAACGATCTGATGCTTAGCGATGCGGCAGAGTATAAGCCTAACATTGCCTATCCACAAAACCAGCCGTGTATTTCATGACAGAAGGTATTGCTACAATGCTGCGGGTTTTCCCAGCATGCACACTAAGCATTGCATGGCAAGACGTGTTGTGATTGCAAGGCACTTCTCATTCAGTTTCGCTTCTCTTCATTTACACTGAAACAGAACGGGTGCTGTCTTCAAAATGATGCTTCTGTACAACGGAACAGCCTCACCGAGGGTTTTTCATATGCAAACAACACGAGGACGTTGTCTGTGCCGCACAGTTACAGTTCATGCGAGTGTCCTCCGCAGACAACAAATGTACTTACAGTGACCTGCACGGAATGTTGCTGCTCCGACGAATCGGCGATGCCTCCAGGAGGAGGAGTGGGGAGTCTCCTCCCCTTCGGACTGTGATGATTAACTCCTGGGCTGCCGCCTGTCGAACAAGATCTATATTTGTGACTGGACAAAATAAATTAATTTTCAGCCGAACCTTTAATAAACGTGCGTCAGAAATAATAGTGAAAAAATGCGAAACAGTAACTAATGAAATCATTAATTCATTAATGTATGAGCTTCACTTATGTCAAAAAAGTTCTGCATGGTCTGCAATGCACCAAGTCTATCTGACCAGCAAAAACCACGCAAAATGAGTAGTGCTCAGCTCACTGATAGGAAGAATAGTACTCACTAATATCCCCAACATCTAAGGGTATTGAGATTAGATTCAACAGTGTTTGGAAGGTAAGTCCAAATCCGGACTCAAGTCCTCATTCTAAGAACTTGGATGCTTCCAAGTCCAAGACTTCTCTATGCCTCTAACATGTTGTTTAAAATTCGTAAATTTGTTCCCATTCACGTTTTGAGATTATTATACTTTAGTTTCGTTCATCACTTACAATATTGCGTTATTTCATGAGGTACAGCCAATAACCCAATCTGTTCAAGCACTGTCAGTATTGCAAAACAACACATTGCGGATAATGACTTTTAGCAAACATAGATTTCACATAACTCCTTTCTACAAGAACTTACAAAATTTAAACTCAATGATATTAATCAATTTGCATTAGCAAAATTTCACCACAAAAAATTTCCAAAAATGTGCATGATTTTTTTCAAGAGAATTCTTCTGTTTATCACACCAGGTTTACCAATAAGGAAAATTGCTCTATTCATCGAGTTTCAAGCAACGCCGGTAAAAATCAATTTCGTATTGGGGAGCTTCTCTCTGGAATAAGGTGGAACAAAATTTAAAGGCTTTTAAACCCTTAAGTACTTTTTGCAATCAATTACAAGAGTAGGTATTTTTACAGTATTAAGTAAGCAAAAAAAATTTCATTTTCATTTGCTCCTATTAAATTTCATTAAGTATTACTTGTACTTTTTTGTGTTTTGTTTCTTCGTAATTTTTTCTGTGTTTTGGAACGTGTGAGTATGTATTCTATTACTATCCACACATGGGTCTTATAAGACGTGTCATACGACATCTTGACCAGATAGCCTTAGGATTTGTCGATGTCCGAGCTTCGGAAAACAAAATAACCGAACATACACAGCAAAGACAGTATTTTCGTGTTTTGCTGTCAACTGTAGCCCTTGCTAAGTATTATTTTCAATTTTCTTCGTATTTCTGTGAATATGTATACATCACACACCGTCGCTAAACACATCTCTCTCTTCTATCGCATCCATTGACCTTTGTAGCAACCCCTCGATTTGAACCCGAGTTTGACATTTCCACTTCTGACTACGCACCCCACATTCGCAATTACAAACAAAACTTAAACCTTTAGAAGTGACTATACTGAAACGGCAACAACTATCGAAACGTATTTCACACTTGGTCTGCCAATTACAAAACGCTTTGTAAAAAAAAAAGAAAACAGCTTCAAAACTTTCACCCTTTTTACATTAACTAGGTGTTATTTTAAAAAAAACAGGCTAAACCANGGTTTTTTAAGGTGTTTTAGGGACCCGATTCGGGTCCCTAGAATCAGCGAAAATGATCATGGGGTCCCTAGAATCAGAGAAATCGGGTCCCTACAGGTCCATACCGGGTACCTAACATTTTCCTTAAAAAAAACCTGGGCTACACTTTACGGAGCAACAATGAACATTGAAACAATTACATCACAAAAACGAATTATGTTTGAGGCGTTAAATACCGCGCAGTTCACTTTGATTTTCGTTGGCAACAAATCCCACGCACTGTGGACCCGTGCGTCGACACTGCACAAGCAGCAAGTTTCGGGGCCCTATGAGAAGCAACCGGTCATATCGGGTTAAAACCAGCGCTGCTTATATGACGAAAACCGTACGTTTTTAATATTTAATGCTTAGGCAACGCATTTCTTATGAAGCACAACGCATCGATTCGTAGCAAAGAGTCCACACGCACCGAATGTCCTTTCTGTTTCCACAGAAGCGGGCTGGATAGTGAACTTCATAGTGAGTTTGAAGATTTGCAAGGCGTTAAAAAGTGTAACGTTTAGTAACGTTACTTTTTCGTGCGGTTAACCGACAGAAATATATCCGGATATCGGATAGCAAAAAAACACACGGTTATCCAGTTAACCTTTATCCGGATAATACAACCGTAGTATCCAGATTGACGAAAATTTGACTAAGGGGTATGAGGCATTAAAACTTTAAGGACCACTGGTTTATTATCAATAAGAAAAATAAGTTACCATAGACACAGCAATACGATTTCAATGCGATGCACATAAGACACTGGAACAGTGAGTAAAGCCATGCTGAATTTTCTTAATAAAATTCCCGATTCAGCCAAATTTAGCATAAAATGCCACAAATCTTTAGGCCCAGTTTCAGAAAGATGCATATCTCATGAAATGAAATACTGCACTTTCTATTTACAAAATGCCATAAACTCTTCCTTCGGGAGTTGTGACCAATAGTAGAAACTTCTTCAGAGTACAACACAGACCGAGTGATTTTTATATTTACCCAAAGGACGCACACAAATTTGAGCAGCATAGTTATGCACACCACGTAACGGGTGTGTTTAACATTAACGCAGCCAGGACATACCTCCAGCAGAAAGGTCACTTAGTGAACCACTGTGTTGAGTGTTGCTTGTTCGAACAGAATGTGTGTCATGGCCACTCACAGGAAGCTGAGGCAACTCACGACTTGTTTGAGCTGCAAACCATAAAGGTCTTGTTACGTTCGTATCCCATTCAGTTTTTATGTCATTCCATGCTTTGTGATCAACTTCTTTGGAGACAAAGCAACAATCAAGAGAACATCATCCAACAGTAACAACTAGCTCACATAAATTGTGACAAAATACATTGCTCAAGCTTTCCATTTCGTTATTTTAATGGATGGCAAATGTCCATTGATGCAACCCGTTTCTGCTTTCTTCATAGACAGTATGGACCTGATCATGAGTTGAAGCAGTTGAGAAAATAATGGTTTTATTGCATATCTCAACCCCATGAGACAATTAACAACACTCACTAAATTATAATCACATGCGAATCAACACAAAAGTATTGTATTAGTTCGTAGTGACTGGCAAGATATGGCCAAAAAACACAAATTAATTAACTAATCCCCTATGGATCATTAGGGGATGAATCAACAATGGTTTTCTGGCCACACCTTGCCAACCACAAGTGCTAGAAGGCAATCAAGGGCTCTAAATACACGGATTTTCCATCTGGTTTGTTTTAAAAGAAAAAATGAAGAAATCGCCCCTTTAACTCTTTTCTCAGGACCCCATAGTGTCATCTTAAACTCCTTCGAACCTCACCCACGCGTGACATCACCCCCTAAACATTTTAAACCAAAAATGCCAGGATGTTTTTAAATTGAAGCTAGGATACTTTCTGCTTTTTTACAAGGTTTGAACAATTCTCTAGCTCTATTGGTTGGCAAGTTATGCCTGGTAAAGTCCAAGCTGATATATCTGTTTCTGCGGTCCTGTTCAGAAAACTATTGTACAATTCCATAAAAGTCACATGTAAAAAAATACAAAGATTGTAGCATTCAAATCAATCCCATATTAATAGCTTGTCATGCTAAAAGGTTGATCTACATGAATCAACAAACAGCAAAACTTTACATTTGTAATTAAGAATTGCCTATTTTTTGTCCTACATTCCTATTTAATGATGCCTTTAACCCTCCACAGGAACTTTAGTAAAGAAAAGGTATAGGACAGTTATTCAACCATTTCTATTTGTTTTGGCTAATCCATTTTCATCAGTTTTATCCATTAATTTTAATCATCCGCCTGTTATTCATCTTTACTAGCACTATGCATTGATACAATATATATTTACACGCATGTATAATTAATGTTGCTTTTAGCATAATCAAGTTTATCAAGAAGAAGTGTATTTTATCCACAAGGAGTGTGTGTTTCAACGTTTCATTGATGAAATTCTTGAGTAGGATTTGAGATTCATACAAAAAAACTTTGTTTCTATGCTGGGTTTTAGTGGAAAATGTTAATATTGTTTCAACATGTCTGTATTTGCTCTTCTATCTGGCTTCTAGGGTAGATATCATTTTGCAAGTGCTTTGCCAAGTATCCTTAGTCTTTTGCTACAGCTTCGTATATACTGCAGTATACCAGTTTATTTCATGTTTGAGAACTGCGCCATGGGCAGAATTTCATTTGAGCTCAATACTCAAATGAGCTGAAATAACAAATGAATAACTATGAGCACAACATGAGCACACCAAAAATTGTAAGAGAAAAACTTTGCAAGCAACAAAGTAATATAAATCAGCTTAGCTTGCAAAAACACATAAATCAAGAGCAGCGACAAGGAACTAAGAATCTAGGGTGTTTAAATCCATTGCTAAACTCAAGTTCCATCATACATCTCTTTCTATCACAAATCTCTGTAGAAAATGACAAATTTATGAGACAGAGGTTTAACATGCCACAAATCAAGCAAAGCAGCTATGATGCAAAATTTTTGGTTAACCTCATTGCAATAGAGCATTTTAATCCTGTGTCAAAGTTCTAATGCAAAGTCATGATTACAATGCATGAAAAACGTGTTTCAGTTTCAGTTTCAAACCACTTGCACAAACATTGCACACTTTTTTAGATTCACAGCTAAGGGTGCAACACGAGAAATTAGCATGTACAGCAAAAGAGGCATGCACTGGTTCAAGTCACCAAATGATCATCAGCAGTTTACCATTGCTATCTCCATTTGCTAACGCACACTTATTTGATTATATAATTTTTTCATTTGTGCACTTTTTCCCTTAATGCTGGTTGTATCTACCACACTCACCAGCAACACCTAAAGTGGTGCTGATGATTTTAAATCAACTCACAGCCATGTTCACCACAAAGAACCTACTACTTGTCACCTTTTTTAACGAGTTATTTTGAACAGAACATGAATGACTTCACCATTTTATCCAAACCTCCCTGTGAAACATCACAGAACACAGCACTGAAAACAGGTGAAAAGCTCTCAGAAGAAACAGACAGCATTTACTTTCAAGAAAAAATGCAAAAGAACGAAGGGGAGTTAACGAACACCTTCCATTAAACCTGTGTAGTACTGCATTAGTGCAAAGGCAAGTTTTAGACATATATACATGAAAACATGTTTCAGAACAGAAGTGATTCCTCATGAAAAGCACTTGCAGCATAAGGCTTGTAAAGTTGATTACTACTAGATTAACCACAAACCATCTGAAAATTTTTGACTTTGACCTGAGGTAGCAGGTTAACAATTTATTTTTCGTTTTTATCCTAATAAAAATGTATTGACACTGAGCCAAACAACACATAGGTGGTGTTTCAATTAAATTTTAAATGACTGTGGCTACACTAACATAAAAAGCTATGTTGCACACTAGAAACTCCACCTGGTTCGAAAACAAATTTGCATTCACATGGTTTCTACATGATTTACAAATTGATGAAAGGTCCTCTAATGAACCCTAAAGTAGGTCTTAAGTTCACAAAACTACATTAGCGATTATCACAAGAAACATACTTTGGCATGGATTCAAAAATATTTTAATCTCTGTTGCTCCCACACAATCAGTGCTTTTGTCTTTAAATTTCAGAATGAAAAATAATGATAGATTTACCTTCCAAGATATGCATTAGAATACCCATGAAAATTTTAACAGAGGTTTCTGAAAAATATACACTGGTGTAGCACTGAGTTTTGCCATCTCTATATAAACTACTTACATGATGAGTGTGGTCGTCGTTTGTCACTGCTGTTGTGTGTGAACACTTTGGCTTGTTCATGATCATGGTTTGATGCCTCAGATGGCTGCTCTCCACCATCTCTCTCAATATCAGATGAACTTCTCTGAGTGTACCTCACACTGGCAACTTTGGGTAATTTCCTGCTGAAAACAATTTGTTCATATCAAATAAACATGGACTTGCATCAGAACCCATGTGCATTTTCCAATTCATGTTTTTATATATATTTATTTATGATAGACTCAAGATCCATGTCAAATGGGTTGGTAACAATAGTAAAAAAAGAAAACAAACTTTTACTTAACACTTTCATTACTAGGTGGTTTCATTACTAGGAGCTCAGTATCCAGTACAATCCCCAGATATTTGTACCAGTTAACAGATTTTACATTTTGACCACCCAGTATCAGTAATGGGGTGCCTGTGCTTTTTATCCTCTTTGCCTTAACATCATACAAACAGTCTTGTTGCAGATGAAAATATTCCCATGCAATTCTGCAAGCCTGACACATCTAGTATTCTTTGCAACCAACGTACACTTCGACAAAGCACACACATATCATCAGCAAACATCAAGTGATTTAATAAGACTACACCAACATAACACCCTGCTTTAATGTTGTTTGGTTCATTGGATAAATCATCTAAATAAACAGCAAACAGCTTTGAACAGCTCTCTAGCTCAACTGACTGGTGGTCATGGTGGTGCAAAGTGACTTGGCCAATGTAGATCTACGTTGGAGGTTTGCTCACTGTTCTCAGGTGATGTAAATCTACATTTTAACATTAGAAAGTTCCTGCCAGCGTAACATTTGCATTTGTGTTAAATTTTGTTGTTGGAAACGGTCTAAATATGTGGTTGTTACTGAGTATAAGTAACATTAGGAATTGGAGTGGGAATCCAAACTCTATGTGGTCCAGAAACTGTTTGAAAGCATGGTACTTTTGAAGTGGTCTACCCAGGTGGGACCAGGTCCAGTGGACCAGATTATGTATACTGTGTTGTTAGACTTTCTGCATCTTTTGAGAAACATGTACTTGTATTTTCATTATGGTTGCGTGCTTTGATGCAGTCAGGTTGTTTGTATTCGTCCCTATTCTTTGAACACTACAATCGCATTTTACTTTGTCAATGAGTGCTCAAACATTACGGTGTCTGTTTGATTGATGCCGTGTCATGTCACAATGCATTCACAGTTTACCTAGACTTGACCAGTTTAAGAATTGGTGCCCTACTCCGAAGTAGTGTTTGTAACAAGTGTTACATGTTAGCTAACAATAGTGTTAAGAATGTGTCTGTAACCTGTGGTTCTGCTTTCAACGCAGTTGTAGAAAGTGTCTGAACTCGTGCTTATGCCAGCTCCAATGCCTTGTAAAACGTACTGTTTTGTCTGTTTTTTATCGATCTGCTTTATGCTGACTGTGTGTGAGCTTATACTATGGACGTTGTGTCTGCTCACAACTAAATAAGTTAAATTAAAAAGCATTTGATCCAAGAATCAAAAGATGAAATTAAATGCTTACTCTTTTCGTCTTGTGCATAGCATGAGAAGAATTATCATCAAAAACAAAGTTCCAAATGCAGTGAGCACAAGCATCCCTCACTTCATGTATTTTCCAAACAATGTTACAATGTTCATTGCATACCAGGCTTACAACTGAAGTAAGACTCAATTTTCCTATATATACACAAGCATTTTGTCTGAAAAATAACAAAAATTTAAATAACAAGAAATTAAAAAATTTGCGAAAAAATACATTTTCCACTACCGATTTCATGTACAGTACATAAGCATGCATATAGATTAGTTACTTGGTGACAAAAACCTTAAGAGGGAAAAGTTATTGGCAATTCTAAACAACATGACAAAACTATGAAATTCTGACAACATAATAAACCATGTTAGAAACAATATACATATGAATGCCATCTTCTAGAATCCACTACCTTGTCATTACTAGATGCAAGCAAAACTGTACGGACTGTAAAGTTCATACACTACCAGACATACACAAATCTGCTTTGTAAGATATTGTGTTTCATGGTATGAGGAACTAATCTCAAACCACAATTATTTTGTTTGAAAGTGTGCCAATAATCTGGCTGTTTACTAACCTCAATCTCGGTCCCTGAACATTATGACTAGCAATTGCTTGGTTTACCTCTGCATCCAGATGCCACCCTTCTGCTGAATTAAAAAATAGAGGACTTAACTCCTTGGCGTCCGCTAGGATTCAGCGATTTTCGCAAAAAAAACAGCAGTTTTCGGTTGCCTTACCAACGCCCCAGCTCCTCCGCCGATTGCACTAGAGAGCTGTTCAAAGGCTCAAACGGATCGGCCAGTCTAGTAGATTACACTCGAAAAAAAATTTTTTGCTTGGGGGGTGCAGCTTTTTTGTGAGTGACATCATAGGTGGAGGACTTTTAGGCCACCTTGGCCCACTTTGTCTGGCCCTGGGCGCAACCGTTAGGTGGTATTTCGCTAAGTTTTTACAGGAAACTAGGCTACAATCCGAGTCTTTTCATACTTTGGATGACCTGCTGGGGTTTCGGGTTCAAAAGTTGTGATGTAAGTTAGTAAAAATATTTGAC
>JGI24158J21664_10012396_pt1 | contig 11299 bp, 5 predicted proteins | sample Ectturendosymbi3_FD_21664 | JGI IMG/M metagenome (IMG submission 21664)
AAGTATAATTTTCTAATAGGTAATCATAGTAAAGCTTTTGAAATTGGATAAATGTTTTGTTTTTAATAGTTACTGGTATGGAGTTCCAAACTTTAGGCCCTGAGTACATGAAACTATTTTGATCTTGTTTTCGGTGTCTCTGAATAGCCATGATCATCTCTTGTTGAAGCGTCAAGCGGCTTAAATTGCCAAGTGTGACGTTTACGCACATTTGTGGCACAAACAGTCACAATTGGTGAGCAAAAGGTCTGCCAGGAGTCGGAGTTGTTAAAATTTTCTACGACTCCGACTCCTCAGGTTGAAAATCCTTCTGACTCCTCGACTCCGGCTCCACAGCCCTGGTTTGAACAGCTCTTCAGTGCTTTCAGGGCCAGAATATTCCCACACAAAGACATGTGCAAACTCCTGGTTTTTAGGCTAAAACAGCCTGGCAGCCAAGGTGTTAAAATGTTCTTTTTGTGTAAACAAAATCCATTATCTAGTTTGAAACTAAACACTTTGACTCTTAACTTCATAAATGAACAACTTTAAAAATATAACCTTATAATACACAATTATAACCCAGGGCAATTTTCATAATAATTAAAACTTATGGGCATACTGTGCTCAATTGATGTAATGGAAGAGTTCTACTCCCAGCTGCAGAAAGCACTGATTGGGTCTGAAAAAACATGTAACAGAAAACAGGACCATTATTTAGCTGCTTTATGCATAATGACAATTTAATCAAAATTCAGTCAAAAGTACTAAAATTTTATAAAGGTAGTGTCTATTTTACCGCCCAACATTCTGACAGTAGCAGATCGGCTGGAGCTATTGTGCCGCCAGTCGAAGATTCGGTCTCGTGGCATGACGCAATTTGAATAAAAACATCAGTTTGTCATGCAATCAGTGTGCTGCTCATAGTGTAGTGGTTATTCTTCAAGTCTGATATGCCATTGCTGTTCAGTTCGACTCTCACCTTGGCGAATTCTCTTTTCTTATTTTTGAATTTTTTCATAACTTTCCAAACTTTTCCCTTAGGTGTTAGGTTTAGGCTTCGGTTAGAGTTTGCGTTACGGTTAGCGTTCAGTAGGAGTTAGTGTTTGGGTTAGTGTTAGCATTAGGGTTAGTGTTCAGTGGGGATTAGCGTGAGGGGTTAGGTGTTAACGTTTAGTGTTAGAATTAGGGGTTAGCACTAGGGTTAGGGTTAACATTAGGGATTAGTATTAAGGGTTAGCATTAGGGTTACAGGTTAACGGTTAGTGTTTAGGTTAGGGGTTAGTGTTAGGGGTTAACGTTAGGGTTAGCTTTAGGGTTTATCTTTTGTGTTCACTTCATTTCTGCCAAGCCTGTTGCTGCTGGCATCTTGGTGGCAAAATAGACACTGCCTTTTATAAATTTGACACAGGCAGTTCATATTCATTGCAACAGACTGTACCTAACTAAACATACTTTTAAGCTGGGGAAGAAAGCAAAACATGTTGAAAAATTTCTTTCACTAAAAAAGCTACTTTAAAGAGTCTAAGAATTGACCTACACTGAAAAATTTTATGCCATTCAAATGAAATCACAACATGAGTTAATATCATGGTTCCATATTAATTGAATGACTAAGGAGGAGTCTGTCCTTCACATGATGATATAATAATAATGATATCATTACAAATATGTGAAGATTTGTAACATTGTTTGGATGTGATAGAAAAGCAGCTCTTTAATAATTCTTCACATTTTTAATCATTTCGGTTTTAGCTGTTAATTGTTTGTTCAGAAATGTCATAAATTTCAGAAAATGAAATAAATTCAGGAGTCAATTATTTTTACAAAATCTCTGAGCCTCTGATGGACAAACCACAGAAAAATGAGCATATTTTGCTTCAGTGATAATCTAGATTGGCGCAAATTTAGACCTAATGGAAAATCACTAGCATTTGGCACCACTGCTACTGTAGCAGGGTTGCCAGATCTACTTTTTGCCAAGGGGCAACATCTACTAGACCAGAAACAGCGAAAAAAGATCCAAGTGTTCAAGTTCTAAGACAAGGGGCCAAAAAAAGGTCCAACCATTATTTTCCAAATTTATCAGCAGTTACGAAGTCATATGAACCCATACTTAGGAACTTATGAAATGGCAATGTTGCACAATCACAATTGTAGCGCAACAGCAAAAAAGTACGTGATGAAAGATCATAAGAGAACAACTTAATTTCCATGTGTAGCAATAAACTGAGATAAATTTAACATCCTTCGATAAGTGTTAATACAACAACAATCAGAACAAAACCAACAAACACGTGCACCACCTGAAAAACAGTAAGTTAGGCAACGTATCAGTTCTCACTGCTACCTCTACAACTGCAGCAAGTAGTAGGTGTTCTGATTAACTTACTTTCACATAACTCAGAAACACTAGGGATCCTAAGACAATTCTGTAATCAAAAACCTTCAAAATATAGGAATTTGGTGAACATCTGCAATGAATTAGTTAAAATTTAAGTGAAAAATATAGTTTCTCAGATAAGACCCAGGGTGGTCAGATCTAATTCTTGCAAGGGGCTAGCCTATTCTACAAAAGGGCCAAAAAAGAGCCAAAGGGCCAAACGAAATTTTTTGGGCCAGAGAGTGTTATTTGGTACCAAATTTCAGAAATTTGGTCCCAACAGGCAACCCTGTACTACAGTACTTCCGGCAGGATAACACTAAATGGAGGGCCGGCGGGCCGGCTGGAAGGCCGTGTTGCTAAATGAAATGCATGAATTTTCCGCGGGCTGGTGAGCTGCACAGAAAGGCGGGCCGGCAAGCTGCACTACAGGACAGGCCAGTGGGCTGCACATTAAGACGGGCTGGCGGCTGCACAGTAAGCTGGGCTGCGTAAAAAGGTGGGCCGGAGGGCTGCCTTTTTCTGCAGCCCATCCCGCCCTTTTCCGCAGCCCGCCGGACTTTTTGTGCAGCCCGCCGGCCCGCCCTTCTGTCTTCTGTGCAGCCTGCCAAACGTTCACGTTTTTCATTTGGAAACACGGCCCTCCAATGAGTGTTATCCCTTCCAGCATATGGAACCAGTGTTGCCACTCTGTTATGAAGAAAAACCCCAGAATTTACCTTGAAAAAAAACCAGAAAGTAACAAAAAAACCCAGACATACAAAATGTATAAAAAAGTCAAAACCAAACTTGAAATGTACGCTAGCGGTACTTGCACATAAAAATTAAGGTAATATGCATTAATTTGCATCAAATTTTTAACAAGTTCAAGTCTATTTTTAAACATACTGACAATTTACTAGTAAGCTAGAAGCAAATCAAATGTATGAAATGACATAAAAACTTAGATCTTTCCTAAAAAAAATTTAATGTTTTTTTTTACTTTCACTTAAATGCACAAATGAAATATGTACGTGATACATTCAAGGTCTTACACTTTTCTTTTCACCCTAACAATTGCAATATTTGACTACTAATTTAACATTCAAAATTTTACATTAATACTTATTGTTGCAACCTCTCCGGTGGCATTGCGTTAAATGTGTGATTCACCACAAACAGGATGTGCGTGAAGAAAAACACCATGTATATGTGGCGCGAACAAGCAATAATAGAGTGATGCCGATGGAGTGGTTTTGGTCGTTGGTGAGTGACCTCTATTAAATAATGCTTGGGAACCTGGCGAACAGTTGATTGTACAACTACGTGGTAACGGTAACGATGACGACGAGAGTGATCTTGTCGGGTGATCTATATTTTTGCTTGCTGCCACAGTGCGAAGCTTTGCGCACATGCCGCTCGGGTCTTTCCGATCGCAACACTATCACAAACGCGCCTGTGAAACAATGATTGAACAGATTCTCAACCACAGCATCTTCATTCATAACAAAAAAAGCATTCCGAAAAAATCGTGCACAAGTACCCCTTGACACATCAGCGATAGATCAGAGTGCTGATCTATGTCTAGTCAGTGCTTAATCTGTAGAAAATTAGATTTCAAACAATTTGGTAAAGTCCAGCCCTACTCAACTGTTCTTCTGTTGGACTGGCTGTGGCTACTGACTCTGCACATGATTGCGCATGTGAAACTACTTTGTTTTCTTAAATGGAAAATACAGGAATACAACATACATTTCTAAAATTTGACCACAGTCAAAAAAACCCAGATTTTCAATAAAAAACCTAGAACCCCAGGTAAAACAGAAAAAAACAGATCCAGTGAAAAAAAAAACAGCAGTGGTAACCCTGTATGGAAGCCACTTTAAATCCAGCGGCAATAATATCCGCGTGACCAAAACAAAACTTGTTCACTGAAGTGGAAGAAATACGTCGACACTGCAACTCGTGCCGAATTCCCAATTTTGTTCCAAAAAGTTGTAACATAAGTTTGACTTTCTCATGTAGCAAGCAACCTTTTCTTAAAAACAGTTCCTTTCGAAATGTGCGATTTCAAATGTATCTGTGTATTTTTCGTTGAAGTTACAAACAAAAAGAACATTATTTGTTTTCCTTATAATAGAAAGTGATAGCGTGACTCGAGTCAATGACTCGACTTGAGTCACGATTTTTTGTGACTCCGAAGCGACTCGAGTCACGTTGAGAAAGATGGCGCCTCGACTCGAGTCACAATCACTGACTCGACACTAGAGTCAAAGGTATTTTTACAAATCTCTGAGCCTCTGATGGACAAAGCCAGATCGTTTGAGCACAAAGAAATGAGCATATTTTGCTTCAGCGATGATCAAGATTGGCACAAATTTTCTGTTTTAACTGTTTAGTCGTGCTATGCTACCTTTCAGGGATCAAGTGTTCCCAACTTGCACCGAGGTAGACCTGAGACTGCTTTTCACTGAGAGGCCAGCAGGGCACAATGTATTGACACCTTATAGTGGCTGAACGTAGTATTTGCATGTCGTGATCATGACAGTCGGCCTTACACTATTACGCTGAGTCTTTTCCAGATACGGATAAAGTGATTTAAGTTCTTCAAAATCAAATCCAATCCAAAATTGATATTGTAAAACATAATGCAAATACCAAAACCAAATCTTGTTTTAATTACAAATTCCTGTCACTGTTGTGGCGACGTGATTACGCCACATATAACATTGAATTCATAGCAGTTATAGAAAAGTGAACCTAGTCAAGTGGTTAATCTCAATTGCTATTATGCTGAGGATCGTCGGTTTGACCCATTTTTTGTTTGGCTCAGGGCGACGCAGCATTGTGGCTGCAAAAATAGGTCCAAGCCTGTCGGTGGCTCCAATCCACTGTTGAAGGTCGTCTTGAGCTTGTGAAAGGAAGAACAAATGTGGCGACGTGATTACGCCACATATAGGCATAACAATGAATTCGTAGCAGCTAAAGAAAAACCTACACGAATGGGGAATCTCTATTGCTGTTATACCGAGGGTCGTCGGTTCGACTCTCACTTTAGTTGACTCAGGGCAACGCATAGTTGTAGCTGCAACACTCAAATGTAATCCAACTCAAACACAAATAAATAGTTTGGAAAGTAAATCAAGTTAGCTTATGCTCATCCATTGGTTCACAACATCATAACAATTGACGCTATGGAGATTCCAAAATACTCACTGTTTGCAGAAATGCAATGAGAAGCTTTGCTAAGCTTAGCAATGGCGTGTAAGATATAAAACCACAAGACTAACTAGTATGCAACACAAACGACTCATTAGAACTAGGTTGCACATATAGCAATGATGAACTGTGCTAAATGTTATTATAATTATTAGTCAAGAAAAGGGATTGGATCAATGAATGTCCAACCAATTCTGTAAGTTTGATGACATGACAGGCAATGGAGCAGACTTGTTTTGCTGGTCAGAGACAAGGCTCAACATAAGAACAAACACAAGAAACAATCTCAATGGATTTGAGGAACTCTTATCAATAGAATAACCTGCAGTCCCAAAAATGAACTGAAAGTTGCGAAGAAGTTCAACAGAATATCACCAATTCCAATCCAAATTTAGTTAAGCAAAAATGATAACATCCAAATCCATCAATATATTGGAATGTCGCAAGATTTAAATCAAAATGCAAGTACATGTTCATCTCTGGTCAATTTCTTTTATTGGGCATGTGAAAGGCAAAGAAGTATATTTCTTGTGTTGCGATAAGAAAGCCCGAGCGGCAAGTGCACAAAGCTTCACACTGTGGCAGCAAGTAACAATAGAGATCACCTGATGAGATCATTCTATAATTGCTTATTGACACCACATGTGTATGGGTATTGCTCTCAACGCGCGTACCGTTTGGGTGAATCGCACATTCAGCACAATACCAATTGAGGGATTGCAAAAACATCGCCTCCTTTTTGCAACGAACTGCACTGATCACACGTTCTTTTTGTCAAGGTTGCACCTGGCACGACTTGCATATCCTGGTCACAGCACCACTTTGTTGCGATTGGAAAGCCCAAGCAGCAAGTGCGCAAAGATTCACACTGTGGCAGCAAGCAACAACAGAGATCACACACCGAGCTCACCCTATTATTGCTTGTTTGTACCACATATATATGGGTGTTGTTCATCATGCACATCCCGTTCGTGGTGAATCGCACATTCAACACAACGTCAACCGAGAGATTGTAACACTTGCAGCAAGGTTGGGCTAGATTTGTTGAAATGACTCAGAGTGAAAGAGCCAAGTAAAATGCAAACTGCTTTCACAAAAACCTTAGGCATAAATAACCTCCAATCAAACTTGCTACAACAACATTGGGCACCATTTTAATTTCATACCTTATCGGGCACCATTTTATAGCATGTTGGGCGCCATTTTCTGGCTTATCGGGTGCCATTTTATGGCATGTTGGGCGCCATTTTCAAAATTACCGGGCACCATTATATACGATGTTGGGCATCATTTCATAGCAAAAAAAGATAGGAAAAATGTGAAATTTCATTTGACTCGCCATTGACTCGAGCTTGCAAACCAATGACTTGAAGTGACTCGACAGTTCTTGTGATTCGATTCTGACTAGACTCGGCCAAGTCATGACTCGCCTCTGACTGGACTTGAAAAAATTTATATCACTCTAACTCGAAGGGTTTGTGACTCTGACTCGACAAAAATGACTCAGGCACATCACTGATTATAGATGAAGGACGTGGGGGTGCATGACTACAGGGAGGGATGTAACCCTCTCAAATATCTTGCTCTCAGATCATTTCAAAAATAAAGAAAAGCATTTTGCTTCTGAACTGTCTTCTTTCAAAAAATTTGTCTATTTGATTTTTTTCTGGGATCAAAGGTAATGCAAATCGACGTGTCTTTTCATTACTTAGAGAAGCTACATTGTGAAACAACTCCACCGCTGCCAAATCTTTGAATGTGATGCGGCGGAATGGATTGAGCTCATCCATTGTGTTGTGTTGTACTGCCTTCAGGACCTTCATCTGTATCGGACATGTTGCGACTAAATTTGTCCGCAACTCTATTTCAGTTTGTGAGTGTTTGATTCTGATGTTCAAGATGTTTTAATATTATTTATGTCTTTACTTAGCACAAAGCATGATCTTCTTTCATTTTAAATTCTTGTAAACAAATTTGAGGGATGGAAATGGCGGCACTTTACGGTTGGCCCCAGACGACGCTTAGCCTCGCTATGACATTGATTGACCATAAGTGGCAAGAACACGCAATCAATACTCGGCTGGAGGGAGCATGGCGTGTTATCTCTCCTGAAACCAATGACGAACGATTGTTGCAGCCACAATGCTGCGTCGGCCTGAGACACCTAAAGCGAGAGTTGAACCCGGCAACCCCCCGCGTAACAACAATAAATAGAGCTTTCCCCACTCGACCAGGTAGACCAGGGGTCACCAACGTGGTCACCCGCGGGCTGTTCTGACAATAGCATAACGCGATCAGTGTCTTCACATTGATGAATATCTTTAATTTTTATTAATGATATCATAATTGAAAACAAATTGAGCAAACTTTTATTTCAGAAGTGTGTATCAAACTGGTAGCCCTTCGCATGAATCTGTACCAAGAAATAGCTCTCAGCATCGAAAAGGTTGGTGACCCCTGAGGTAGACTACTATTGCTACTACGAATACAACGTTATATGTGGCGAATCACCACGCCACACGAGTTAATGTGAGATGAATAGTGGAAGCGAAGAGTGATCACTGGCACATGTTCTCTGAGTTTGTTGCTTCCTGCAACAGTGTGAGGCTTGCGCGTGCGGCTCAGGCTCTCTGATTACAACAAAATGAATGGTGCTGTCAAGGCCGGATTAAATGAACGCGAGGCCCCGGGCAAAGTCGTGACCGCAAGGCCCCCAAAACGCTTAGCGCAACTGCAGCGTTCCAAATGCCCTCGTTTCAACTAAGCAGAAGCACTGGTCAAAACCGTCAAAACTGATACATTTTGGCAGCCTACACTTCAGAGACGATTGGGGGTGACCATGCATGGCGGTGCGTATGTGGTTTAATTTGTTCAAACAGAAAGTTGTGGCACAAAAAAACGAATCTTCAAACGTTCGTTTCAAGTTACGGTAGTAGGCGTTTTTCCGCATATGACTATGGCTACCACTGCGGGTTTTTTCCACTCAGATCTGTTTTTTTAGTCGACTTGGGTGACCAGGTTTAATTACGAAAATTCGCGTTTAATCTGGGTTTTTCGAAGTGATAAATTCATCAGAAACTTCAGTGTGTTCAACGCAAAGATAACTTTATATTGCAGTGTTTACATGCGCACATCAGGTGAGAAAGTACGCATATCGGATGAAGCAGAACGTGTTCAATCGGTTTCATATACTGAAATAAGATCATTGTCAGGGTTATATATATTATGTTATTGTCTCTAATGCCAATTGAAGAAACTGGTGACACAAGGGTTAGGACTGATTGTTTAATTATCGATATTTCCTTTTGCATACAAAATTAAAAAACAAATTTCATTGAGAGGAAGAAGGCATTAATTGGGATTATAATTTTCTGGGATTTTTTATTCCGCTTTTTGTTCATGATAGCACAAAATCTCCTAGTTTAATAACAACTGTACTCCTTTAATTAGTGAGAGATATCATCAACAGAGTATATTACCAGTGTTATGAAAAACATCTGGAGCAACAAAAAGGCCGTCCAAATGTTAATGTTTGCTCTGTAGAAGAAAATTTGGAAGGGGAACTATAATTAAATCATTATTCGATTATCGTTTCAGTTAAATCAGTATTCGATTATCGTTTCAATTTGAATAATCTGGGTTTATTTGAAAGAAGTGAATAGTAGCCCTGCATGTGACTGTTGAACACAGACAACTTGGCAGGTAATGCAGCGAGACAGTGGCACTGCTGATAGCGGTAAGCCACGTATAGTTTTATACTGTGTGAAAAGAAGCATGAGTAAATCTGTAGCAGTGATCCCACAAGTTTGAAAAATTCATTATTAGTGTGAAACTGTGAACAACGTGCCCGAGTGAATAGCTCAATCAAACGACTCTTATATAGGTTTCGTCAGTTCCGTATGAGCCCAACTCTGGCCCCCCAAAATGCTTACAGGGGCCCTCTAATGGTGATTTATAAAAAAAAGTTATGTTATGCTACATTTCGACGCCGAATGGCCTTCAAAACAAAATATCCTAATGGCAGACAAAATTTTGGCAGAACCAGTCCCGTAGCCAGGTTTTAACGTTTGGGGGAAAATCCATTTTCAGGGAGAAATATTTTTGTTTTTGTCATATGTTTAAAACAAATATTTCTGAGCACAACAAAATTTGGGGTAGCACAAACAAGATTTGGGAGTAACTGCCTCCGAATGCCCCACCGTGTCTGCGGGTCTGGGTAGAACCGTCGCCAGAAAGTCTTCCATTGGGGGCCTTCATGTTTGTGCAGGCGGGCTAGACATTCTAAAAATTTATTTTTAAATCACAACATGAACATCATTTGCAGATAGTGCAAATTAATTATAAATATTTTCCCGCAAATACCCATAATTGGCTCGTAGTTTCCAACTAAAATTTATGAACGAGCTTATCAAAAGGAATTGGGTCGTAAATCATGGTCATTTAATTGACGGCGATGATTTAGAGATGTCGTAATGAAATGCAAATGTAAAAAAAATTGCAGGAAATCAGAATCAATCCTATCGTTCCGTTATGAAAACACTACCGAAGGAGTAAACATGAGGCCGGTGAAAGCATGTGCACCGCGATGAACGTTTTCTTTCATTAGCGCAAATTGTTAAACTTTACCATGAGCTTTAAGTGAAATATGCTTATAAAGCGTGCGCATTGGGCTTTTCACGGGCCGAAATACGCATGCGTAAACCTTGCTGATGTCTGGACTGTTAATCTCCTGGTGCATGGCACATGTTTAGATTAATATCATTTTGTATCTCAAATCGCCTATAAACATTAACAAGTTTAGACTAAGGGCTAGGGCCTACGTGAACGCAACGATTAACATCCTTAATCCACTAACTGCACTACTCTGTTTTGGGACAACCTGCAAAATAGACTCTTCTAACTACACAATTAACTCCATCTGGCTGTCTTAACAGCAGGCTGCGCAAATATGCAACTTTGGTCGTATGCACCAAACGTATTTTGCTGCTATGCAGTACAAAATAAGAGAAGACTAGTTGGGCTAGATATAGTAGCCTACATTTTTGTACAACGATCACTACACAAAACACGTTGATCAAGTGGAAGTCTGACTTCTGGACGTATGCAACTAGGCATGTAGGCAGGGCTGGATAAATGAACGCGCGGCTCATCAGGGCAAAGCAGGCTCGTAACTAGCTTGGGATACCAGGTGGGGCGAAGAGTTTTCTGAGAGGGGCCCAAATTTTTTAAACTATGTCCAACACATTTTTCCAGTGGCGGCGAAAATAATTTTAGGGGGACATCGCCCCTCCTGGTTACGGGCCTTTTAGTCGACCTGTGTGTCCATGTTTAACCATGAAAAATCGTGTGTAATCTGTTTTTTTGAACTGATAAAGGGGCCGTCCATAAATGACGTCACACTATTTTGGGCAAAAATCTACCCCCTCCCCCCTTGTCACATTTCGTCACAAGTGTTTAAACTCCCCTTCAAATATAACGTCATAATTTGCAACCCCCCATTACATTTGCAAGGGGCCGTCCATAAATGACGTCACACTATTTTGGGCATAAATCTACCCCTCTCCCCCCTTGTCACATTTCGTCACAAGTATTTAATCCCCCCTTCAAATATAACGTCACAATTTGCACACACCCCCTTTTGCAATTACAAATTTCCATCTATTTTGTGTCTGCCTAGACAAAAATTTCATCTGTTTTATATATTTGATTTGTGCACGTTGTGGCAAGACCAACATTCTA
>JGI24158J21664_10012398_pt1 | contig 11299 bp, 6 predicted proteins | sample Ectturendosymbi3_FD_21664 | JGI IMG/M metagenome (IMG submission 21664)
ATGTGAACGGTTTGTGCCCAGCCGGATGGCTCAAAGAGCAGTCTATTACAAAGCACTGGTTCCAGTCCGTACGTACTTGTCCATATAGTTGGGCCACTGGCCGCAACACTACTAAAAACTTGAGTCAAAACATGATTGTTAATTGATATTGCCTTATAGTCTGCAAAATACAGTAGTCGTTCACATCACTTCGCATGGAACCCCCATGGATTTGTCTTAGCTGATCCCAGGTTTTCTGGAGTGCAATCTCTTGTGTAGGCTCTAGATTCTCAGCCTAAGTAACAGCCTCTTCAGGTTGATTCTCTAACAAAAGATGTGTTTTGTCAACAGTGAAGTCTGTTTTTTTTAGCAATTAGCAAATTTGTCTGGACCTTCACTCGCCTCCAAGCCAACTTAAGAGCATCGAGCGAATCCAGCAAATTTTAGGTGAAAGTAGTTCATCATCCTCAGTAGCTATGAGAAGTCACAAAGCTTACTGTGCCTGCATGGAACTGTAAGAAGTTCTTTATAGTATTGAAGTCTATGGGTTGAGTATGACTGACAGTGCTCAGTGGCAGGAATAGCAGCTCCACATTTGTCAGTTCCAAGTTCAGATGAGCTAGACCAGTGGTTCTTAACCTTACTTCTACCACGTCTCTCCTTAAGTAGTTGTCCTTTGTTTCAAGCTCCCCTAACTTTAAATCAGCTGTAAAAACAAATGTGTTCATTGGTAAATTTCATGATCAAACTTTCCATGTTGTAGGGCGTGTAAGCACGCCCCCTGGAAATGTACTGATGTTCCCACCCCCCCGGTTAATAACCACTGAGCTAGACAATTGTTAATTATCATGGCGATTTTGTGCTTATCATATCTCATCTGCTTGCCAAGGTTTCTCAACCATTTCTCAAAAAGAATTGAAGTCATACAGGCTTTATTGTTTGTGTGGTATTCCATCAGCAGGGTAATACATGTGGATTTTGACTTTTGGTAATGATGAATAAAGGTAGTTCATCTACACCTATTTGCACCCACCAACAGCATGATTTGGGCTTTTTGGCACCCCGGTGTGGTTGTCTGGTGAACCCAGCGAATTTCAAGAAACAGGAGCCAAAAAAGTCCAGTTCCATCCACATTGCAGATATTGTTTGGTTGGTAGGTGGACAGAATTTAGTGGAGCTTCCCTTTCCATTCTCGAACAATTTCAATATCAACACCACCTGGCTCACCTGGTTTTGGTATGCAACTAACACCATGTTGCTTTTTCCAACGATCAATCGATGACATGGATTTTCATGTTCTGATATGTTATGCAACTAACACCATGTTGCTTTTTCCAACNATCAATCCATGACATGGATTTTCATGTAATGTTCTGAGACTGTGCCCACTGGCAGTGCTTTCAAAAACTTGTTCACCTGTTGTTGCAATNGAAACATCAACACAAAGTTCTGGCCTGTATGATTTTTACTGGAACCATGTCAACAAAGCTATGTTTGCTTCAGGGTGTGTTCCAGCCCTTATGTACTTGCAGCTAGCTAGTGGGATACCCTCTGAACTTTGAGCTCAGATTTTGTTGGAATTCTTGAGTAAATTGCTAAAAGTCTGCGGCTGAATATCAAAATCCGCAGCAATGTTTTTCTTTTTCATTGTATGTTGTTCATCAATGTATTGTAAGATTTTTGTCTTTTCGTAGGGTGTTCTGTCATGATGATGACTTAGTTTCTTTAGCTTTGACATCTTGCTGAGTGCAGTACACTCAGGCATCTGAAAGCTGCTGAATCTTTCATAGTGACCAGTCAGTGCACTTGAGAACACAACAGCGTGGAAGTACAGAAAAATCCAGATGATGAGATGTAAAAATAGCAGATTTTGTCCAGAATTGACAAAGATCCGGATTAAAAAATCGAGATAAACTGAAGATTTTTTTAAATCAGAATGTTAGCAATCACTCATACCACCAGTTTTGGTGAAGATCTGGATAAAACAAATGCGGATTAACTGAGGTTTGCTGTATTTCCAAACTACTATCCCACAGCCATGCTAGTCGATCCATATTGTCATGTAACAATTGCGAAAGCTAGATGGAAATCATTGAATCAACCATTGAGATTTCAGAGTCTTCATGTTTACCCCTCACCAGTCTCTTGACCACTGACAAGGTGAAGTTAACTTTATGTAATTTGGTCCTCAGACTGCTATGGGTGAAAAGAATGTTTCAAGCCACCATACCAAGTCCAACCATACCTCTGGAGGTAATGAGAGAAGCAGACACTTAGTAAACAATGCCCTTTTCTCCTTTAGTGCATCTGGTGCTGATCAATGGATGTTTTGAAGTTGATTTAGGTCTTTGTGGTTTCATGCTTGAGTTGCTGCAGCAACTCAAACAGCGAATTTGATGGAAAGCTGTCAGGGCGTTTCCGCTTCATAGCTGGTAATATCTGATGTGTTTGGTAGTATGGTTTGATGATATAATCCCAACTTTTTGACTTACTACATACATTAGAAAGCATGCAGTGCGAACTGTGCATAATATACAAGCAGACTTAGCCGACTATGTAAGTATATATTGGTTACAGCACAAAGGTTCAACAAGGAACCTCATTTCATTGCTGAATTTCCTAGTGGTCACAGCAAAATTATGCATTGTTAGCAATGTGAAGTAACATTGAAAAACAATGTTGTTGCACTGTGGGACCTGTAATAATTAACAAGGATTGCATTTTGGTGATTGTTGCAAAAAATACCACATTGTATGGCACAAGTAAATGAAACCTACACTTTCACTATCATGAAAAACACATGCAGTTTTTATCTATCTTGCTTTTCTATTTGAAGTTGGTGATTGTTTGAACTTGTGTTTGTCTTTCCTTATGCAATGTATAAATGCACATGTCTAAAGTTAAAACAAATGTTTGGGCTTACTAAAAAAATTATCACTTTGCACCTTATCTTTTCGATGCTTAGAAAAGTAAGAAAATTTGTGTAGTGAAGATTTTGTCCTGCACCAAATGAAAGGAGACAAAAACCCAAAATGTTAATGCAGATTCAACAGCTCGCAAAAAGTGGAACTACTTACATATTTTAAGTTTGATTATAAAGTTAGTGCTTCAGAAGTTATGGACGGTGAAAGGAAAGACTGTAACCAACTGCAAATGCAACACGTCTCGACAGGCTGCAACAGACAAACAGAGCAGACTTTCTGGGTCCCAGGCCAGGACCCATTGCGGACCAGAAAGGGTTAATCAATATGGGTGCATAGTTTAGATCATTAATGAATTCAAAAGCATCTGCAGCAGTATTTTTCAAACGTTTTTATTACATATCCTCCTTTTTCACTTTTGACACGCCATTTTCATCTCCCAAACCTGATAAACCCAACACAAGGTGGTAAATTTAAAGAATTTTATTAAAAGAAAGTATTAAATAGCTGAACTAAGCAATTGCAATACGACACTAATATTGCATTCAAAATTCTTTGAAAATAATCCACACTGTAGCCAGGCACCTAGACGATTCCAGAGTAAAAATTTAACACATAAATTGCTTTAGCAACAACCTCCGATTGTTCATAGTAACTTATAATTTGTAAGAAACTAACAAGTCATAACAGTAGGCAACTGAAGTTAACTCTTTGATCGATTAGTGGTTGAGCATTTTCGCCCCTTTGTGTTGCAATTTCTAAAAAAAATTTTTTGGTTGGGGGGTGCGAGTTTTTTGTGAGTGACGTCATAGTGGAGGACTTTCAGGCCACCTTGCCCCACTTCACCTGGCCCTGGGCTCAAACCATTAGATGGTAATATTTTGCTGAAGTTTTTATTGAAGACTAGGCTACAATCCGAGTCTTTTGATACTTTGGATGACCTGCTAGGATTTCAGGTTCAAAAATCATGATCTAAAGTAGAAAAATATTTGACTAATTAGCTAATAGATAATTAATCAATTTGTTTATTTGCGATCATAACTTTTGAACCAGATATGCTAGACAGTTGATCAAAGGCTCAAAAGACTCAGACTCGAGCCTAGTTTCCAATGAAAACTTTAGCGAAACACTTTGGCCTAGCGGTTGAGCCCTAGCCCAGGAAACATGAGCCAAAATGACCCCAAAACTACTTCACTTATGACGTCAGTCACAAAAAATCTGCACCCCCAACCAAAAAATTTTATTTGAGTACAGACTAGAAGACTGGCCGATCTGTTTGAGTCCTTGAACAGCTCTCTAGCGCAATCGGCGGAGGAGCTAGGGCGTTGGTAATGCAACCAAAAAGTGCTGTTTTTTAGGCCGAAGTCGAATTACGAATATACTGTAAGGCCGGCTCTCAAAGGGTGAAACAAAAATGTCTTGTGTTGATGGTTGACAAAGAATTGTTATGTTGTGTCATCAGCTCGATGAGATGGATTGAATCAGACTTGGCAGATAAAGAGACAATTGATATCATCATGGTCGATATCAATACCACAATCTATCTATTATGGGCTTCTGCTGAATCTTGGTTGCAAAAGTGAATTTGCAAAATTAGACAAGAGGTTAACACTTTGAGAGCCAGGGTACGATATATTCGTACGTCGATTTCGGCCTGAAACCAGCAGTTGTCAGTTGCTTTGCCAAAGCCCTAGCTCCTCCGCCGATTGCGCTAGAGAGCTGTTCAAGGGCTCAAACGAATCGGACAGTCTTCTAGCCTGCACTCTGAAAAAATTTTTTGGTTGAGGGATGTGTTTTTTTTTGTGAGTGACATCATAAGTGAAGTAGTTTTGGAGTAATTTTGGCTCATGTTGCCTGGCCTAGGGCTCAACTGCTAGGCCAAATTATTTCGCTGAAGTTTTCATTGGAAACTAGGCTCGAGTCTGAGTCTTTTGAGCCTTTGATCGGCTTTCTAGCATTTCTGGTTCAGAAGTTATGATCGAAAATAAACAAATTAATTAATTAGCTAATTAGTCAAATATTTTTATTACTTTAGATCATAACATTTGAACCTGAAACCCCAGCAGGTCATCCAAAGTATCAAAAGACTCGGATTGTAGCCTAGTCTCCAATAAAAACTTCAGCGAAATACTACTATCTGACGGTTTGAGCCTAGGGCCAGGTGAAGTTGGCCACGCCTAAAAGTCCTCTACTTATGACGTCACACACAAAAAACTCACACCCCCAGAGCAAAAAAATTTTTTTCGAGTGCAAACTACAAGAATTACTGCGTCTTTTGACACTTTGACCATGTCTGTGACCCGAACAGCAGCAGAGATATTCCCACGCAAAGCCATGTGCGATTCAGCTGTTTTTTTGCAAACCGCTTGAATTAACCCGGATATCACAGTGTTAAAAACCTACAGCAGTATCACATTGATTCAGACTCAAAGAGTAATGTTGTTACTGCCAATGCAGACTATTACTGGCACAGATATATCCATAGGAGAAAATGATGATGGAAATGGGCTGGTGCATCCAATAAAATCAAGCTCAGGCAAAGACACTTGAGGCAGGTTACCTGAACATGGTGAGGCAGTCCAGTGAACTTGCATTGTTGAAATCGAATGTGCCAAAAAAGGAAAATTAAACTGTTGGTGACATTAGATTAATGCAAAAACATGGTCTGCTGGATAAACGATCTCAACAAAGACAAACTACTTGTGTAAATTTCATACCTGCAGATAACAGTTGCTTTGGGATTTGTTAGTGATGCCGAATCAGATTAACACTTTGAGAGCCGGTCTATGATATATTCGTACTTAGATTTCGGCCTAAAAAACAGCAGTTTTCGGTTGCCTTACCAACGCCCTAGCTCCTCCGCCGATTACGCTAGAGAGCTGTTCAAGGGCTCAAACGGATCAGCCAGTCTAGTAGATTGCACTCAAAAAAAATTTTGGGGTTGGGGGTTGCAGATTTTTTGTGAGTGACGTCATAAGTGAAGTAGTTTTTGGGTCATGTTGCCTGGCCTAGGGCCCAACCGCTAGGCCGAAGTGTTTCGCTGAAGTTTTCATTGGAAACTAGGCTCGAGTCCGAGTCTTTTGAGTCTTTGATTAACTTTCTAGCGTTTCTGGTTCAAAAGTTATGATATAAAATAAACAAATTAAGTAATTATCTAATTAGCTAATTAGTCAAATGTTTTTACTAACTTACATCACAACTTTTGAACCCGAAACCCCAGTAGGTCATGCAAAGTATCAAAAGACTCGGATTGTAGCCTAGTTTCCAGTAAAAACTTCAGCGAAATACTAGCACCTAACGGTTGGCGCCCAGGGCCAGGCAAAGTGGGCCAAGGTGGCCTGAAAGTCCTCTACTTATGACGTCACTCACAAAAAATCCGCATCCCTCCAACCAAAAAATTTTTTTTAGAGTGCAGACTAGAAGACTTGCTGCGTCTTTTAAGACTTTTACCAGGTCTGTAGAGCATACCAGACCAGAGAAATTCCCGCGCAAAGCCGCGTGCGTTTAGGCGTTTTTTCCCCCGAAAATCCCCGAATCTTGCAGATGTAACAAGTCTTCAAGCTTCCATTAAAAAAATTAGAAAGTTTTGGATTTTGTTTTTTTTGTGGGTGACATCATAAGTGGTATAGGTTGTAGGTAACTTTGGCTCAGATTATCCGGCCCTGGGCACCAACCGCTAGGGAAAAGTTTTTGACTCAAGTTTTTATTGGAAATTTGGCTAAAATCTGAGTCTTTGGAGCCCTTGACTGATTTTCTAGCATTTCTGGGTCAAAAGTTATGACCTGAAAACAAGAAAATAATTTATTAATCCCTAATTAATTAATTTATCGGCTTTATCAAGAATGTTATAAAGCAGAATCTGAATCTAATAATGATGCGAACGTTTTTTTGGTCTCAGTTTTATTGTGATGTAAGAGTGTAATGACAAAATAATTACTTTATTCTCCCTGATATATGTGTGTCTATTTTTTATTTCCTTTTTTTCTTGCTCAAAATTGCCATATTGTATAGTTCCTCTTTATGAAAGATCCCAGTTTTTATCATGTATCTAGCAGATTATTATACTGAAATCTGATTATTGCCTCATTTTCTCTTCTAAATTGATTGCAGTGACAAAATTTCGACCCATCGCTCCCAAAGCCCATAAAAAAGATGCATCACAAGTTTAAATGATTCAAATATATTTTAATTTGTCAGAAAATATTGATTTTATGCACTGTGTTGGGAAATGGCAGCTTTTGTTACCAAAATAATAGCAAAAGTCTAATTTTAATGTAAGACATAGATTCAATGTACCATTTTGTTTTGGAAAAATACTTGGCAATGATGGGACTTATCAAAACTGTGTAGTTTTGCACAATCCATTTCATGTTTGTTTTTGTTATTATAAGTAATGGTATTGTTGTGGTATTAATATTTTTCAGATAAATCGTGGAGAATTGCCACCAGTTAACAGTTGTGAGGGAATAGGAGATCCTCACTACTTTTATGTCACCTGCATATATACTCTAAATAGCTTGATGATGGCTATTGTGTTTGTGTATGGATGGTACCTATCGGGAAACAGCTTGTGGGGAGGTTGGTATAATTGAAATATATTCAGTAGCTTGTGCTCTTCCACTTACATGTTTGTATCATGTAGTATTTGCTTCTTTCCTTTCTCTGCTGTTCATCTAGTCTCATGCTGTTGCTTATGCCATCCCAAACATGCAGACAGGAATCCGGAAGTAGTTACAATGCAGTTGAGATGTATATTTTACTGTGAAAAGGGTTGCTATTATAAGACAGTTTTTTTAAATAAAACTGACAATTTTTTTAAATGAAAATTTTTTTAAGTAAAACTGAAATTTTAAAAATAAACTGAATTTAAAAAATAAAATCCAGAATATAGGACCTCAACAAAGCACAGGATATTGTATGATTGAATGACCTGTAAGATGCTAATGTAGCTAAATTTGCAGGATAGGAAACTCCAAAACAATGTGGCAAACGAAGGGTGGTAGTTTGTCATAAATGTCAGGTCTCTGTCCTTCAACAATTCAGTAGGCATGCAGGAATTGGAAAACTCTTTGTGAGTAACCATGGTGTATTCAGGGTCGCAACAGGGGGGAACTGAGTGAGCCTAATTGGGGGTGGGGAAGAAAATTTTCCCCCTTTGTGATTGTGCTCAGAGTGTGCTTGCAGGGGAGTTTCTACTTACGCCATTGGCTAAAATCAAAGCAACTGCTTTATTTTTTATCAATTACAAATTATGGCAAGCAGAGGTACAAGTGGACTATCCATAGAGGACCCATTTCAGATTCTATGCCCTAAGTCATCAGTTGCTTTCTTGGTCCCACTTACATTTGTAAACTTAAAATTGTCCCAGCTAATGAAGCAACATGTAGAACATTACTTCGATGCTGGCTTCTTTTGAGCCAGTTCTCTAACCACTGCTTGGCCACACTAGATCTCAGGGCAGGTGTTGAGCAGCCATTTGATTGTCTCATTGTCCAGAAGCTGGCTGAAGGTGTATATCTATATCCAATCAAGCGATATTCAAGCAGAACTTGACTGGAAATACAAGAAATACAATATAACCTGCCATACCAAATTATTTTGGATACAGCTCTTTATAATTTTTCCTGAAAGACTAAAAGCTTATGCAATAGCACGAGAACACAATAGACAAAAGAAGGAGAGGACGGGCATATGAAATTTAAATTTAGGTACCAGTAGAAGAAAGAAAGATGATAGTAATCACAGATTTTTACAAAGGTCTGATAAAATCTTGTACCACTAACAATACAATGCCAAACAACAATTACAGGGACATGTCATGGACAAGCATTTAAACATAGGGATGAAACTGAAGTGTGCCTACTGCCTTTTGTGTCTTCTTTGATTTGTTATGAATGGGCTTGCATGGTGCAGTGATATTAAATATAAGAAGTAAGATCCATATTCCCTATTTTTGTATTTTAAAAGATGAACTTTGTGATATGATATACAAAACGAACTGGTGTGTTGTACATTTGATGTTTCTCTAATTCTCTTTGCAGTGTAAGCTTTGCATGCTAATCATCAGTTGGTTACTGGACCTTGACACTAGGGCTGTGGAGCTGGAACTCAAATTTCAGGCTCTGGCTCCAGCAGTAGACATTGAAAGTTTTTGGCTCTGGCTCTAACATCTGGAAGTTTTTGGCTAAGGCTCCAAAATGACTTGATCCAGTGAAAACCAAAAACCATTGTATTATTTATACAACTCGCTTGCCCCACAAGCTTCAGTTGTGGAACCAGAAGCCAAATTTCAGGCTTCGGTTTCAACTCCATCTAAAAGTACTTCACTCCGGCTCCAGCCATCCAAACTTGCTTGGGCTCTAGCTCCAGCTCCACACCCTTGGTTGACACTGCAAGAGACTGTCCTTGATCACACATTGAGTGTAGTATTATTTATGCAAATATAATGAAACATCACTTCATTTCACAATACGTTTGTAAAAATAAAAATGTCAAACTTTGTGACAAAACTGTGCTTGCTCCTGGATAAACACGTCATATATATACTTGTGGCCTAATTCCTCAGGTATAAATCAAAAACTTGTAAATAAGTAACTTCACACTTGCAACAACTTAATAGGCCTGCAAGTAAACTATTCATGAGGGAAGATTACTGCCAAATTGCGCTGACGGTAGGGGTCAGCAACCTGTGGCTCTGGAGATGGAGCTCTTTAGCTCCTCTAAAGTGGCTCTTTCTGGGTTTGAAAACTAGGAATTTGAATGTGCATTTGATGATTATTAGATTTAAGTTGACAACAATTTAGCCTATGCTCCTATGACAGGGGTGGCCAAACTACGGCCTGCAGGCCACATCCAACCCGCCGATCAGTTTAATCTGGCCTGCTAAATAGCTTGCTCATTTTTCCAAGCAGCACATTTCTGACTGTGGACAGCAGTGCAACAACATTGGCTGCCGCCTGTCACGTAAATTGCACTGTATCCGACCTTCCAGTGGCCAGGCACTNGTGAATGCAGCCCTTTGGGTCAAACAGTTTGGCCACCCCTGCCAAACTTGAAGTCAAATGAAAAATANAACAATATCAATATTTTGTAGCTCCTCACCAGTCATATCTGCTGGAAGATGTTGCAGAATGGCTCTTCTTTGGAAAAAGTTTGCTGACCCCTGACTAAAGAAGATCACAGCCCTATACTTGGCTCCTGCACAAACAGCTTTCTTAGCAGACATAGTCACAGCAGGACAATTTTAATCACTATCTCTTACTTTGTATAAGAACTTTTGCTAGGGTTGTAGACTTTCTAATATGTGTGTGCTTTTGTTTTGTGGTGGTCTTGATTGTAATGATTTTGTAGTTTTGTGCTCGCAGGATCAAATGTTCTTATTAGTGTGCATTATTTTAATTTTGTTGATGGTTTTACTCTGAAGGAATTATCTGTGTATCCTTCTACTTCTTCAACCATAGTGAAGCCACTCGTGTTATGTGGACTCCTCCATTACGAGAAAGTTATTCATTTCCTTTTCTTATCATTGAATTGCTTCTGGTTACTCATATGCTTAAAATTCAGAAGCCTGATTACTACAAGTAAGTATTGCCTTGGATTTTGTTCAATAAATTGCATGCTGTTGTGTGTTTTATAATCTGTTGCAATTTGCATGTGTCATAATAGTGTTTGTGCAATATATTAGTGCTGCTATTTTGAATAATGTATCAGACAGAATCTTCCCATGTCAATTAACAAAAGAAACACCAAAAAAGGTTGTTGATCAGGTTTCTGAACTTCTATTGCTGCGCAATTTCTGATATTGTAGTGCATATTCTCCAAGGATGAAATAATTTGATGCATTCCCATGTGGCTGCAACACGTATGAAAACTATTTTGGTGGGGTTGCAGATTACACTCAGTGACATATTCACCACATGCCCTATTCTTTCTTAACCTCCTTAAACAGCATTCGTTATGTTGGGAATTGTTACTAACAGAAATTACTTGGTGGCTTTGCATCTATATTCTAGAGCTACAAAATTTGTTGCTTCTCATTAACATTTTGGCGTCTGGCCGCTTTCAGGGATTTTCGAGAACAAAACACCGAAACGCATGTGGCTTTGTGTGGAAATTTCTCCAGTCCAGTAAGCGCTACTAACCCGGTCAAAAGCTCAAAAGACATGGTGAGTCTTGTAGCTTGCACTCCAAAAAAATTTTTTGGTTGGGGGGATGCGGATTTTTTGTGAGTGACGTCATAAGTGGAGGACTTTTAGGCCACCTTGGCCAACTTCACCTGGCCCTGGGCTCAAACCGTTAGATAGTAGTATTTCGCTGAAGTTTTTATTGGAAACTAGGCTACAATCCGAGTCTTTTGATACTTTGGATGACCTGCTGGAGTTTCAGGTTCAAAAGTTATG
>JGI24158J21664_10012399_pt1 | contig 11298 bp, 8 predicted proteins | sample Ectturendosymbi3_FD_21664 | JGI IMG/M metagenome (IMG submission 21664)
ACTGCAGCATGATCGTTGAAAAAAACAATAAAAGAGCCATTAATTATGTTTGATTGTTTGTGTACCTTACTGTAAATTAATTGTATTTTTATTTCGTTGTAGTGAAATTGTGTTAGTACTGTATCAATTACTATTTGATTTCAGACAAGGGGTACGAGAAAATTTTACAAAAGCTCAGAGGGTACGAGTGGGTTGAAAGGTTAAGAACCACTGCGCTACAGCATCCGAAGTCTTTTGTGAACTTATGTTTAAAAAATATCTTGTCAAACGTAAATCATCCTGTTCTATCGCCGTTGCGTTAAATTAATTCTTATTCTATTGTAATTACTTAAATAAAGAAAACAGTTTTGGGCGAGCTGATGACGGTCGAGGTTGCAAAAGCAAACTGCTATGTAAAAAAAGAAGCCACGTTATTTTCGGCAGGAAGATTTGTTCTGTTTAAAAATTTTATAGGCTAAGACCAAATGCTCTGGACACTGCCGTTGCACAAAATCGAGGGGTTTGATTAACTGCTAACGATGCAAGTCCTCGTCATACGAGCAAATCAGTAGTACTGTCAGCTCATCGGAATGCTTCATCAAAATAAGATTATGTTTCACCAAGCAGACGGTTGTTTACGCAATTTGTAATGCTAACGCGGACTGTCGTATACTCGTATTTTTGGTCTTTAACAGCACTTTAATGTCTCATATTGCCCCGTATAAGGTTAGTCAAACTTTTTTTCTGGTAATTTGTTTGGGGTTGCTACTGCTCATCAAACACTGGTTATAGCTACGACGTAAGGGATCACGCAAAAGTTGGAACACCGGCACTGACAAAGATAAAGAACCTACAGTGGCCTAAAGTGTGTTTCTTTCATCGTTTGAGCATAGCGCTTTTGTAGCTGTCCTGTTGTACAGAAGGACTAAAGTTTTACGAATCGAGTAACCAGGTCGTGCTTTCCGAAGGAGACCACAGAGGCAGAATCCATCCGAAGTACTTCAAGTCTGTTGTAACCCTATCTAACAGTGAGTTACACTTGTTTTCTTGTGAGTTTTTCATTACGCTTGTATATGGTTTTCATCAAATTTTATTCGACGATTTTTGCAAGTTATGTGACGCGAAATCTGCTGACATATAAGCAGTGTTACCTCTAAGGTGCGCAACTGCGCAATACCGCCAGACCATTTGCGCAGTAAAATCTCATTCTCGCGCACTTGCAACGTTTCAAATTTGATATCGCATATATAGCTCTTTCACCACATGAAACACTTCACTGCTTGTGCATTTGCATGCGCACCAAAACAATTATTTGCTCAGTGTAAAACTTTGTCAGAGGGAACACTGCATACAACTGGATGGGGCTTTTTCAACATTTTGAGGTTTGGGCTGTTGCGGGTATTAAAATCGTACTTGCGGTCATTTGAATTCAAGGGCAGTGTACCAAAACTGCTGGCTCACAGNCCAACTTCAGAATATTAGGNGGCTAGTGTGTGAAATGCGTCGACTGGGTGAGTTGTTTCCAAAAACGGGAAGGTCNGCAAAGCGTCATTGACGGAACCACAACCTGACTTCACTGTATTACACTTTATCAGTATTGCTCTTAAATTCCACACGTGGGTTTCTTGTAAGTACAAAAACCACAATATTTGCTTGCCGTGATGTCTATCCCGGGACTCCCAGTTAATTCTCTTCCGAAACCTCAAAATGTCTGGTTCTCTACATCGGATACCGGACAAGTTGCTCAATTTCCACGGCTCCTGCACAAGAATCTTTCCCATAACGCGCAGGCCGAGCGAGTGTAAGGAATTATACACAAAGTTAATGTCTGTAAAACTTGAGAAAAGTGTTGATGCTTTGCATATAAAAAATACAGCTTTCACAACCGCTTGCGACCTCTCGCCTTCCTGATGGTCCAGAGCTGCGCTGCGATATTATTTTTATAAAAGTACATGTCTGAGCCAACTTTGCTCGGAAATACGGTGTATTATTATCGGAAACAGTGATACATTTTATTGTTGTTTATTCAGCGTGGATGCAAGTTATCATTTCGATATCGCAAACAACTTGATTTACGCTTTGTGGTGAAGGTGTCTTCTGAGATTCTCTTAAGAATATTTTGCTAACATATTTGCGTACTGGCTCAACAATCATACGACACCATGATGAAACCACCATGACACTGGGTCCACTGTTGAAAATTAGCCCGTCGCGTCAAAATTGTTCACTGTAACGAATTTCAATCCACTTAGCATTTGGTTTATTGAATTTTAAACCAAATTCTTTTGCCTTTTGCGTCGTGCAATCAAAGTTTTTAGCTACATCGTCTATCTTTGTTACAATAGCGCGTGGTGCAAACATTTTTCGTCACTTTTTTTAAATCGTAGGAGTGGTTGAAATATTTTTTGAATGTACAATTAATATCTTTTTGTTTTTTTAAAGGAATTGAAATCCATTTTGATGTCCCGCCTGACTTCAACGATTAAAAGAATTGTAGTTTATACATTATATCACTCTATTGTGTCTTGTTATTCTGAACGTTGGTAAAACTTATTTGTTCTTGCCGAATTACGGTCATCAGTGAAATTGTTTTCTGCATTACCACAAAACTTCGGTGAAAGGACTCTGGCTATTTGAAGTAGTTTGAAGTGTAAGACAATGAAGGTCTGGACCAGGGGTTCCTAACCTGGGGGTAAATTCATCTTCCAAGGGGGTAAATTTACTGAACCATAAATTGCAGCGAATGCAAATTTTTATAAATCATTCTAAACTGTAAAAGTTTGTTAATTTCGTATTTTTAATTAATGAGCACCAGTGAGTGTATTGGGGGGATATTTAGTTACCTTATTTGATAAAAGTGTAAGATATGTACAAAAGGTTAAGAGACACTGGTCTACAAGGTTGAAAAAGACTTTATGCTGCAGTACTTCAAAACTTCATGCCACTATACCTTTCCGAAGCTTTTGTCGCAAATAACCTTGCTGATAACCAGATAAGCTTGGTTTCATTAAAATGCTTAGGCTCTTGCTTGTGACACAATGACAACGGAAGCAACAAAAAACAGGATGACTAACTCACGAAATTTGTTAGTTGTTCAAAAAGCATTGCCAGCTTTGTTGATTAGAAAAATAGTTCCTAAGAAAAACTTGTCATATTTTGTCAATTCTCCATTGCTTTTTTACATGGGCAAATTATTTGACGTGGTTGTTTAACCGAGGGATCGTAGTTGTCTGCTTTTAATTATTCTTTCATCGACTAATGTTTCAGTGTTGTTTTCCACTTCGCGAGAATGCATATTAATTATGTTAAGTGTATAAATACTTTGGAATCACGCGATGTTATCTCAAATAAACTGAGCAGGTATAACGCGTTTGACTAGTCTGAAAATTTGCTGCCATTTTCAGACAAAAGCACGAAAATATACCCGTGAACAAGGCGCAGTGCGACAAACAAATAATTGTTCATGGAAAACAAAATTTTGCGAAAAAAAAGAAATTGACTTCAACCAACAGTGCCTCCAGAAGATCAAGTACAATGCGTTGGGACCGGTTGCATGAGAGTTAGCATTATATTCATTTGTCTTCATTGTCAGCTTTGCGTTTAAAGTGTTTGAAAGCATGTAAATGTTTGTGGAACGAGGTCACAACACATAATGAAGTCACTGGTATTTGCCAGACCTTTTATTCTTTAAGTAATCCAGGTTTACAAACCAATGCGCACGCATTTTGTTTCGAACGAACTTAACCTCAGCGAACGTTGGTTGATGGTTTTATGACTCGCAGATACTTCGCTTTGTCAATGGCCATTGTCCTGCGACACAGCCTTTGCCCGCGAACCTACGCTGCCCCCAGGTACGCAGGTCCGCAACCACGGGGGCAGTGCCCCTCAAATATTTTGTGCCCAGAAAAATTTTGGCACAGTTTGTTTCAAACAATAAAAATCTTGCCCTCTCAAAATGTATTTTTCTCCAAAAACTCTTAAAACCTGGCTACGAGCATGCAGGTGCGTGGAGTAGCAGAAAATACTTGTAATATTGACGCATTCATAGGAAAAGTGGAAATGCGCACTCATTGGAGAATAGGTCTGTTCAATTAGTCTCCCTTCTAACGTTTCGGTTGGATTCGATTTTGTGGATTAATCCAAACAGGACCTTCTGATCTGTGTAAGTAGCATTTCGCTGGGGTAATTGGACTTGCACTTACCTCGTTTCACTGCCTTGTTAGTTGCGGCTAAAATAAAGACTTTTCAAACGCCAGGTCAGTAAAATGCACTAATTCAGAGCCAAGTAAAGCATCTTTTCTGGTGGGCAAACTGCATCTGAAATATGCATGAATTTTTAGACCAACAACAAAAAGAATCGTTTTCCAGTTCTTTTGTTGTTTTTTTATTGATTGAAAGCGATGGAAGTTTACAACTTTGTTCGGAACATTCAATGCATTTGAAACTCAAAAACAGATTAAAGCAAAGAACTAAATATAGAACGAATGATAACTTCACCGAAACTGGTGCCAATGTACATCATCATTTCGCAAAAATGCAAAAAATATTTCGTTAAAGTTTCATGAGAATGGCAAAAAGCAAACGGTTAATTCTGCAGCTTCCAAAAGTGACACCCTCATAGACTCGGCTGTGACTATGTAACCCAGTGGTTCCCAAGCAGGGTTGTGAGACATAAATCCAGGGCGTCCGTCTTAATGACAGGAAATTGTTCTATAAAATTACTCTCTAGCGGCTTCTCTGTTTTTTTATATAGACGAAAACGAAACTATGTCACGTCACGATAGTAGTTTTCGCGTAAAACCCATGAGTATATGAAACTGCGCTAGCAGTGCTCATTCCACTCGCAATAAGATACAAGTCAAGATTAAGCACTCTTGTCACTTAAGACGAAATCCAGAAATCGCTTGAACGCACAGGCAGACATGCGGGTTGCTATCAGCGACAGAGTTTCACGTTTTGAAAACCTCATACGCAAGAAACAGGAACAAAAGTGTCGTTGAACTGAAATACACCAGAAAGCTTTAAGTGGAGGGGCTTTACGTTCGTGCAGGAGGGCTTGACATTCTGAAACTTTGGTAAAACTACACTGATTCATAGCATTTCATATATTCGAATTGGGGGGGCTAAGTCCACCAAAGTCCCCGGTGGCGACGGGACTGAAACATGAAACTTTTTGAAGTTATTGCGTACATATTTCAAGCACCTCATGTAGACTGAAGAGGAAAATTACAGCACATTTTTGTCGGAGTACAACACCAACAGTGAACGATTGTGACGTAGTGTCGGTGAAACGGACACGAACCTCTGAGCAGGAATACAAAGACTTACGCCCAATAGTGGACTTAGGGTTGTTGGGCTGAAAAGGGGCCCTCTAATGACATCATCACACTTAGCCAACAATGATAAGACCTTTTGATCAAGTTTAGGAAGGGGATATGCGGGCCACCCAAGGATACGTCCCTGAGACTACTGCATGACTGACATGACAGAAAATGCAAAACGCTATTCATGACACACAACTTTTAAAACACTGAAAGTTGGGAAGACACAACTAACAACACATAAAAGTTAAGCGATAGCAAATTGGCATTGTCCCCCACTTCTAGTTTCGCGTCCCACTTCTCTGCATTCACCATCAATAAACAAGAAGGTTTTTAACACAGTTTCCCCTTGCAAAAATGCGTGGTTTCCTGAATTTGTTTACAGCCATGTCCTTAAGGGAATCCATGAAACCACAGGCAACAACCAAGCAGATTCAAAACACAGAACATGGCATACGTACAAAAGCATTCAACCGGAGACTTGTTTTGAAAAGATTTGAGGCTGGATGAGTCAAAGCTTCACTCATCCTACATTGACACTAGTTATTTGAAAAATGTGCAAAAGTAGCAAATAATTCATCATATACCTTTTTGTAAACATCGCTACAGCAGCAAGTACGATACACTATTGCTTAAACTGCGTTAAGAAAAACCGGTTCAAGTTATATTGGTTAAGAGCTGGCAAAGGGGCTGTAACATCACCTGGCAAGTCTACCTCAAACCAACGGCTACTAGTCAAGCTTCAAATAACCTGTGACTTCAAGAATGGGCTAAATTCAAACCAGCTAAAATACATGAAATATCTCTACAAAAAATAATGACTACATATTTTACCGTTGGCGACATTGACCGCGGTGTGATACAACAGTTCTCTTTGCCGCATTAGTGGTTATGGTTTGGGATGATGTAAAGCAAGTTTTAGTGTTAATATTTTGAATAGTGGTTAGGTTTGGTGTTAGTTTTCCCGGCAAATTTGGCGGGAAATCCTTGGCGAGCTCTGTGTGGGGTTTGTAAAAATTTACCAGCGTTAATTGGCTAAAATGCAGTATTAAACAAACAATATTGAACTGCGATTTGCAATGGACTTAATGGAAAAGTCAAATTGAGTTTGATAGTGATTAATATAGTACAAAACGGGCCTATGTTTTAACACAACAAAACTCTTGGGATTTCATATGCTGTTAAAGCAGGGGCCCTTTTTTCACAGTCGTACACAGTATATTATGAGATGCTTCATTCCCTGACAGTGAAAAAATTATCATTTGTCATAAATTTTGCTCTTACTTGATAGGGTCTATTCAGAACTTTTTAGAATAACTTTTAACCCAAAGTTTTTTAGGTATTGAAGTTGGTTTGAAGCTTTTCCTTATATCCACAATAGAGATGCTTGTGGGGGGGCCATTGAAGGCAGAGTACTTACACATTGGAATTGCTGTTGAGGGCTCTTTTGAAAGCACAGTACTTACACATTACAGTGTCAGTTGGGGGCCCCTTTGAAAGCCGAGCACCTACACGTTTGAAAGCAGAGTACTTACACATTGGAATTGCTGTTGAGGGCCCTTTGGAAAACAGAGTACTTACACTTCGCAGTTGTTACTGGGGGCCCTTTCGAAAGCAGAGTGTTTATGATCTGCTTCGGAGCTTANTATGAGTGGACAATAAGCTTTACACCAAAAATGAAGAAGATTTATGCGTGAAACACCTCGAGGGGGCCCTAACAAGGGGGGAACCCGAGGCAAGTGCCTCGCTCGTCTCCCCTTAAATCCACCGTTGCTTACACCCTGCAACAGGTGACCGTCAACACAGTAACGCCGAAAACCACACCGCAGCTTTTTCTTGGAACTTGGATAACCCGGTCATACGCTTTTTGAGGTTGACAAAACAAGTGTAGTGATCTTCGGCACGTTCCCAAAATTTCTCGAATATTTGGTCAGTAGTGCTACGGCAGGACGTTGCAGACACGAAAATTCTACTTGATTATTCAAACGCTGAATTGTATGCTTCAGTCTCCCGGTGAGACATCGGGCCAAGAAAGAAGGCGTTATCTTTTTGCAGCCCGTCGCTTCGGGGCAAGCGAAGAGAAGTCGAAAGCGAAGCTTCGAGCAATACTGCAGAGCATGAATGTTCTTTGCGTTAAGACCAACTTGACGAAAGGCCAACCTCGAAGTAAAGCAGCTGTGCGCGACATAACGTCGGACAACAGCGCTCACAGGAGCGAACAATCGGCGTGACGCAGGTTAGCAGGCCATCATGGCACGGCAGCTGTCTGACTGTTCGCAATCCAAGTGCGCTGCGTCGAATCACGAATACAGATAGCCTGATGTCACGCTCGTTTGAAACGCGCAGAACAGTAAAATACTAAACGCACAAAATGGTGAAACGCACGAGTACCCGCAGCATCTGCAAGAAGAGCTTTCACAGCGAGGCACATTGTGATCCGTTCACGCTGAGTCGGATGCTTCAGAACTTACGAGAACACCAAGTTGGCGAATAGGAGACCGCCACGTATTGCGGTGGTTTGACATCGCGTCGAGCAAAAGTACGTTGCGTTGAACTTTCTGGTGCGACTCTACTGAAGTGATTATCTGTCCTCAATGGTCTTTGTGTGGCAAAATATTAGAGACAACCGTGAAAAGACCCAAGGACGTCATCCATACGTGTTGGCGACAAAATTAGAGACAACGGCCAGCTTTCACGGAGAAAGAGTTGTGTCATACAAGAACGGCTTGTTGTCTTTTTGACGTTAATTGCACAGGACATCAGTGATAAAAGACACGTAAACATGATGCAATTACTGGATAAAAGATGAAAAACATGAAAAAAGACGGGAAGCTTTTGTGATGACTGGTTTATATCGATCTGCCCCAATCTCTTAAAATAACCACAACCTCTGTAACTCATGTCTGGAGAGATTGCATGAAACTACAGTTTAAACCTTCTCTCTTTTGCTTCTTTGATCCACTTCCGAATGTTCTCAACTTCGATGTGGCGAGCCTAGAACAGCGCAACGTCGGATTCAACGCGAGAAGTCATGTTACGTGAGAACGCCGCAGATTTTTTCAACAAACAAACACGCTGGTAGAGCTCAAAGCAGCATCACGAAACTAGATTCAGCTCTCAGTACAGACTAAAATCTAGAAAGCGACTAAATGGTGGAACTCTGCTGCCAGGTAATATTGGTCGGTAATGAATTAAACCGGCGTACATCTGTGCGCTCATCTGCACAAAAAAGGCTAAAATCGTTTTCAAGCTGCTATGCAGAACTGGCAGAAACAATGTGCGCTTGTCGCCAACCGCGCGAGATAACAATAAAATATCGTTACCTTGACAACAGACGGAGGATCTTTCGGATTACTGTGGCGAAGATCCAAGTGGTGCGCTGCACCGTGGATGTAAAGTGCGATCACGGACTCCGACACGGATTGCAGCACGCCACCCGCCTGCCATGGGTCCAGCTCACCGTTTCTGAAACCAAAGGAAAAGTTAATTAGTTTCGAACCACGATCGTGTGTGACGCGACAATGCAGAGCTTGGCACGTTTGTTTTCGCATAGACATGAAAATTGCGCAGACATTAAATGGTAGTTTCTTTCAATCTCAAAACCTGAAATCCCCAAAGTTGCAAAAATATTTTATTCGAAAGCAGCAGCATGTTACACGGATGCACCTAAAAACAAAATGCAGATTCACAAATTTTTTTTGTTTAGTCGATAAAATGTAAGAACTGCAAAGTTTCATCTCAGCTTGAAAAATCATTGAAACACGTTTGGACAATGCGATCGTTTGTTGCAGCAGTCTTATTCTTTTGCCGAGCATTTAAGCAAACCTATAGTTGCGGCAGTGGCTTTCGCATGAAGCTCTCACCACTTACGCATCAACACAGAAATGAAGATTCTATTTGAATGAGCTGATGATACCCGCCTAGCGGGTATATGCTCCGTAAGTTCTTAGCGTCCGATTCTTTGCCGTGAAAAGATTTCTTTCGAAAAATATGCTCCGTAAGTTCCTAGCGTCCGATTCTTTGCTGTGAAAAGATTTCTTTCGACAGAGAGTAGAAACGAAGCGCGCATTTTCTCAGCAGTTACATTCCATCGACCAGCAAATGCACACTTCGTGTCAAAATTCGTCTACCGCCAATTGACCGACTCACTCTAAACGCAGAACTTGTTTAGTAGAGCAATCAGTTGATTCAATTTCACCTGCAACCACGTATTTAACCAATCAATCACGGGGCGTCTGGCAGAATCGAAATTTCCCGTGACGTCAAAAATCCGTCTGCTTTAAATTTATGCTTTTCTGAAGTGCAGCACTTTGACCTGCGGCGAACGACCTGGTGGTGTGTTGTGACTTGATGACGTGGACTGCATTCGCGTTTCACCCATTAAGCGCCGAAATCTTTCTGGCCATCAGATTTGTTGAATCTTTTCACCTTTTCTTATGTGACGTGTTTTGACCACCGGTAATCCAAAACATAGTTTCAGTACCGCGCAGCCCCAGTGACTTTCATTTCTTCTGCTGGCTTTTTTTGAGATCATAAAACGTGAAAAAGTTGTTAGAGCAAACTTCGTGAGACAAAGGCTTCTTTTTACATTCAAGGTTTCGTAACATAATTCGGGTGCCAAGTTGTTTTTATTCGTTTTTGTTGACTTGTTTTGGATTTTCCTTCCTATACTTCAAAGTTAAGAGGTAACCTTCGTCATTCGCGAACTACTTACTACAGCTAACCTCCAGCATTGTAACTGAATTGTTTCAATTTTCTAATGAACACAACCGGAACAGGACTTTTCGGTCTGGCCGATTCGGTCACGACATTTCTGTACATAAACAACTGATTGCATTTGTTTACTTAAATGATTACATAGGCATGCGAAATGTCACGCTAGCTGGTGTTATACAAACTCCCTTTTGAGGAGTCATGGTTGCGATTAAATCTAAATTGTAATTATGAGTTCGAAGTATTTGTACAGTATTTAATTGAAAATATCAATAATGATTTAATTTGCTTGCTGATGATAACGAAAATCATATGTTCATGCTGATTAACTGTTGGATCTTGGATCATGTTTGTAGTTTTTTTTAAACAAAACCTTTCGTTGATTTAAGTACGTTTGCATTAAAAAGCGAACATATAAGATTTCTGCAAGATTTCATAGCCTGAACGAAATGTCGCGAGACCGGAACGACCAAGAGTGAAAAGTCCCGTGACCGAAACGGCACAGACCGAAAAGTCGGGAACCCGAACACAACTTCCAGCTGAAGATTTCAAAACTTAGCTTATCGCGGAAAACGTTGCCCACTTCCCGCCATTGTTCCAAAAACGGAACACATGAAAGAAAAAGCATCTGGATGGCAAGGTGGGCTGATGAGCAGGTAAGAAAATTGATCAGTGCTTTGGGAAAGCCTTCAACAAAATAAGCTACAAGAGTTTTGTTGCTGTTGATTTCACACTGTAGTTTTGGTACTCAGTCCAAGTCTGAACTAAAAAATCTCAAAAGAGCCTATGACATAGTGACGCCATACTCAAAATAGTTACATCACTGGAAATTTGAAAGGCCTGCTATGTGAAGCGAACTATATCACGAAACGATCTATTAACTGCGTAGCTCTAAATAGCATCTTCCAAAATTGGAGCAATGCCGTCTAATGGATTCTTTTCGTCGACGTATTTCGAACAGCAAAAAATACTGAAAACAATCAATTTAGTGGTATGACCTAATTTCGTATTATTACTAACATACGTACGGACAAAAACACATAAACGAGATCTTCGCATTGAAACATAAAAAGACTGCCCACTTTTAATGAGAAAAATGGTAAGTATGTTGTCAATCAAAAGACTGCTCAAAACTCACTTTTTTAATTCTGCCTTTCCTCAAAATTGTTGTTCAGTATGTTCTTAGTATATTTTAACGTATTTTTTAATTCGCTTTGCATGTCACTTCCGCAACGTCATTGTTCAGCGCCTAAGAGCGACATGTCGGATTTCGGCGCTTTATAAA
>JGI24158J21664_10012402_pt1 | contig 11298 bp, 9 predicted proteins | sample Ectturendosymbi3_FD_21664 | JGI IMG/M metagenome (IMG submission 21664)
TCTCCCCCCAAAAAATACCCTTTTCCGTTGTACACATGACGTAGATAAGGACGATTTTTGCATCATGTAACTTTTTAGATGAATACCGAGTTTGCTTAAACACAAAGTTCATCAAAATGTTATCTGCACAAGCAACAAGTGTTACTGCATTCATACAAAAGAAAAAATCTAGCATAGGCCTCAAAACATTGTTACAGTCTCGTTGCTGCATCTGGTATTGCAACAATCAGCGGAGGTCCGCATGGACAACAAACCCCTTACCATCGCGGGCATCACCAAGTTGGTTATGTTGTGTAACAGTTGGAAGCTGTTTGGTTAAATAAATTAAGGTGGTGCGTCCAATAATTAAAAATCGAAACTTAACTGGTTAACTACAGTACTGCTAACGCCAATAACGCAGGTTGGCCAACAGCGACACCTGGAACAGAATGGCTGATGATACCCTGGATGTCTGCTTGAGTCTGTCGACTGCCAAAATTAATGCGGACATTGACTTAACAACCAAAATCAAGAAACAATAATTTGTTTTGTTATTTTGTTGGTGTGTTGTGTACCTTTTTCTAGCAGAAGATCTGTATTTTGAGTCCCAAACAATGAAACAGAAAACTTTAAAGCGAAAATAACCCTCGAATCCAACATTCCGTTAGGCGTACAACAAACATCAAGTCTCCTGGAACAGCAAACCAGTCTCCTAATCGCAGTGGAATTCCTGTCTTTGCGGCCCGCAAATCAAACTGTAATGTGGCCCTTCATGCTCGCAGTCTTGGACCAGCTTGATTGAGAAAGTTTGTTATTAATTTTGTACTCTGCTAACTTAGCATTAAAATGGTCATGCTTACCTACACAACATTTGCTCAGTGTAAAATTTTCTTAGAGGAAACACTGCTTTGGGGAGGTGATTTGAAAAATGAAGTTTCAATAGTGGTGGACAATAAAAAAACAACCAAAAATATGCACAAAAAAATCAAGTTCGGAATAATATTGATTCCCGGCTGGATTAAAGAATTTGAGTTCCATCTTATCCATAGTTTGGCTTTACGTGACGATTTTTCTGCGATTGCTTCCAGCAATTCCAAGGCGTCGATCTACGCTCTGTCGTACAACCCCGCCGAGAACGCCGTTGTCGTCACTTCCCGTGCGTCAAACATCGAGAATTCTAACTACGATCTTTATCAGATTCCCAAGACCACCGACTCGTCCAGTCCCGACGGTGAGTGTTGCTATTGGTTCGTCTGAAGGACTGCGTGCTCTGTGGCATGTCAACCAGGGGTCGGCAACCATTTTTTTAAAAAGAGCCATTCTGCTACACCTTCCAGCATATAGGAACGGCGAGGAACCACAAAACGTTGATACCGTTTTATTTTCATGCGACTGCACAGGAGCATAGGCTAAATTGTAATCATCTCAAAACTAGTAATAATAAAATGCAAATTTAAATTCCGTTTTTTTTTTAAACCCAGTGAGAGCAACTTTCAGAGTAGCAAAACAGCCGCAGGTTGCCGACCCCCTGCGTTAGACCATTCCTTGATTTTAAAAAATGTTGTGGTTTCGCTGATGCGATTGCATCACAGATTATGCTCCAAAAGTTGCCATTTCCTTATACTCATAGCAAAGCTCGTTGACCTGAGGTCACTTGTCGTGAAGCACTTTGTTGTCCGCGCTGCTTTGGCCTAGATTTTTTACGTTGAGTTTGGGTGATGGTATCAGCGGCCCTGGATCGAACACTCAACCTTTCAACTGAGAGGCGAACTCTACCATTGTGCTATCACCGTCCTGGCCTGAGGTATCGGTGTTCATCGTCTCGCAATGAAATACGTTCTTATTACAAGTCTGAAAAGTTCCAAAAAATGTTCAAAGTTTGCTGTCATGGACCGCAGATCGTATTCATCTTCACCTTGGCGAAGCTTTGCAGTACTGTAAATTGACGGAAATGGCTTCGATTTTGAAAGCGGGTTTGTTCAACCAATGGCAGCTACGTGATTTCCGGTCCGTGTTTTACCCCTTCCGATTTGCCTCGTTGCCTGGCAACCAGCAGATAGCGTCGTTTGTGCGCTCGACTGCTCCAATTTTTTAGGTTTACTGTGTTTCGAGCCTATCGTTATTCTGTTTTCGCTTCAGAAATGCCTTTTCCGTTGTATGCCAGCGCCGAACGACGCCCCAAAATGAAGATTTTCAATTGCTTTCGTTTTCCAGCACCCGAAGGCAAGCGCGCGTCTGGNCTCACCGCGGTCTGGGTGGCGCGCAACCGCTTCGCNGTNCTCGACCGCACGCACACCATCATCATCAAGAACCTGAAGAACGAAATCACCAAGAAAGTGCAAGTGCCCGCCGTCGACGAGATGTTCTACGCTGGCACCGGCTCTTTGCTCCTGCGGACACCGGAGGGCATGACTTTGTATGATGTGCAGCAGAAGAGGTAACGGCGTGGCTTTGCTGGACCCTCCCCCCCCCCCCACTATCTGCAGGTGTGGCGTGTCGTCACAAGCAGCTCATTTTGTGTCGTGTTTTGGATAAACTCTTCGTTGGCTCGAAGTAGCACTATAATGGTGGTGAAAACTCGAACCGCGATAGCGCCTTTGCGATCTGCTCAATGACACTCTGACTGCCCTTCCGAAGTATCGCCGCCTGGTTCCCTCAATGGTGCGCAGTGCCACCAAGACCATTTGTGCAGTGAAATCTCATTCCCGGACACTTCCTACATTCCAAATTTAACATCGTTTATATACCGCCTGAAACGCTTCACTGGTTATGCATCTGCATGGTTGCACACTTGCATGCGAACTGAAACACACGTTCGCTCAGTGTAAAATTTTCTTGGAGGAATACTGATCTGGTGTCTTGAAAAGCGAGATTATTTTTTGATCGGGAAACCTCTGGCAGGAGAGTTGCATCCTGCGAAACGGTTCTGTGATGACGTTATTAGATGACGAGTCGTGATTCATAATGACGACAACGTACGAGGCATTTGTCTGAGAACCTGGCTTTGCTGCTGTGCTCACCTGACTGCTGGAATAACTTGTTCGAAAATGAAAACGTGAAATGTTTGTCTTGTGAAACCTTTCGTGAGATCTTAGTTTATTATTCGCGATATTTGCTGAACATGGCAACTTGTGGGTGAAACTTAGATTCACGATGGAGACAGGTTTCAAGCGAGCCTTTAAATCACATAAGATTTTCGTCCTTGCCGGCTGCTGCTTGGTGTTTGTTGACGGATGTTTGAGCAATTTTTCGCCTTCTTCCGCTGACAATCAAATGGTTTCTTGCAGGGCGCTGGCGTCAGTCAAGCAGGCCAAGATCAAATACGTGGTATGGTCCAGCGACATGTCCCACGTGGCCCTGTTGGCCAAGCACAATATCGTCATCTGCAACCGTAAGCTCGAGACGCTGGCCACCATCCACGAGAACGTCAGGGTCAAGTCGGGAGCTTGGGAGGAGACGGGGGTGTTCATCTACACCACCTCGAACCACATCAAATACGCTCTCACCAATGGGTAGGTTGGATAGGTTCGCTTGTGATGCGACTTCTATGTGTGAAGGTTCATCCGTCCACACAAAAAGTATGTCAAATATTATGTTGTTGCCTTGAAGGAATCTGAGATTTGGTTTTAAAACTGAAACGTATCCTCCCGCCCTAAGTGAGCAGAGCCGCGGTAACTTTTTACCCGATGTAAGGGCCCGGCTGTCCGGGTACGAATCGCTTCCAAACTAGCTTTTTTTCGGTTATACTCGTAGACCGAATTTTTTTCAAGTACCCGGGAAAAAAATTTAGTCAATTCGGTCAGAATGTCTGAAAAGGTAGACTAGTGAACACTGTTGCGACGAGTTTTAATACTGTTATGAGACAAATGAGCAAAATGTCTCAGCGGAAAAAGAAACTGCCAAACATCCAACATATTCTACTGTTGTCGTTTATGGTCATATTGCAAGTAGCGTCAGGCCACGCGCATACAGAGCTTCGTGTCTGGAGAAGATGATACACACACAGCGGGCCGGATAGCCCAAGTTTATTTTTAATGCCCGCCACTTGCCGTTGTTTCAATGCAGAGAGCATTAGTTATCGCTTTCCTAATGTTCGTCTTTTCTTTAAGTTTTTTCGTCCTCTTGTGCAGGGTTATTTCGCTCAATATTGCTAACTTTCTTTCAGCATTGGATTAAATGCTGTCCAGAATAACTTAAAGTTCAATTAGACGTCCCGTTTGAGCTGCTTGCTGTTAATCTGGCGCAAAAGAGCGTGACTTCGCTTTGGAACGTTTTGACTCACTTCGTTTTGTAGTTTTTTTTGTGGCCTCCAAGAACTATAGAATTGCCATATACGCGGATCCACGGTTTGCAGTTGTAAACAAACATGTTTTTCTTCTTCAGCGACCACGGTATCATCCGCACTTTAGACCTGCCCATCTACGTGACGAAAGTGAAAGGTACCAGCGTCTACTGTCTGGACCGGGAAACTCGCCCGCGCGTCCTGCAGATCGACCCAACCGAGTTCAGGTTCAAGGTCAGCCTCAGATGCTTGCTTCATGCTTGATTGTAACTCGGGGTGCGTCAGTAGCGAGTACTTAAGTTTGATTCGGACGAGGTGCGTTCTGACTCGTTCTCGGTCTGCGGGTCATGCCCTGCCTCTCATCGGCTTCTCAACACTCGATGGGAACATCCATCCAATCAAGAAAAGCGTCGTTGGCGCCAAACCCCGTCTTATTTTTTCGCTTACGCCAGAAGTTCCCAACCTTTTTCTGATCACGTAGCACTTCGGGCTCCGGCACTGATACCACGTACCACCTTGTTCCAGGAAAACTCATTCACTGAAATATCATTCGATCAAAAGTTTGTAAAACTAGACTTGGCACAGAAGCGACAAGTTTAAACATAGCGTCCATTGTTAAAAAAACAATAAAAAAGTACACCAATGCGAGAGTTATAATTACAAGCAAAAGTTGTGAATGCAGTTTTTGTGCGCGAAGAAAAACAGAAGATAGGCCTACTCGGTACCACTAGTGGTACGCATGCCACAGTTTGGAAGCCACTGTCTTGAAACATAATGCTCGCTTGCCGATTTCGTAAACCCGTTGCCTTGACCGTACTTTTCCGCAGCAACAAAAAGTGTTTTAACTACAAATTTTTTTAAATGTTCAAATCAAGAAAAAGCACCGTTGGCCCCAAGACCCTGCCTTGCAGTACGTCTCGCTTACGTGGTGTCGCGCGTCACGTCCGCTGTTTCCTCACAGATGGCGCTGGTGAACCGGAAGTACGACGAGGTACTCCACATGGTGCGCAACACGAAGTTGGTCGGTCAGTCGATCATCGCTTACCTCCAGCAGAAAGGTTATCCCGAAGTCGCCCTGCACTTCGTCAAAGATGACAAGACCCGCTTCACTCTTGCATTGGAGTGCGGCGATATCGAGGTAGGGGATGTCCCTGTTTTGCCTGCAGCCGTTTGTCAGTGCTTTCGTTGCGTCGCAATACGTCGTCGTCCAAGTCCACTGGGACCAGCAGTGCTTCAAAGCAAAAAATATCTTCTTTAAGCGTTTCAACTGAGAGTCGCTACAATTCTTTTGTTCTTGTTCAAACTGCATGACTGTAAATTTGCGGCTGTTGATAATGCCGTCTGCCGTAATGTTGCACATCAATATTGCAAATGACAACAGATTTCGGAAGCATTAAGACGTAAGCGTTTCTCGAAACTTCTATGGCGAAAAGCTTTATTTGCGAGTCGCTACTGCTCACTGCCAGCACCACTGTTTTCGGCGTTTGGCCCGAAAACTTGTCGTTTCCGGGCCGAATTTATAGCGCTGGCCGCACATAGGCTATAGAAATTTTGCCGCCGCCGCTACCCCCTCAATCTCCACCCGAGCGGAAAATTTCGTCCGTGCCGTGTGAGTGCCGAAGGCTCGATGATCATTCAATTTTTGAAAAATTTCAAAATTCTTAGCCTAAGCAAAGCAACTCAAGAATCTTTCGAAAGAAATTCTGCCGCCGCAGGCTATAGCCTCGAAAGCCTATGTGTGAAATCCGGACCTGGCCGTTTCTGAAATACGTGAAGAACGCTCTCATCATTGCCTTTACGGTATCGCATGAAAAATGTCGGCAGCCATCGATGCGCTGCTGTGTCGCGCATATCTGGTGCTGTGCTTGGTCCTCAGGTTGAAATACAGTGTGACGAGGGTCGTTTTGATTGAATGCTCAAGATCAAGCCGCATCGCAGTGTTTTTTGTAAATACATGATTCAATTTGCCTCCCTGGTAACTGACTTGTCCCTCCCACTTTCTTCCAGGTCGCTCTCGCCGCAGCGAAGGCTTTGGATGACAAGCAGTGCTGGGAGGCGTTGGGCGAAGTCGCTTTGGCTCACGGGAACCACCAGGTGGTAGAAATGGCGTACCAGCGCACCAAAAACTTCGATAAGCTGACCTTCCTGTACCTGCTGACTGGCAACTTGGAAAAGCTGAGGAAAATGATGAAAATCGGTAGGTGAAGTCTGGTGGAAATTTAGCGCTCGTTGATTTAGCGTCCTTATTGCCTGTCAAGGCCTGTCCTTCGGTCGGTCTATCTTTTTCCCATGCTAATTGATGTTCTGCTTTGTGCTATAGCTGCAAACTCCTGCTACGTGTATTATGCACTTCTTGTGGTTTACACAAAAAGTTACGTTTTAAACTTATTTATGGTTGCCTCTGATCAGATTCTCATAATTTGAGTCACACCATCAGGCCGCAGAGCATTTGTCAGCAAAATTACGTCAATTTGACCCAAACCCGTTTCCGCGCAAGCCGCGCTATTCAACTCCACTCACAATCAGTCACAAACATACACATGTCTGGTGCAAGCGGCTTAAGACAACGCAACCCCAGCAAAAATCTCAAGGTCTTTAGCTGGGACCACATCGCCCCACACAATGGCTGAGCTTGTAAAAGAATGACGTGGGGAGTGCTACGATTTTAGCGCCACACGCGTTGGCTTGGTAGTACGTCCATCAAATGTGATTGACTGGGTCCTTAACGAAACTATGCCGCTCAGAAAGGTTTGAGTTATGACATCCGAAAGATTGAGTTTTGTGTTTTGAGGCGTCATCAATTGCGCTGCAAAGTAAACCGTTGACTTGGTTCACATTTAAACCTCGCTTGTGACGTCGAACGTGGGTGTGCATTGAGCCATTACGCGATGTCTGTCACGGCACGTGTTTTCATCAATCGGCTTTAAACAATTAGTAAGGCAGTGCTCTGCTGAAAAAAACAGTGATTTGTTGCGGAACACCACCAGATCATTTGAAGCTGCGCATCGCCAACCCTTGTCGGTAAAAATTCTCCGGTTTCGAACTTGTACAGCGCGAAGATCGAACTTGTGCATGCTGCTCTGCTTATTTGCTCCGCAGTCGACCGCTCAGTTTCGTCCGAACAGTCGACGTGACGATAAAGATGCTTTTAGTGGCGTCGGGAGTGTTGTTGACCAACGTGCTTATTGCACCGTGGTCGACTTGCTGCCATTGTGACCTTTGACCTCATCCAGTTTTTCTCTTTCCAGCCGAAATACGCAAGGACACGTCCGGCCACTATCAGGCCGCCTTGTACCTGGGCGACGTGGCCGAACGCGTCAAGGTCCTGCGAGGTTGTGGCCAAAAATCCCTGGCCTATCTGACCGCCGCCACCCACGGCCTGGACGAGGAGGCCGAGCAACTGAAAGATGAGGTTGCGCCCGAAGTGGACCCTAAGGCGGTTTTGCTACAACCACCACCGCCCATTAAGCAATGCGAAGAGAACTGGCCTATGCTCACTGTCAGCAAAGGTGCACAAATCCATCTTTCGCTTTGGATTTTGTTTCGCTTTTTTATGCCTGTTGTCAACAAATCTGGCAGGAAATCGACGAAACATGTACAGACGGTCTTGCGTTGCTGTGCCATTAGGTGCACTTCACCCCCGTCAACCGCAACGCTCGTGTGTTTTGTGTTTGTGAGAAAACGGTGTTCTATGACTGACGTTCCAAGTAGTTGCTAACTGCTGACTAATAATAACACTGGCGTTGAAATGGCCTATCGTTAATTGGCCGTTCCTTGTTCAGGATGAAGTCTTGCTACGAAGCACATCTGTTGCTTGAAAAGCTTATAATTTTATAATTTTTCCTACCTTTTCGCAGAATTTCTCGTAGTCTGTCATGCTTTCAAAAAAATGTTCGGCCCAAAAATGAAAGAACACAATTTTTGGACGAACACACACAAAAACCATCAACCTCCCTCACGTTCCTTCTTCAGGCTTCTTCCAGGAGTCCAGGATGGCCAAGGGCCCCGGCGGGCTTTCGGCCGAGGTTGACCTTGACGCCGACACCGGTGGCTGGGGCGACGAGGTTGACATCATCATCGATGATGAAGGCGCGGTCGTCGAAGACGAATTCGCCGACGCCGAGGAGGGAGACTCGGGCGAAGGAGGAGGCTGGGACGTCGACGACGACCTCGACCTACCCCCGGACCTCGACATCGCCCCGGACGTTGGTGGGGAGGGAGAAGGTTTCTTCGTCGCTCCTACCAAAGGTACAGCGCTTGAAAGTCTAAGTGTGCGAAGAAAGTAGCAATGTTTTTAACCAGTGGAGAGGTGGAAATGGGCGATAAATGATAGTTGGCCTGTGGCGGAAGACTTGCGAGAATGGTTGTGGGTTATTCTTTCGGTCATTTACCGAATTCTTTTTTTTTTAATGACCGAAAAAATTTAAGTCAATTCGGCCAAAAAATTTCCGGAAAACGAAAAATGACAGGAGGTTTTTAAGCTATTTCAGACAAAATGACCGAAATGTCTTAGCAAAAAAAGTAGCAATGGTTAAGTTTTACGGCTCTGGATGTCTCCGGTATGAGTCACACGGTCGAGGTGCCACACTGATGCTTAAATTGTATTGATCAGGACCTCAAACTCTCCAAGGGCCAAATTAGGACCTACAAATAACCCGAGGGCCGCATTATGATGCTGACGCAACAATGGCGGTACTTCAACCGCACAAGAAACAGCTTTTACGTTTTATTTCCTGCGAAAGGTATCATGAGTTACAGGCAAATCATTTCTATCCGTCTCTACGTTCGTTTGAAAGGAATCTATTCACTCGCTGGCCGTGCACTTTTGAACACTGGTGAATAAACTAAGTAGCTCAAATGTTGATTGTATGAAAACTCCCGGTCGCGTGTCTGTGACACCTGGTAATGATCTTCGCTGTGAGAGGCTCAAAATTAACCGAACCAATGAAGCACGTCACTGCAGATGGCCTTTAATAGATCTGCTTTGTCGTCGGAGAATGACTCCACGGACTGATGTGTTACGCGGTGTGCCCAGCAGCAGTTGGCGACTGTCGCTTCTGTGTCTGACAGGTACGTCACAGACCCAAGTCTGGTGCAACAATTCACAGCTGCCTGTTGATCATGTGCTCGCCGGTTCGTTCGACACCGCCTTCAGGGTAAGTGATTTCCGTTGTTTAAAGAAGCAAGGGTCTCCAAACCACGGCCTGCGGGCCAGATACGGCCCGCGAAGCCCTTCCACCCGGCCACAAAGACATTTTGTCGTTAAATGAAATAACCGCGTTTGCGAAATTTTTGTTGATTTGGTAGAATGTGACATATCCCGAAACAACCACATTACGGAAGATGCCCGGCTCTCGAACTGTTGTGTAGTAGCTTATGTGACCCTCTGACAAAGAAGTTTGGAGAGCCCTGGTGTAGAGTACTAGGACGACTTCAATCGTCTGAAACCTAGCTTGCAAACAACGGTTCTGTGATGACGAATCACTAGATGACGAGTCGTAGTAATGTACTACTATGACGACAAAGTGCGAGGCATTTGTCTGAGAACCGTTTCATGTTAGCGGTGATTGCTCTTTGTGCTTAATCTGGGACTTGCGGCGTAATGCTGTACTGAAACTCAATTTGCAATTTTCAGCAAATAAATTACATTACCAGCAGCTGTTAGAAGTTTTGGGCAGATTTTTCACCGAAAGATGAACTGTCAGACCTGCGCTGGCGAACTAGTGGCATTTCTTTGTAAATCTCATTGTTGCGCTACAAAAATGAATTCCCTGATTCGTTATAGTTTTGTGTATATTGGACCCTCCCTCCCTGGTTGAAACTGAATCTGAGGTTCGCTTAAAGTAACTCCGGCTTATGGTCCGCGGTGTTGCGTCATCGGTTGCCATGGAGTTCGCGATCCGGACTGTTTTCAACTTTGAGATGTTCTAGTTGCGTTTACGTCAGGCGTTGTTGATTGTTTACACGTAGATTTTAATGACGTAGCTGCGAGAGAAAAAGTTTCTGCGTGTGCGCAACGCGCTGCTGACGTCATATCCAATGGGGGGAATGCCAAGCTTGGTATTGGATAACATCGAATAAATTTATCTTTTCAAACAATGTCCCTGTTTCACGTGTATGATCTTTGCGATTCACTTTATAAAATGCTGCACAACCCGCAATTTCAATTCTACTTGAGCTGCAACCGCGTTCTCATTTCCTTTATTTAAGTTTTTACCTTCTTTTTCCAGCTTCTCCACGACCAGATCGGAGTGACCGACTTCAAGCCTTACAAAGCCCTCTTCGTGCAAACCTACGCCCGGGCCCGGACAGCTTTCACGGCCCTCCCTGGCCTGCCGGCCATGCACGGCTACCCCCACCGCAACTGGAGGGAAGCAGGTGCGAAAGGGGGTTCCCCCGCGGTGGGACTCACTCTCGGCACCCTGGCGTCCAGACTGCAGGTAGGAAAGTTTGCTGCGGGTTTAACTGGTTTGAACCGGTTTACGTGACAGAGAGCGAGAAACATGCGACGATTGTGTTGTCGACAAGCGAAACGTTTCGCCGATTGTATTTCTTCCTTCAGTCCAAAGCAGAGGTGGCCCGAGTCACACTTTCAGACTTCAGCTCCGCTGCTGTCCCAAAATTCTTGACCCCGGGTCCGAACATTTTCAAATTTGAGAATCCGACTCCTGTTCAAACTCCGGCAACCATCGATGCAGCCGCAATTCATCACTGTCTGTACTTCAGAAATGAAAAATATAAAAATAAAAAAAATATATAAAAATATAAAGACCACACAGACTCCTGCCACTGCCGAGAAAATAAAAAGTGGCGCCGGACCCGGTTTTTCACAATTTTTTACTCCGGCCCTCCGGGTCCGTGGCCACCTCCGGTCCAAACCCGCCTTGTTTTCTCTTTTTTTGACTGTCAACAAACGAACAGTCGTTAACTGCGCGTTTTGCTGCAAGACTGCAGTGACTGCTTCGAAGCAAGTATTAGCGACGTGCGTGAACCAAACAACTGGCCAAGCCAGTGTTAAACGAAAACCAACACAAGTT
>JGI24158J21664_10012403_pt1 | contig 11297 bp, 10 predicted proteins | sample Ectturendosymbi3_FD_21664 | JGI IMG/M metagenome (IMG submission 21664)
TGTGGTGAGAGTATTGCAATACACACACATCGTGATGAGAGTAATGAAATACACTGTGATGAGAGTATTGAAATACAAACACATTGTGTTGAGAGTATTGCAATACACACACAGCGTGTTGAGAGTATTGCAATACACACACAGCGTGTTGAGAGTATTGCAATACACATACAGCGTGTTGAGTATTGCAATACACACACAGCGTGTTGAGTATTGCAATACACACACAGCGTGTTGAGTATTGCAATACACACACATCATGTACAGAGTATTGCAATACACACACATCGTGTTGAGTATTGCAATACACACACATCATGTTGAGAGTATTACAATACACACACATCATGTTGAGAGTATTACAATACACACACAGCGTGTTGGGAGTATTGTAATACACACACAGCGTGTTGGGAGTATTGCAATACACATACCAGTGTGTTGAAAGTATTGCAATACACACACACACAGCCTGTTGAAAGTATTGCAATACACACACAGCATGTTTAAAGTATTGAAAAAGCGATGCTACATTCCGACAGAACCAGCCAGACTGGGCTGGAACATAAAGTATACCAATGGTTCATAGGCTGGGGTAAATTTCATCTTCCAAGGGGGTAGTAAACTGAAGCAGAAATTTCAGCAAATGTAAATTGTTACAAATTATTCTAAACTGTAAGAGATTATTAATTTTGTATTTTTAGTAAATGAGCACCGTTGAGTGTATTGGGGGTATATCTGGTGACCTTATTTGGTAAAAGGGTAAGACATGTAAAAAAGGTTAACCACTGGACCAGACAGCAATTTTGCTGAGCAAGCACAGTTCAGGGATTTCCCGTCAAGTTATGATTTTAAAGTGGTCGTGATTGATTTGCATGAAGCAGTTTCAGCTCCGGGCGACATTTCTATACTGGTGTTCAAATCATTTATGGTTTGCAAAGTGATAGCTGATCATAATCAACCTGTGATTGGCTGGCTACCTCCTCAGCGCAATACATGAAGCCGGGGACAAGCACAAAGAGACAGCAAGCGTTTCAACCTTAATCACGTCGTCTCCAAAGAAAGACGATTGGTTGTTCGTAGGAGAGGCAGGATCGCCGATCAGACTGTTCAGCTCATTGAAGAAGAAATCCTCATCGTCGTCGTGTAGCATCAGGTCCTCCGGTATTTCTAAGCAATGAAACGGTTGACATCTAGACTTGCCTGTTGCTCTGATTGTGATAAACGAATGTTAGATCAAACACAGCTCTCCGCCACTACAATCATTAGGTTGTGTTAAAACTACGTCCTCTTAACGAAGTGGTTTCTGACCTCAACCTTACAAGCTTACATCTAAGTAGAGAAACATCTTCACTTCGTTATTTCTCCAAATCAACTTTCTGATCTGGAAATGTTTGATATACGACTCAATAGCGACTACAATCGTTGACTTAATATATTCTAACATAATTTTTCTAATTCCCCCTTTTCGTAAAAACTTCTCCTGCTTCAGCATCACCTATGAACATGGGCGCGATTTTGTTATAAAATGTGGGGGGACAGCTTAGTGTGAAACCAGTATAGTCATCGGGTGGATACAAAAGTTGTTTTATAAATAGATTCCCAATCTTGTTTTTTATAGAGTTTAACAGCTGTATGTGTGAGATGTCTTGTTTTAAGTTGCTTAACGCTGCAAAGACGGTAAATATTTTTCTTGCACATTTCCGCTCTTTGAAAAAGCTACAAATCTCCCCACCCCTACCCGAATCTCCATTGATATCCTCTGTGGCGACGTGATTACGCCACATCGTAACAGCTATAGAAGAGTGACCCTAGTCGAGTAGGGAATTTCTATTGTTGTTATGCCGAGGGTCGTCTGTCCGGCTCTTTAGTTGACTCAGGGCGACGCAGCATGCCAGCCGCAACACCTCTTGCTAGTAGCAAAAAAATTTGGCCAAAAATTAACGTAGCCTACTTCACAAAATGATATTCAATCTGTTTTAGTGGTGGTGGGTGGAGGATGTATCCTTTCCATCTCCCCTTGTCGGCCCTTGCATACATTCCCACATCTGGGTTTTTCTTTCGCTGAAACATTTCGGTCATTTTTAGCTGAGACATTTTGGTTACTGAAACATTTCGGACATTTGTCTCACAGTTTCATTGCAACTCGCCATAAAAGTGTTTTTAGCATATATTTTCAAACATTCTGACCGAAATGACTTAAATTTTTTTCGGTCATTTCAAAAACGTTTCGGTCTATGACCAAAAACAACCCAGACCCACATACCCATCTACCCAGACCCACATACCCATCTACCCAGACCCACATACCCATCTACAATGTAATTTCTGCATACCTAATCGTCTGGTGACTGCTGCCTTGTGACTTCTGTCATTGATCCCATTTAGCTCATTATTTTCACAATTAAAATCTTCATGTTTAAATCACATTTTAATTGATAAAATTTTAAGAGTTTACTCGCGTAATATCTTTAAATTCCTAGGCAAGTCCCTAAGTTTAGAGCTGTAGGTGAATACATAGCTAAGTCAATACTTCTCCAAATTTTTGTTTGAAATCCTGTTTACCAATGGTTGAAGAAAGTCGTTTGCAAAACTACCCATCCTAAAACTAAGCCTCCATAATAGTGCCGCTTTTTATCTTCGGCAAAAACTTCGCATAGATTTGCGTTAAAATGCAACTTTTCTAATATTATAAACTTGCATCTTTAAATTTTACGCTGCCTGTTTCTGAATCCGTGACAACCAACGTTACAGAAAAGCCAGTTATATTTCTGCACGGAACAAATTATGGCTGTACTGTGGTCTCTCACATGTGCAGCTGTTAAACTCTCATTGTCTCAAGACAATGACCTTCCTTACAGTATACCAGACAGGATACAATGTCCGACAGAAGCAACCAACAATCTTTTGCGGTCTCTAGAAACTTGCAAAATGTTGAAAGTCATTATAAAGCTAAAATTTATAAAAAATATCTGAATCAGTGGTACCACACCAAACTTAGTTTCAACATCAACTTATAGCTATGTGCACCATCACCGCACGTAAACTGTTCCCTTGCACCCACCCACCCCATTATGATGAAGTTTTTTAATTCAGAGCACCGGGCATGAAGGAGCTCAACCGACTAGATCCAACCTTCAGCCAAACCTCATACACCCCTCAGCCCATATGGACATAGGCCTTTGTCTGACATGTCCTGTAAATTCACCGCTTGAACGCATTCGCTCCTACTCAGCTACTCGGTCGAGTACTCACCGGGCCCGGCGTCTTCTTCAGTTCCGGCTTGATACTCGGTGGGGGGTTGCACGGCTGCCGACGTGGGAAAGACGTAAATATGGGTGCAGGATACGTCATCGGGAGTTTTAAGCTGGGTGTTCTGACTCGAGTTGACATTCGAGCGCCCGAAGTTGTTGGCCTGGACCACATCTGCAACAGAGGCCCGCATCAAAGTGGGGGTGAAGCGTTGCAAGAAATAATGAAGCCTGATATCGCCGCTAAGTCCGGCGCTTTCAAATGCACCGCAGTGTGGCCGTATATGGAATGACGCGCCGGAGGGAGGGGGGGGAATGTCGTAGAATGATTGAAAGCTCTTGCACGAAAGCGAACCAACCAGTGTGAGGACTCACCAGGCATGAGCATGAGAGCTCCGTCAGGCTCCATCGACGTCAAGCAGGCGCTGACAATGAACGAACTGTCAGTCGTGTGTTGCAGCTTGCATTGCGAACAGCCTGCCGGCTTGCCCACAGCCATCAAGCTCTTGCGGTTCAGATACTTTGACCAGTCTGCCAAAAACACAGTGACGAAGTAACCGTCATCACAACAGAAGAAAAAACAAGACTTAACGCTAGACAAGCCATGCTTCAACATGCATGTTATTATTACCTTTGGCCGTACTATTACTACCAACTTTACAGTAGATATCGAAGGGTAAGTTACAAATATAAAATTTGTTACTTCACAATGCTTAATATGCTACAGATTTGAAGAAATATAAGGAGTGACCGCTTTCTTAAGCAAACATATCACCGAATATTTGTTTCCACAGTCAACAACATTCTGAAATTGAAACGCTGTATCTGATTGATGGTTTACCTCGGATCTCTCCGTGACTGAGACGACCCAATCTACCAATCACGACACGCCACGGTCGAGTGGACAGCTGAGTGGCAGTTTCAACACAAAACTGCCAGAGCTTCTTGATCGCCTCCCCACGAACTGATACCCGGTGCTTCCGGGAGACGAGCAGCCGCCTGCAAAGCATGCGCAGTGGATAGACAGGATTACCTGCTATGCCGCAGCCACAAGAACTTGTTGTGACTAGCATGGGCCTGAGAATCGGCGCCCAAGGACTTTGATGACGCCACAAACCAGTGTTTGATGACGCCACAAACCAGTGTTTGATGACGCCACTCGGAGCCACCAGCGTCGTTCGCTTCACCAAACCTTGACGTCAGTGCGTTCGCAACGCTTCATTTAACCCGACAAGGTTATGGCTCGCGGAGCCAGATGTGGCTCTTGTTGACGGCATCTGGCTCGTTTGATATTTTCTTAACACGATTGTTACGAATGAAACTTTTTCTGTAATTTTTCATCTACCAGACCACAAAACGATCAGCAACACCATGCAGCACCAGAAGTCGCATTAACAGTAAGAAGCATGTTATTAAAGAGAAAATTCAGACATTTACCATTGTTTAAAATTGTTCGTTTGCTTAAAAATGCACACGTTATTAAGTCAATTAGTTACATTAAGTGTTGAAAAACATAGGTGCAGAAGCAGGCAAATTTTTGGGGGTGCGAAGTATTTTTGCTCAAATTCCCCAAACTTGCCCGAAAAATACTCCATAGAAAATGATCTCCAAAAATAACGACTGCATTTCTTTTCATGTTTGGCGCATTTTTCAAGTTAAAGCACTTCAAGCACCATTTTTGCCCAAATTTCCCCAAACTTGCCCGAAAAGAACTAACTAAAAACATGACCTCCAAACAAAACGTGTGCGCTTTCATTTGGAGTGCTATTTTCGTAAAATCAAAGCACATACAGCGATTTTGCGAAGGTAATCACACATTTTTCCCAAATATCCCCACAGATTTTGCCCGAATTTTCACCAAATCAAAGTTTTGGGGATGAGCTTGCCCCCCCACCTCTTACACCAGTGTTGAAAAATATTCTATGGTTCTCACGGAAATACAATTAAAAATATGTACGCTTCATGGCTCCCTTGGCCAAAAAGGTTCCGGACCCCTGGTTCACTTCATACTTCAACCAAAGCAAACTAAAGCAGGTCCGGATATGGGCGATTTTTCTGGGTTCAAACGAGAAAGCAGAGACAAAGACTCGACTTACTTCGGCGGCGCAGTGATGTTGATGCAGCAAGTCTCCATCAACTCACCACACTGGTCAGTAGCTGCAGCGAGGAGGTATCTCTGGTTGTGCGACAGACAGTAGCTGACGAACAGAACGTCCAAGTCCTCGTCCGGTTTGCTCAACACCGACTCCTCGAACATCCGCTTGTGTGGGACGTGGAGGATGTACGGAGGCGAGTACAGTGACGCAACTTCTGGCGTCTACAGCGACAACACACACGAATGTTAGGAAGGGGGTATTGACAGCGTTTGCATTCAGGGTTATCATCATTCGAGTTCTATCTTCACATCCTAACTACGTTAAACTTGTCCTTCACTGCTATGGAATCAACCAAACAATACACCCGACCAGCCACCGACATGGGTGTAGGAGCTGACATGATACTAATCGTCAATTAGCGGGTGAGCCCCTGGTATAGTTCACTGATGAGTGCCTGTCTCAAACCAAACTCTGCGTGTTCATCAACTCCCATAAATAGCATTTACCCACCGCTGATATAACGACAGCATAGAATAGGAAGGAATGGACTCACACAAGTAGTTGGATTGACCAACAACATATCGGTCGCCGTGGCTGGGAAAAATTTAGTTTACACTGTTTGGAGTAGAAGTTATACGATGTCAAATCCGAATGCCTTGGATCACTTTACAGGGTAGGATTACATGCGCGAAATATTTACCGATGTAATGTCAATCGCTTGCACAAGCAGCTTTGTGACGTAATATCAATGGCTTGCACAAGCTGCTTTGTGACGTAATACCAATGGCTTGCATAAGCTGCTTTGTGACGTAAAAAGCACGGTCAGATTAGCATTGGACCAATAGATAAAGGAGCTGACAAACCATGCAACAATAAAGGAACACAAATCAAGTTTTCTTACTTCGGTCCGTTTCACAATCTCTCTCTCCTTGGCTGCGGGGCCAAAGTCGGTCATGGACCTCGCCCTGACTTCGTGGGGTATAACTTTCTTGCACCGTGCAAAGGTATTGAAAGCCAGGGATCGGACGTCTTGGATGAATGGCTCCCGGGCAGTGGATGATGTAGCCTGGAGAACTCTCTCCATGGGGAGAATCTTTTTAAAAAGTCAATTAACACCGTCACTGCAAAAATTAAGCATGACGCTTTTGAGGAAGTGTCTGTGGATTAATAATACCAACTACCGTTTGTGTTCGACATGGGCCAAAGCTGGAATAGGTGTTAAGGTTGTGGGTTCAAACCTCACCAAGATCAAAACTTTTGTTACGGATCAGCATTATTGATTGCCTGACAATATCAGAGTCACACTATTCTGGACTAAACGAGCAGAGGAAACCTGCATTGACGGCAAAAACACGGATAACAGCAGTTTGTCTGTCAGGACGTCACCTGTGTTTCCAATCTATCTCTCGCCCATCGCACTAACAAAGCAACTCACCTGGAAGGACACGTGATCGCGGAGAGGCCGGGGGAGGGAACTTTGCAACTTCAGAAAGCAGCGCCACAAGCAGCTCGATAAGGACCCGTTGAAGGGGTCAAGGAAGTAGAGGACAATGCTGGCCGCCGTGGAAGCGTTATATGACGTCAGAGCGGATGCACGATTGTCCCTGGCACTGCAAGTGATTCATTTCATTTAATGATATGCCACAGCATAACATCACGCTACGCTCCCAGATCAACACACGGGTAAATAGTAGGATTGGCGCCTGGACAAAGAAAGCACATCGACAAGAAACAGCTGTAACCCACCTTGAGGTGACGGCAGAGGAGGTAGCACCAGGCACGTGGTTCATGTGGCGTGCTTGCGTGTCGTTGCTGTGGACGCTTTGTTGAGCTCGGTTGACACTTGCGTTTGGCCCCAAGTTGGCCTGGGCCATCCTGGACCTGCTCTCGCTCACATAGAGTGAAAAAATCTCCAAGCTGCTTTCATTACGCAACAGCTGGCCTGCAAACAAGAAGCAAAATTCCACAGTATACAAACCGACACAACAACTGCGAAGAAAGTTGTTGTGTTGACCACAGATGTCTTTGTTAGCGGCGAAAAGTTTCAGCAAAAACTCGCCCGCTGCTTAAAAGCAGCAGCTCTTTGAAAACAACTCCAAATGCTTTTCATTGCTTGTATCTTCTTTACGAAAGCGCTGCGAAGGCTGCAGAACCGTCTACGTTTCTTCAGACGTGGACTCCACGCTGTCATTCCCTTCATATGAAGCGAAGGGAAGCTTCCTGCGCTCACGCACTTATCCAACATTAACTAATGACGAGCCGCCTCGAACGCTGACAATACATGAACACATTTAACGCAATTTCCGGTTTAACAGAACCTTAACTTCAGTCCGTGCGAACTTCTGCAGGGTAGTGGCGAGTTACGGTCTGGTTTCTTTCAAAGATTATTTTCTTATTTGTACCAACCATGTTTTAATGTGGCTGACAAGTCTTTTGGCAACAAACAGCTGTTTTACATATGGGCAGTATGTTACAACAGGGTCACCGAACTTTACGCAGTCAATCTACAAAGTCTTCAAAAGTCCAACCTTCGTGGCCTTATCAGTGGGACACAACACCTTGACACCAGGAAAATAACAACAAACAACTGCCACAAAACATAAAAGTTTCATCATTGCCTGCAAGAGAAAGAGAGCTTCCAGTGCCACCAAGTTTAATTAGAAATTATGAAATAACTCATCCTACCTAGCTCGCAGACACAAGCCCGAACATACAGCTCCAGCTTCCGCTTCTCGTCGTCTGTGATCACTACCCCGTCGCGTCTGAGAGCTGCGAAATGACAACAATCAAATTTAAGGGCGGGACTCACACGAGCAGCCAGCCATTTGCACACAATATTCAAATTGAGGAGGGACTGACTGTACCAATGCAACGAACCGTGACAGTTCGTGGGGGTTAACCGGCCAGGCGTGACGAACTCACATGTGTTGATGAATTCCATCATCCCGACGTCCCCATTCGCCTCTGGTTGCCCGGGCATCACTGGACCACCAACCTTCAAGATCCCGTTCGCCAAAGCTTTGTTGATCGGCCTCAGACGACCCAAGCGACAAGACTGTAAACAAGCGTTGTGACGTCACAGGGCATGCGGTGACTGGAACGCGCGCGCTTAGTCGGTGCGCGATTCAGAAGTGGGGGGAAGCAGCGCGGAGTGGGCTTCGTTGGAAAACCTCGTGCGTTGCAGTTTGATGAAACGATTTGAGCAAACAACACTTTTACGTAACCCCACATTCCTTGTGAGGGCAAGTCACGTGACAAGCACTCTGCCAGACACGAACAGGGACAGCTTCAAGAACATGATATTTCGCGCGGTGTGCCTTGCTCGCCGTGCGAACAAAGACTGGTGACAAGGAAAGAAAAACAGATGTTTGCTTCAGACCCGACATATTTATTTCTGCACGTCACAAACGTTGAACGTTTGTGACGACATTTCTTGAAATTTGCTGTTTGGCAGTGACGTTGAACACACAATCAACTGCTACATGAAACATATACAGCCTGATTCAAATATTTGATATGCATTCACGTTAGTTTTTAAAATCTTATTCCTCCACAGTCCCCATCTTGAACCCCCCCCCGGTCTGTGACTGCGAAAGCGCTAACTCGGGGAGGATATCTCGCTTGTTACCTCATAAACAGAACACAGCTGCTTGAAGAATGTGGGCGTGGAAGCGAGGGCGTTGCCGTCGTTGGGGCACACGGCGATGTAGGCCACATCTCGTGGCCTGGAGTAGGGTTCCAACAAGAGCTTCTCCCAATATCGCAAAGCATGGGGCGAAACACACGTCCAGTCCTGGTCGTGCCCCACCACAAACAGCGGGATTGGTTGGGGTTCGCCACCTGCGACAAAACAGGGTGACTGAAATGGGGCTGTTCCGTATAGCTCCAAGCTTTGGCGAAAGAGAAATTGCAATAAAGTACCCGACAGAATGAAAGGATCCGGGCTAGATTAAGATCGAGGTTTACGCAGCAACGTAATAAAACTTTCGGTACGTCGCCAACCCAGCCTGTAACGTTCCTCACAGTAAATGCTACTGCGTCAAGTCAGAACACTCAGCATCCAAGAGTTGACCATACCCGGCCCTGGACGAGATGCAGTAAAAAATAAAGCGCTCCGAGCAATCAAACCGTTAGCTCAAGTTCGGCGCAGAAAACGTTGCATTTTCAAGGAAAAACCTCGAAGCATTCAAACCCAACTTTCAATACACACTTAACCGGGCATGAAGCACTGCCCAACAAGAGTGGAAAGTATGCGCGTAACCCGCAGCGTCACAATGTCCGCTCATGTCTTCACAGAAACCGGAGGATTTTGAATGCAAGCGCTTACTTTTCCCCGCCTCTTTGCAGAACTCCCGCCACGTGAGTGGTCCCTTCACATGCTGAGTGAATCCGAACGATCGGCTGGTGCGCTTCCGCTGGATGGCGTCCTGCAGCACTGGTTTGAGCGAAACGAGCAGACGGTAAATATCCAAAGCGCTGGCGTCGACCAAGACGTCGCCTGCAGAAGAAGACAGTCAATGATCTTGATGACGAAATACGGGTTAATGCTTGCGGCGATCAGAAGACTCACACTGCGATTCTTTCCACGGATGGATCGGAGATTTGACGCTGTCCACATCGACCCTCACAGGATGGTCCATCGCCATCAGACCACCGGACAACGCTTGCGCAAACGCTTCGCGTACGTCTGAAACAATGACGTCGGCAAAGCTCAACGACAGTGCTGACAATCAAGTTCGCACAAATTAAAAAAAATGACATTTACGACACAGGCTGTACATAACTTCAAATTACAGCGACATTGAACTGGCAGAGGGGCACCCGGGAACGTGCGCAGAGATTATTGTAGAGAACATTGTTGTGGCATGTGAGGTGGAGACTAAAAACCAGATGTTCCTGCCCTGGAAATTTCTCACTCATAACAGCCCCAGTGTATTGAAAATAAAGAACTGTGTTCCTGAAGGTAACAATCAATGTTTCCGGCAGGCCATCGCACAACATGTGGAGTGGGTTGCAGGAGGATGGAGGACGAAGGTGTTTTTCCAACGAAATACAAGCTACAAATCTGGTTGTTCTTTCGCCGCGACTTTTCGGCCATTTTCCCCATAATAGTATCAGAACTCGCCGTAACAGCATTCGCGATCACTATTCTACCTTTTCGAACATTATCATTCCTTTTTTTTTTCGGTCATACCAAAAAAATTCGATCCATGAGCGGAAAAACAACTACAAATCCTGGGCGATTCTAAGAACCAAAGGTATCTGGAATTGAAGCAGGCGAAGTATATACTGTGCAAAGGTCACACTTTCTGATTCTTGGCTATGAAACAATTCCTTTTAATAGATGCTGTAAATATCCAAGCAGTTAAACTTTAATAGATGCCATTGACAAAGCACACGCAGAAGCAGGTGATGTGTCGGTGAGGCTGGTGATGTGGAAACTACGCCCGTTTTTATAGGACTTGGAAATGTTTACCCAGTAATGCTTCGAAGCATCGCAACCACTCCGGTCGCTGGGCCAAGCGAAGAGCACCGCTGGACGACTACACGTCTAACGCGGCCTGATCAATGACGACGCAACACCACCCACCATGCTCAGCGACGATGTTTGCTTCACAAGCGGCCTGCTGGCTGTTCTTGCTCGACTGATCAAGGTCGAGGTCCATGATGCTGAATGGTGAGGACGATTGGTCCATGACCAGTCGCACGATCGCTTCTGCGATAACACAACAGCAACACGGTGTGTTACACGTTTCTGTGATGACACAATAGCAACATAGTGTGTTACACGCTTCTGTGATAACTAGGGCAAGTTTTTGTTGCAGTAGAAAAGTGAGAATGTTGCATTCATTTTCAACAAAAGTTGCATTTATGCGCAGTAAAAAAGTGAGAAAGTTGCATTTATTTTCAATAAAAGTTGCATTTATGCGCAAACATTGCAAACGACAGT
>JGI24158J21664_10012405_pt1 | contig 11297 bp, 11 predicted proteins | sample Ectturendosymbi3_FD_21664 | JGI IMG/M metagenome (IMG submission 21664)
ACTTAACAATACAGACACAGTAAGGCCGGGAGGCGGCGAAAAGACACTTCGGTCATCCCGTCTGCCACCACCAAAAGGGTTTAAGTGTAACAGTAAACAGAGCTATGCTGATTCCAGGAGTCAAAACCATTCTTTGACGAAGTTTGTTCTAGACGGAGAGCTTCATAGGATGACATTTTTCTGCTTTTGTGCTTCAATTGCCACGTTGTATCCTCTACTTGCGTTATGTCTACTGTATAGCGAACCGCCTGATATGCTGTATTTCGTGCGACGTGAAATAGGAGGCGAGGGGCAAAGGTGAAAAGCGAGGACAATCTACAAGCAGATAGCAGTTTTAACTGCTTGCAAAATATGTTATTTCTTGTCTCTGCCCTTGTCCCGATTGCAAAACATCAAATGACGGTGCTCAGCAGGTTCGACGTTCATATCTGTATACCTTTCTGGGTCGAAATAAATAAATAAATGTGAATAAACTTTACATGCCACAAACGACTTTTTCGTGGCGGTTCCTGCATACATCCAACATTGTATTTAAACATGGCCCCCCCTTGTAATTTTTGGCCCCCCCTGCTGCGACATCCTGGCGACGGCCCTGGTTCAGAGTCATACAATCGGAGTTGCTTCTATCCTCCATCAAGCCAACGGGTTCCAAGAAAAGTGGAGACCAATGCGGGTCAATCACTTTTTGTGAATACGGTAGGCTCGCATTCACAACGCAGGAGAGGCCATGGAGCTCCAGCCTATCAACAAACTTACCACAGCGGCATTCCGTGCTTTCAAAAATTTTAACACCAGTTCGGAGGGCGATTGCAGTTCGGAGCACATCAGGGCTCAGCAGGTTTCCGACACTAGCGGTTGGGAAGGCTTGCTACCAGGCAGCAGTGTGGCTCTTCTGTGCAGTGAGTAGCCGGCTTCTGTTCCAAGGGCTGGATGTGCCGAGCAGGGCAGTGAGTGTATCTCTGCAGGCGAGGTCATCCCAGGCTGATTGTGTTTCCTTTCGTAGTGGTGATGAATCATGAAGTGGACCAGGCATCAGTGAGGTTGATTACTTCCCAATGAGGCGATGTGTGCGAGGGAAGCAACCTGCTGACGAGGCTCTGACAGGCAAAAGACGATGATAGGATACATGTCAGAAACACGTCTGCGGCGGAACGGAGGACAAGGCCTTCACGTCTGATTGGTAGGGATGCTTGTGACCAACTTTCTTTTCCAAAAGTCACATTGCATATTTTTTCCGAGTTGAATTTTGTTGCGGTGTCGAAAGTCTCAAGTTCCTCCATGCACTTGAAGCATGGGGCGCTACGCAGCAAATATGTGAGTTTACGGATTGAAAGACAGTTTTTTAAGATGAAAAATGTTTGATGCTGTTCGATTAGCTCGAAGTTTTCAATGATGCTGTCTGGAACTTTGGTTTTGTCTTTAAGTGTAGTGGGGAGGATTCCTGATGCAAGGGGGATCCTAGTAACTGTCAATGGCTGGGTTCAGTTGTCGAGATGGATGGGAATTGGTCTTGAAAGAGCTTGCTCGCTTGGTGCTTGTTGGTGATTGTGTGGTTTAGAAATTTAGAAACATTAATCTCCAGGTCAAGCGAAAATAGACCAATCCTAATCGTGGTGGCTTTTCCGAGCACGGTCTGTGGGTCTCCACTAACACATCTATCGTTAAGATACAAAACGTTTAGGTCGGCTGTGACCTTGGATGTTACTTCATGGATTGCAAGGGCGAATAGGGCTGGGCCGAGAGGGTCACCTTGTTGCACACCGGTGGCAGAATCTAGACTTCCGTTTCCGTGAAAGCAGGTTGTTTTTGAAGAATAGTAGTCCCATACGAAGGGGTGGGTTTCTGGGAGGTGTTTTTGAGCTTCTTGAAGAACAGTGTCTCGGCGTATGCTGTTGAAGACATTTTTAACATCAAGTTTAAGTAAAACGTTTTCGCTGTGAGGTTGGTCCATGAAATAACGAGTGGCATGGACTGCGGCTTCACATGCCAGAGGGATGCCTATCCCAACTTGGGAGGGCAGGAGGAGCTCGCGGAGCCTTGGGATGAAGGGTTTCAAACAGACTTTGGCGGCCAGACGTCGGTAGTCGCATCATATAGCGTTGGGTCTCAGAATGGGTGCAATTTGGTGGGGGACACGGGGGACGTGTCCCCACCACTTTTTCAGGTGGGGGGACATAGTATGCCATGTCCCTCCTTTTTTCTCTTTAGGTATTGTGTTTGGAGAGGTTTCAAAAATAAAAGTGATATTTGTCACGTTTTGTGTGAAGAGCTTTTCATGTTAAAATGGTAGGTTACACATAGCCAAGTTGATGTTGAAACAGAGTTTGGTGTGGTATCACCGATTCTGTTAGTTTATAAAATTTAGCTTTGTTAAAATACTTTTCAGCATTTTGTTGTGCTCACCGCGGTAACTTGTGATGTTTCTTCAGCTAATTCTGTTTGCAAATACAGCTGCGTTATTTTCTTCTCTGCTCGGATTAGTCTCACTCTCTTTTTGAGAAGGCAACAGCGGTGAGGACTTTAGCACGCGATGGCTTTGCCTCAAAGAGATCAATCACTCACGCCATTCTTGGTATGTTTTAAGAAGCCTACAAGCCGGCTTGCCATGCCTATTGCGCCATCGTGGATAGTTTCGTGATAGTTTTTTTTTTCTTGAGGAACATTATATTCCGCAGTATTATCGTTGACGAACATGCTACGTTTTTGCCAGATTGTACCAATGTTTTGGTCAGGGTGTTTGTTATTTTGGGTGTGGTAAACTGTGTACCTGTAGCTGTACTAGAGGTCAGTTTTTTGGAGTTTTTTCGGGCACGTTTGGGGAAATTTGGGCAAAAATCCTTCGCGCCCTTAAAAATTTGCCTGCCCCTGCACATATGAGTTTACGTACAGCTAATCAGGTCGACAACTAGACGATATTTTCGAGGGCGACAACACGGTCCCGCATGAAAATGCATACATCCGAAAAATAAACCTACAAAGCTAGAAACCGCGAAAATGCAATGAAGAGAAATTCAGAACTACACGAAGAAGCTGTGTTCCAAGAAAAGATCACATTGCCATTTGTTGTTGAGAAGAATGTCGGAAAAGCTTAATTTCCGTTGAAGATCTAAGGCAACAGTAGAACCAAAGTCGGCACTACAAAATATCAAATTCTGAGTGGGCACTAGACGTAAGAGGGGCATACTGTCACGTCTTTAAGGCAATCGAACAAATAGGACACACCTGGGTGGGACCCAAAAACTAAGATGACCTAGGGTCCCGCGCTCGCTAAATCCGTCCCTGCTGATTCACGCGCAACAACATCGTCACCTCCTGACACCCGGCACAGCAGTGGGGGACCCACTGCTCACAGGAACTGCATTCAATTACTGCGGTTTACCAGATGAGTTGCATTTGATATTTTGTCCAGGCAGTGCAAATACGAAGCTGATCATTCTTATGGTTGGTCATGGCAAATAAATTCACTGAAGTCAGAACGCAGGTATATTTCCACAAGATTGGTAGGGTCCACTGCAGGTGTCATTGCATCCATGACAAAAGTGCTCAAACCAAGAACGTATTTATACAACACAGCATGCACTTAAACACTTAGAAAACCTTATTCAAACCTTATTCAGATAACCTTATTCAAACCTCATATCATAAACCTTATACAACTAGAATGCGATAAATTAACTGTGGGTTTCAAACCTCTTTTATAGCAAACGTTCTTTAGGTGAATTTCTCTTTCAGTTAATGCACAGTAGCGTTAAAATTTAACGACGGGCAAACGTATGAAAGGGCCTTTCTTTCACCGGTCGCATCGCCTTTTGCGTAGGCGCGTAAATAACATTCTTTGGCGTCTGTGCGTCACAGCGCCGGCCGGATGACAAGACGAAAAAAGCAAGTGACATTTGCCAAGGTATTTATTTATCAAAGCTACAGCCGCGCCCATTCCATCAGCTTGGATGCTCTGGAGAAGCGCGATTGCTGGCAAGTAGTTGTCTCTGTTGGTCTTGTCTTGCGCTTCGCCACCTGAAAAAAAGAATTTTTTTAAAGATTTGTTGGTGAGTCTGTGTGCAATTTCGCAAAACGTCATCTGCCAAGTATTTTTTATAAACTTTTTCATCATTGCAGAAGATTTTCAAGTTAGATGATACTTGATTTTGTTCGCAAAACTTTGATAGTTTTTGTTTAAAGGTTCTGAATTGTAAATTTGTTCCATCTTGCTGGTAAATGTGCAAAAAAACTTGCATATAGTTTTATGCACATTTGGAGGCATTTGCTTTCACAATCGTTTCAAAATGTTTCTTGTAAAACGCAAGTGTTTTGGTCAATGGTATTTTAGTGTTAAAATTTACTATATACTATAGCACGGGTTATAACCTTTATAACAATTACGTGATTGGTGTTTAATTCCGGATAGTAAATCCTTAACAGATGAATGTCGCAAAAATGAGTGCACACCAAAGCATGCTGGGTTTCAATCAGCAATAGCTTAGAAAATCAGTAGATGATACTTTAAAATCATGTAATGTGTTAATGATCGAAGTGATCTTACTGGCACTGCATTTGTTATTTCATCTGCAGTGAACAAAATCATAACCACCAGCATCGTTCTTCTAAAAGCGCATAAGGGCGTATTCACCTCTAGCGTTTGTGTATTGGCAACATATTCACCATAACATAGACAGCGTTCATCTTTGTAACAAAATTCGTCACAGGGTAGGAACAAAAAATCTATAACGAGAAAATTCAGCACAAGAATGTTCTTCGTTCAAATGTTCTTTTCAAAAATCTTGCTGCTGTTTTTCGAAGTCTACTTATTACCAGCATGTCTTTTCCTTTTCAGTCAGCGTTTCAAAATTTACTCAACTTCTGCAACGAACACCGGTTATAGAGACTATGAAGGTGTTTTTGTAACACTGAAGTGCTAGTATCCTTATCCAAATGAATCTGCAGTAATGTGAGGGCAAAAACATTTTCCCAGACGCACATCAAAATATCCTTCAGATATCAAAAATGCTGGATCGTGACGACTCGCACTGCCCTATGCTACCCTGATTCAACAGTAAAGACTTGTTGCTGACTCAACAGTTAGTCAAGACGTTTTGCTGTCACGACTTGTTGCTGACTGAAGAAGGCTGACTCAACAGTAAACATTTGTTGCATTAGCGATGAGCAATAAACCAGCACCACCTCGCACGAAAAAGTCATTCACGCTTTAAAAAGTGGAGACAAAACCGAAGGTGTTTGGAGTACCTGTCGTCACAAACTGAGGATAAAACTAGTGTTTGCGGAAAGTGCATTACATACAAAAGTCACCGCGCCATTTGCACAAGCTTCTATGATAGATTCCGAGTCCGCATTCATGCACAAGCTGAGTTTTCTCGATGAGCAGCTCGAATGAGGTTGCCATTGTAATGCAGTGTTAGATAATTTAGCTTCCAGTTTTGTGGCAGCAAGCAGTAGGAAAGCTGCTGGCAAGTGTTTTTGACGAGCTGTGGTAGGTTTGCGCACTGTATCCATCAGACCACAGAAATAAAGCATAAAATTAATTGAAATGTTCAACGAGTTTTGTAAGGGAGCTTATGAACAGTAGATGTCGAGCATCAGATGGACTTTAAATGCACTAAACATTTGTGAAAACTGAAGACAAACACCGAGAAACGAAAACGCTTGGCAAGAGAAAAGCATGTATGGGTTTTTGACAAAAAATGCAAATTCAGAAAATACTTTTGATAAATTGCCAAACATAGGACGGTTTTAGCCATACTGTGTGCAAAGATCAATTTTTTGTAAAAGCTTTAAACCTGTCGAAAAACGATAGAAATTGTCGGGACCCTACCACACAACGCGTTACTTAGAGTTTAGTGTGAAATACATTTGCTTCATTGTTTGGGTGGAACTGTACCTGTGTACAGGCGTAAAGTTTTTGAAATTTTACACTAAAATAGTACACATTGATTGCAGTATCCCAATTACGAGAGACATTTCTAAGAACCAGCTTATAAATCTTTTTTTCAATATTTGCTGAAACCAAGAGCTCTGACCCATTTTGAAAACCTTGAAGTGTTGGTTTGATAAATGAGTTCTTAAACATTTCTGTTGAAAATAAGTGAAACGTGTGATGGAAGTGGATGGAAAGTTCAAACATTGTTGTTTTAAACAACAGCAACTACCAAATCTATAGATAATGTTGTTGTAACCTAAGGATGAAACAAACGAGAAGTCAGCATACACAAAAAAAGCAAAACTGCATGATCAATAGGCTGTGTGTATTCGCGATAGTTCATGATTCTTTTGCGGCACTTGTTCATTGCTTTGCAACATTATGCGCGAAATTTTGTTCATGTAGAAGCAGACAACGACAATCCTTTGTTTCAATCATTAGTTTTTCATCAGTATCCTGCATCAGCGTTCATTTATTTGTCATCATTATCCGGTAGCACCAAATCATCATCATCCTGTAGCAGCATACAGCGACAAACCTTTGTTCCAATGATTAATCAAATGTTTTGCAACGCTGTGCGCGAATTGTTTGCATGTAGCAGAAGTCAACAACTACCTTTGTTGTTCCGCTCACTACTTTGCGCAAGCAAAACCTCACGATGTTCAGAAATAGAATTCGGCCACCTATTAACTGCAACAACGTTTTATGGATTGTCTGCTAGCTATCCGTAAATTGTGAAATCTATTGCAACTTCGTGGTGTTGGCATTCCAGACAAGTGGGGCACATTCAGCGTTGTGTGAAAGATTCTCTATTTTTACGAAGCTCAGACAAGGTTTCTAGATGCTATAAGAATTTACGGTTGTCGAGCCAGAGCAGTGTTTATGAGCTCATGTGGGTTTTGGAAAACAGTAAATGTGTTGACAACCCATAAATCGGTTGTCAGCAATGCGTGACAACTACTTTCATCTTGAATTTGATATACATACCTCTACGTGTTCATGCTATCTGTCTCCTTGGGTTGGCCAATCTGGTCAATATTTGTTCTTGGCGTCGCCCGTTCCACCGATTCCTATTTCAAGCGTGACGCGACCGGTCAGCCGGTTATCGCGTTCGTTGTCTGTTTCCTTCTTTCACTTTGCAACGCTTTTACCGAAACGGTATTTCGCTCCTGGATTTGAGTGCAAACGAATAAAGCTGATAGAAGATTTGTTGGCCGTTTGCATCTCCCACAGACACGCCCAATGGCACTAGTACGGAAAAGTGAAGATATTTAGCCGTCTTGTTTGTTTTCAACGACGAGCCGAATATAGTTAATAAAGATATCACCAGTTTAAAAACCGTTTCCCGAAACTTTATCTTTTTGCTTATTTCAGTCATACTGTACTCATGATTCATATCGCAGGGATTAACAAAAGGAAACGAGAATGCAAAAATGCTGAGCTGTAACACATCACAGAGCATGTGATAGCACGCGTAGGCGTCGATACTAAAGAGGAACTAACACCGAAACAACACAAGGAACTTCAAGGATCGAGCATCGTCAGGCGGAAATGTTACATGCTGAGAGGCAAATGAGGACTTGTAAAAAGTATCAGACGTTTGAAAATTGACATTGGGAATGCATACCGTTGAACAATTGTTTGGAAAGAAATTTGATTTCCGCAAATTTTCATTGAAACTTTTCGAATACCTCCAACATAAAAGAACATTGTTACAATTACCTGAAAATATCCTGCATTTTCTACAATACCATCAACTCTCGCCACTTTTGCAAAACAGCTTGAAATCGCAATAATGTCGGGAAGAAACCATCTGTTTTTTCCTCTTGGCTCATTTATGAGTTTAGTTTACAGTCATTGAATCATAGTCACGAATAGAAACGTAAAATACATTTGCCTCGTTTCGTGGCAACGGAAAGGTGACCTTAAAACTGAAGTAGATAACCTATCGTAAAACGTCAGTCAATAGGAAAATACTATGAGAGATGTATGGCTAATGAGAATATAATACTTCTGAATAAAAAACAGAAAAATTCCTGCAGTTGCTTTTTCTATACTCGGTCGATTAGTCAATGCATATTCTTTGTATTTAGGAAAACGTGCTGGACTAGTAATCATTAACTTTGTAGGTGCCAATACTGTAGTTCAAAATGCCGAGGACATCCGCTTATCGAAAGAGCTATGGTCCTGGAGGGGAAAAAACGAAAAACTATGTGGTTGTCAGCGCGTAAGTTCCTTCATGTTCTTTTATTCACTTTTACCTTGAAGTGTTTGTAGGATGGATGTTTAAATACTTTATTGTACATTTTTGGTTTGTCAGTTTGCGTTTGNAGTTTGTTTTACAAGACCCTGAAAATCTTTTATTGATTAATATTTATTAATGCAAAAAAACAATGAGCAAAAGAGAGCCTTGCTTAACTCTAACGCTGGATANTAGATGTCAGAAACTGCAGTATTTCAATATTACGTATGCAAAAAAACAACAAAACGAAAAAATATCACTGCGCGAAATAATTCACATAAATGAAGTTGTTGCATTAGCTACATTTGCATCTGAGAAAAGATCTAACCAATGAATAAATCCCCACAAAAATTACTATACTCTCAATTTCGATAAACATTTTTTCATATTTGAGCTTGTTAGTTTTTAAGGTTTTCGTTTTGTACCGTAGCTTTTCTTTCGTGGGTACCACTCGGAGCAGTAATTCCCAAAAGCTTAAACTTTTTGTTATATAACATCTATTAAACGTTGAGTGTCAAAAAGCGATCATGCATTTTCTTTAATACGCATAAAAATATAGCATTTGCTGCACCACTGCAGGGAAACCCAGCAGATGAAAGAAGGTGAAAAAGATCAGATGAAGAAGCTCAACAACCGACTTGTGAATTATGTCGACAAAGTCCACGACTTGGAAATGGCTAACAAAATGTTGGCAGCCGAAAATGCTCGCTTGAAAAAGCAAAATAAGACTCCCAAGAATGACGTCTCAGAAATTTATGAGGACGAACTCCGGGTATGCTTTCCTCTGTATTGTTACGTCACAATGATTTCGTAAATCTGTGAATAGCATAGCCTACCACGTTTCAAATAACTCTCTGCTCCAAAACAGACATTCCGCACTATCAGCCATCCATGAAAAATTAATGCTTTGCTTCTATGTGTCATGGCTGCTGAACGTGGGCAATCGTGACATCATGCCTGGGTTTTGACCCTAGATACATTGTTCTTTATCTTTGTTTGGGTTTCTAGTAGGCTGCATATGTTTGATGGAGAACAATTTGCTGTTTCGAACATCTGAAACCAGAAAAGTCGTGGCTAAAATCATTCAAACGAGTGAATATCATACGTTTGACCCCAAGGGACACTTCCAACTTACCTGTATTTCTGCTACAAATGTTTTTGTGAAAATGATAATATTTTATGAGAGAAAGTGAATAGTACCGTTGGCGGAGAAAGTCAAATATTCGTATTCCACGACATTCAGAGCAACTCCCGTGGATCAAAGAAATTTACAAAACATGTTTCTTGGAATTAAATTCGTTTTTGAATATTGAATCTGCTTTCAAGACGCATTTTTTCATGCCCTCGAATGTTTCATCTTGGCACAGAAATTGAGAGCAAAAGTTGAAGATTTGCAAGACAAGAATACAAGATTGGAAATCGAGAGAGACAACCTGGCCTACGACCTGGAAGAAACGACAGTGAAGTAAGTCTGCTATCTTCATTGCCTTTATAATTCACCAATGCATGGTTCACGATTGCAAGATCAGATCTGAGAACGGCAGAATATGCCACGAAGCTTGCACCGTAGTGGAACTATAGTTTCACTGTAGTTACGGATTAGACTTTGATGTCATTAAAAGATATATTGCACCCCAAAGCTTGGTGGAAATCATTCGGTCGGAAGAACGTGGTTCAGCACCAGATTGGAATGTCACAGTTTCACACTCTGCTCGGTTAATGTATCTAAATATAACCCCAGAAAATTGCTGGGACCAGAGGGAGGTAAAGAGAAAAATGCAAGAAAAGGGTCAGATACGCTTCGCTGCACCACAAAACGTCAGCAACAAAGATGAATACACTCCTCCTCACCTTTGAAAGGCACCGGTATGCGCCGGTCAGAACAGCTTGGCAGACAATTGCAAAATGTCACCGCACGCGCAGAGCGAAACCTCTTTTCACCCACACACACACATTGCCGCACGCAACGCGGTTTTCATGCTTGGTTTGCAAAGTTAAGAATATTTGCTTGAGAAGTTTGTGCCTCTAGTGCGGAAAAAATGGTAGTGTTTCTGGCAACAAGTTTTTAGTAGAACTTGAAAAATGTTAGCACAAAGAAACAGACTTGATTTTTACGTAGGATTTCTTCCTTTTTGTTGCTTCGGTAAACTGAATATAGGCAAAGACGCTTCAAGTATAGCTTTGACAGAGGTTGCTCAAGTACTGTGGTTATTTAATGTAGTGTGTGAAGTTGATCCGGGAGTTTTCTCAGTGAGCAAGAATAACGACCTTGTTATTTCAAGCACTTTTCAAAACTTTGCAACAAATACAAATTTGCCTTTAGTGTCTGTTGATCAAGAATTCAAATATGAGTTTTACAAAAATCGCTTTATCGAAAAATAAAAAATAATGTTCCTAAGACTTTACATCTGATCTGCTCGTTTTCCAAAGCTTGTTTCAGGTCTTAGAAGTTCTACAAAGTAATTATTCTCATAAATGGTTAGCTCTCAGCTATTTTTAATTGTTGCTCACTCTGGTCACCATTGAAATATTCGAAAATGGTCCGTCTATCATTAAAGGCATGTTGTGTCAGTGTTTGAACGTCTTACGGTACTTAAGCTTACCAACATTGCAGACTGGAAAGTGAACGAGATGACAACAAAGAACTGGAAAAAGAAGTCAAAAGTTTGCGCAAGGTAGAAACGTTCGGGCTTCAGACGTAGTTGTAATTTTGGTCTCACGTGTCTTTTTCAGAATGTATTCACCAAATTATATTTGTACGACAAAATTAAGTTTTTTGCAATAGAGAACTGTTTTTTGATCCTCTCACGGAGACTCAGTGTGAGACACTTGTAATATACTAATTTACTAAAGGCTGTTGCAGCATTCTGTCAATGCCTTTGAACATCTTGATAATGGTGATGTTGCAACCTCTCCGGTGGTGTTGCGTTGATTGTGTGATTCACCACGAACGGGATGTGTGTGAAGAATAACACCATCATAAGTGTAGCGCGAGCAAGCAATAGTAAGAGAGATTGCGACGTGGCAGCTCTGCCGATATTAACGTGTGAACGATTGAACATGATGACTAGCGTACGCGAAGAGAGATTGCGAGCATGATCTCTATTGTTGCTTGCTGCCACG
>JGI24158J21664_10012407_pt1 | contig 11295 bp, 6 predicted proteins | sample Ectturendosymbi3_FD_21664 | JGI IMG/M metagenome (IMG submission 21664)
GGGCCACTGTGCCATGGCCACCCCTTCAGACCCTAAAAATAAAAAAATGTAAAAACAGTATAGTCTAAAACTTGCTTCCAGAATGCACAAAAATGCGCATGTTCAGATGTAATTTTGCAAAATTTTCCCGGGAGCAACCCCCGGACCCCCTAGAATGGTCATGCCTTCGGTACTTCCCCTAAAGTTGATTTGTGACAAAACTTGGCCTCCCACTCGGAAATTTTCTGCGTACGCCAGTGATTGCCATGATCTGTAAAGAAAAAAAGCATTGGGTTGCCATGGTTTTCAACGAAACCACAAATTATGACTTTATTTACTTAGAAAGGATGGCCGCACCCAGCTGATATATTCAACTGAACATGTTTTTGAAAATGTCGGGGGGAATTGCCCGGTTGCTTCTCCCCCTGCTTGCGGGATCAGCTAGCAAGACTTGTCAGTATAACTTAGAAACAAGAGCTGTAAACATCTGGGATCTCGTCCAAAGCGATCAATAAAACCTTGCTACACAAACCAAACAATTAAGTAGATCTGTATGTTGACACGACTGCGGACAAACTTACTAGACTTAAAACACCACGCAGGTTTTGCAAAATTGACCAGATGAATTATGAAAACTCGCCACAGTCAGTATGGCTTTGCACTCAGTATTCACTCAGATGTCAGAACTAAACCTTAACGATTGAGACGTATTCCCACAAGCCTGCATAGATGCATTCTAGCAAGCCACGTANTTTTATACTGAATGAAAACAAACCTGCATAAGTGTAGTTTGACACTCAGGTACATTGGTCACACTCGCANTAATGGATTTTTCAAACTTGTGGAAGCANTGCTACAGACTCACTCATGCTTCTTTTCACAAAGTGCAAATGTACGTGGCTTACCGCTATCAGCATGTCACTGTNTCGATGCATTACCTGCCACGATGTGTACGTTCAACAGCCTCATGCAACAAAACGCCTGCTCTACCGTGATGTAAAGTAAACTTTTGAAGATTTGTTGCCATGTTATTGTTACGCAATAAAGATCAACAGTATAACAATCCGCTCGCCACTTTCGCAACCCGCCTCTGCAGACAAAGGAGGGTACATGAGTGAACTGCAAGCCCATCACTGCATGACACTATATCTGTGAACCTGACTCTTGTGCAGTGCGAGTTTCCTACCGGCAAAAAAACTGTCATTGCAAGAATCAAATCAATTAATCGGAATTAAGATGCCGACTTCACGTTTTTCCAGAAATATTTGGTTCTTAACCCCAATTTTCAGGGGGGAAATCCCGTTTTGCCCCTCCTGCGGACGCCCATGCGATCACTGACTATTTTATATCAGGTTCCACAAAAAAGGCCAGCTCATCTAATGAAAAGAAGAAACGTTTTTGACTAATTGTTACCATAAGTGAATTTTTAACATCTTTAGCGATTAAATAATGTGCAGAACGAAAATATTTTTGGCGATGATTTTCAATGAAATTGAGTGTCATGTCAACACCTCTTTAGGTCTGGTGGGGGGATGCATCCCCTGCATGATGAAATAGTCGATGCAGCAACTGCTCAACAAAAATGTGGGAATCTCGGTGGAGAGCTTGTTGTTACTAGCAATGAGACTACAAACAGTACTTTTCAAAATACACTCGCAAAATACTCGAGGTTTGTCATGTAAAGAATAAGCGGGTGAAGTACACAAGTGCAATGGCGTTTTATTTATAATGCGTTTGCGTTTCAAAGAATCATGCGATTATCATGAAAACATATGATGCGTTTATTTTAAGATGATTTGACTTAATCGACAAGACATGCAATCACCATTCGGAAACACTGAATAACTGTTAATTGTTGAAAAAACAAACCTAGTTTTGCACAATAACGAAAAACGGTTGTTACTGAGTGTTGCGAAATTTTATTAGTATGCAAGCTGTTTCAGAAAATGGCATTTTTGTAGGCCCAACTAATACTTTGGAAAATGAAATTTTTGAAACAATTGCGCAAACAACAACTTTTTATGAAACGTTTAATGAGGCTGCAGAAAATAAAAATATGTCGAAGAAGCAATGTAATTTTATCTGAGGGCCGTTATTTTGTTGCTTTGCTCAACTCGTTTGCGCAGTCGGTGATGCAGGTATTTTTCCGGTAAACAAGAATTTGAAGAGAAGGAATGCATAAAATACTCAGTGTTTAATAATAAAATATGTTGTACTTTTGTTTCTCGTGTATGATCACTTTTTTACTCATCATTAACTTCATGTACTTGTTTGCACTTAATCTCGTCAGAAAACTGTTACATCATGTTTTATAAAAAAAAACATTTTGGAAAAAAGCGCCATACCCGCCACAAACAGATGGTACCGAACATTTTTTTGGTCGGAAATCCGCCTGGACGCCAAGAAGTTGAAGCACTTCAAATGCTTTCAATCAAGCTAACCCTCAATCTCATCATATATTATTTTTCATTTAAAAACATCAAAATAATTTCCAGTTGTTTGAGAAAAATTGAAGTTTTTTTCAGTCAAAATCTGTATGAATTTCTTATCTGCCTGTTACTCTTGTGCCATTCTTTACAAATGTTGAAACTTAATTTCATGTTGTGGAAACAGCTGTTTAGCCATGTCCAGTCTTAACCACTTTGAACTAATGGTTTTGGAGTTCGGAAACGGATTCAGTCAAGATACGGAAAAGTTTCAATTTCCAGAAACAGTTCGAATCAAGCATTAAGTCGTCACGATTTTTTTCTTCAATACTTTTTTCTTTCAAAAAAAGATTTAACAAAATTTCCGCATTGCTGCCAAAACTTTCAAGCACATTGAAGGATTTAAGTAGCATAAGATACAACAAGTAACATCAACATATTTCAACTTAGGTTCTGGGTTATACTGTATAACGCTGTTGCCTCAAAGTGTTCCATGCTTATCAACAAAACTTCTTTCACATATAGGTCTACCTGATAAAATGTTGTGCATGAAACCATCGTTTAGAGCTGGAAATGTTTAACCATTTGATGTGATTTTATTTTGTTTAAAGTGGAAGCGCATCTGTTCAAAGTGGGTGTCATAACACTGGCAATTCACCTGATGCTAATATCAAGACAGTGGAAATTTCTTTCTCGAGGTTAAAACGAGATACCAGAATTGTCCATCTAAAAATATGGTTTTGAGACAAGTTTCAGAATCCCAGAAGTGCACAATTTCAAACATTGAGAACCAGGTATGATCCGTATGCCTCCTTCAAAATTTCAGCAAAATTCCGTGATGAATGTGACATACACGAGGTGCTCAACCGCCGGATTTGACCACATGAGCTTGTATTGGACTATCGCGATTTCCCATTAGTGCCACGATTTAAACCACATCCTTGGCAATCAAACAGCTTTTTGGTGCCATCAACCAATTCCGTTCAAATGAGGAAAAAATGGGATAATCGCAGTCTGGTCACTTACAACTGTCGAACACTAGGCTTTAATCAACAAAAATAACAGTTACCATTTGCAGAAACAAAGTGCAGTAAGTCCGGTAACAACGACAACACCACTTCAACGTGACGACTAAGAACGGTGCGTTCGACTCTCGCTGCGATACACGCATGCGTTTCAACGATTAATCAGTTAAGACGTCGAGACAGCAACACACAAATTTCCACATCCGGTTTATGGATCGCCATTAGTAGTGCACTTCTCCAGATCCTGGAATTTTTGATTTGGCGCATGCAGGAGTGAAGAAATCGCACAACCAGGATATGAGAGCTCGTCCGGCATGGAGTATAAACTCCGGGAAAAAAGAAGGGTCAGGGATGTGACCATGCTTTTCTTTTAAGTTTGACCTTATTGACTGCAAACAAATTTTAAGTAACCGAAACTTTTTCATCTGAATACGGAGATGGTTGAAAAGCAAGGTTTGATGGTTGTAGTAAAGCGAGTTTCTACTGTATTTTGAGAGACAGTTGAAAAAATTTGAGGGGTCGCTTCGGTCACTCAAAACATCTTAAAAAACACTGGTTGTAACCGCGAGAACTTTCCTAGAACGCGTCTGTCAGGCAGTCGGTTGTCATTGCCGACACTCGCGAAGGCCAGGTCCGGGTTGGTGCCGACATTCCAATAGTACGGTAAGAAGCTGGCTACTATTCGGTCGTGCATCAGCTGAAAGTTGTTGGTTGCTACCCAGGATGCCAGACTCTCACCGTCAGGAGATGTTGTACCCTACTACTGTATAACCCCTGATGACATGTTGGCAGTTGAAATCGCCAACATACAGACTGGGGTGTGGAAACACTGGGATGGCCGCAGGTGTGAATCGCGAGCGTGGAGGTTTGTAGACGCTAATGATCTTGCATCCTGCGACGTCTACGCACAGCCACTCAGTCACTGATTGTTCTGGAGACTGATCGACCAGTGACCATTCCAACCGCTCATGGACAAACGTGGCAAGGCCGTGCTTCATACTCAGGACTGACCCAGCTAGTGAGAAGTTAGGAATCACTAGCTTGTCTGGAGTTGTGCAGTGAATCTCCTGCAGTACGATGATAAAAGCCTTGTTCTTATAGGCTACCTGCTCGATGACAGAGATCTTGCTTGCGGTAAGCCTCTCGGTGATAAACTGCAGTATACTGGGTCTTCAGGCATCTCTGGCAGTAGAGATGCTGCTAAGGGCGTATTTCTACGCAGCCCACGCTGAACATATCCAGCACAGGTGGCAATGGTTGCTCTCGTGGGGACAGGCTTAGTAAGTATTTCAGGAAATGCCGCAATAGAGAGGGCCACGTGAATGCACCTGTGATCCCCCTCCAATGCATTGTAAAATAGAATCAGAAGTTTTACCCAGGGCAAATCGTGGTTAAGCGTTTGGATGCACGAATAATTACAGGTGGTAGGTTGAAAAGTTATCAGAATAAGAATAGTAAATAGGCATTTACTTCGCACCAATTTGCAGTAAGTTAGTTGCCTCAAACCTTGTGTTGATTTGTTTACTTTAACAATATGTTTACTGTAAATTTCTGATTCTGATGTGTTTGCAGACCTTACAAGAATCTTCTTGTTCTACAAAAATTCACCATATGAGACACCCATGCGTTACTCAACTGATAAGAATCCACCAAATACATGGCTGAGCACAAAGGGAAAAAGTGATCCGTGGTTTTTGGACCTTTACAAAACGTAACTAAACTGATTCCTGAACAACGAACCTGAACAGAAACGCATGTAGTCGTGTCAGAGAGCACTACAGGTGTCTATGTTTATGCCGTTGTTGAAAAAAAACTCACAATATCATGTTAATCGTAACACAATTGAGAGTATCGCAACGAGAGCATAATGGAAATCCAAAACGTGTAAATTGCCACTGTAAAAAACACCAACAATTTTCAGCAAAGAAATGCAGTGGGAAAGTGATTTGTCTCTATAATCTTAGAGATAACATCATACTTGTAGTTTCTAACTTATCATTTGTCAACAAAAGGGAATCATCAAATTTAATTGAAACAAAAATGCCGATTAATCGCATCTTTTATGCACCACAAAAACGTCAAAAAAGCGCATCAAACTTGGAGTCCAATTTTTATAGCATGGTGGTGTTTCTTAAACGTCATTTTACACGGATGGGTTGGAATCCACAAGGCGAAACAAATGCTTACACCACATGCATGCATCCTGGACGGTCCACAAGCAACTGCTTTCATTTTTCGCAAAATTCATAAAATGAAGTCAAGCCTCGCCAAGGAGCACAATATGATCACATTGCAATCTGTTTTGTGGAAGGCGTCATTTATGCTAATTGTAAAAATCTAGCAGCACATTTCGAGAGATGTTTTTACTGCAAAATTTTATTCGGGTACGACGTAGGGAAGTCTGAGGCAGAAGAATCCGAATCACTTGAAATGATGCAACAATCAAGAGATAAAGATGTAAAGAAAATTATATGACTCAGAAGCACGTGCCAACCATGTGCAAAAGTAATGATGACGTCACAGGAACCGAATCCAAGCTGTTTATAACCACAGTGCTGCATTGCGTTTTGCCGGTGATCAGGAAGACGAGAAAGTAATGGAGAATTACAGTGAACGCTTCCACGAACCAGAAGTTTGTTTAGGTTTAGCTGGAATATAACTCAAGAAATATACAGTAAGCTTTCTTGCATTTGCTGCCGGCGATAAATTTTACTCAGTTTGCAATGAACTCAGTTTGCTTGTGCATTAACAATCATCAGCAAATTTAAAACGTTTGCGGATTTGGCTTCCTACTTTTAATGATCTATTTCTGAATAAAATTAATCTAAAAAAACTTTTAGTCAACAAAATTTAGAAAATGTGCTGTTAAAAATCAGCAAAATATGCAAGAATAACAGCCACGTGCACATAAAAATCCACGTGGTCAATAGAAGTTTTTCTCACAGTCACCGCTGCGAGAATGAATCAAACAATCGCTGCCACTTTACGTCTTACACACGTCCTCGATGAATAGATTTGATCTACAGGGTTGGTTTTATTAAGGTTTGAGCTTGGTGACTGCTAACACAGTTTAAGAGACCGCAAACATTTTATGTAAATAACGAGAGGGTCGCAAACAAGGTTCTACTTTATTTTGAGAGATCATTGGGAAAATTTGAGAAACCGTTATCAGTCTCTCAAATCGCCTTAAAAAACAACACTCTCTACAGGATTACGTTGTCTTTGGGCGACGTTGTGTTGCTGCGGTTTTCCCCCGCAACGATGTGTTGTGTATTTCTGGAAGATTCTATTTACGTAAACTACAGTTGATTGAAACCCTCATAATTTCGCATCTTGCAAAACCGAATAACATAACTTGTGTCTATTTTCACACGCATCACTAACAAAGGTCAACAAACCAATGGAGACAGAACGCTATGCATTTCTTATTAATGATGATACTCAACAAAAATAACAGCATCAATATGTTAAAATCGGATGCGGTTATTTACATTCAACTTTACTCAACGAAAGGATTAGTATAATAGACCCGAGGAGTTTTGAACCATTGACGTCAACCAGTTAATTCCGAAGTTTTAGTGAAATCATTTATTTGAGTAGACGATTTTTTTCTAATTGTATAAGTCCCAGGTTATTTGTCGCAGCTTGTGGTCTTGACTTCATTCGGTTAGATGAGATGTTCTGATTTCTGAGCTTGTTTTATGATTTATTCATTTTAGTCTTGAGATTGTTTGTTTTCTCTGCTCTTACTTTAGCCTTTCAACTTTTTACCCGTAAACTTTGTTTGCAATGTTCAGGACTGAGGATGCGTAATTTTACGTGAAATCGATTTCCTGTGGTTGCTGATAGATTCCTTGCTTACCTCCACTGTGGAGAGTACATATGTGCAAGTTTTAACCATCGCAAAAAGATGAAAGCAAAGCGCTGTCGGCTGATTCCTCGAAAGCATACATAAGGCCTAGTACTTTTAACTGTTACATACATAAGGCCTAGTACTTTAAGTGTGCCATTGTGTTTTCATTTGCTCTAATGTTCACTAATGATTGGTTTACCTGCATGCGATAGCTTTTATGGCGCTTCTGCGTGTTGACTGAGTCATATGAAACAATAAACCATTACCATTGTTATATCAAGATATTTGTTGTTGTGGTAACCAGAGCGGCGTTATGACATAAATTCTGCAGACTGAGATGTTGTTTCGATCTTACAAAGTTATTTAAGAATTTAACAGTCCATTTGACCATAAATGTTAACGTTTTTACACCTTGAAAGGGTAGAAATGCATCCTGCAGAATTGACAAACGTGAAGAACAAGCATATACACATGGTTGGATGGACAGGAAGCAGCCCAAACCTTAACCCATTTGAAAATTTATTAAGTTTACTGAAGAATGAAGCGTCTGGAAGAAAACATTCTAGACTTGTAGAAGTGTGAAATGCAATATACAATTTTTGGGCGAAAGACATATCGACGTTCGCCAAGCTTGCACAGCCGATCTAGAGGGTGAAGTTGACTTCCTAGTTGTTATTCATTGCGTAACTGCTGACGATGATTTTGGTTTTGCTACTAAAGACTTCGTAAAAACCATAGCAGCTTGAAGGCAGTTCATTAACGGGAAACAGTTTTTTTAAGGGAAGTGTTAGGCACCTGGTATGGACCTGTAGGGACCCGATTTTCTCTGATTCTAGGGACCTGATGATAATTTTCTCTGATTCTAGGGGCCCGATTTTCAATTCTAGGGACTCGAAATGGGACCTTAAAACATCTTAAAGCCTGGGGAAATCACACCACCCAAAGTCAACATTCACGTCAATCTAATTTGGAGAAGCAATAAGTTTGAGGCGTCTTAACCAAGGGAAAGAAGACTACCTCTGTAGCTTAAAACGACTCAAATAAAAAGTGATTCACTCGAACTCCCCTTTGGACATAACTAATCACATGATAGCAATAGCATCAAATTGGGAAGAAAAGTTACGGCCCCCAAAACGCGACGAGAAAGATTACCCACAGGCTTGGGCAACATCTTCCCCAATCTGATATCTCTAACAGAGAGAGAAAAAAGTTGAATCCGAAGGCAATGGTAACCTACAAAAGACCTACCACAATTGGGCAAATACTTACAAACTACAAGCACCTTGCTTCAAGCAAGACAAGAGAGCGTGTCAAGGGCGTGTCAGAACCTTGCGGCCACTGTACACTTTTGTGCTTGCTATGGGAAACACAACGAATGAATGGTACCTTGTGTTACACAAATAGTAAGTAAAACTAAAACCTTCCCGCTGAACCAAAACTTGACATGTGCAAACTATGGTATTTGCGCAGCGACTTGTGTGATGTGCAATGAATAATTTGTTGGTCAAACCAAGAAGAAATTTTCCACGAGATGGTCATCGCACCGCAGTTATTGGAACAGACCTAATTGTAAAAGTGACGAAATGACAAAGATGAAGTGGCGTTGTCGCGGCACTACTCGTAAATAAACCACCGATACGAGAAGCTTACACTGTTACTTTTGTTGAACAGTTTTTCAGTTTATTGTTATGGGTCGAGGGACGCAAGGTCATTGAATCAAGCTCCACCAGGAACCAAATGCATAAGGCGACATGTGAACAAAAGACACGGAAAAGCAAGAACAACATCAGCAGCAACTGATTATCTCAAATGCAACCCGATAACAGAAAACAATGTAATTTGGCACATTTTAACACATTAAGCAGATCAAGGGGGAGTCATCGGTAAATATCTCAAAGCAGGACATATACATGAAACAAATGGAGCACGTTCATATTGTTAGGTATTTGGTTAGTGAAAGATTAACTGCGTCAACTGGTAAAACCAAAAAAACAAATGAATAATCCGGACACGTGTATAAACAAATCTTGTGAGTATGCAATACAAATAAACAGTAAGCATTGAGTTGATGTAAATTCTGCGGATATTCAGAATCATACGGCGTGTTGTTTCAAGCTTTAGTTGGACTCGTCGCCTTGCCAGTAGCAACGAAATTCAAACGCATTTATCTGAGAACGACGTATTCTATTGTGTTAATCATCGCAGCTTGTGTTAAGATTTATTTAGTTCATGTTACTTATGCAGTAAGTTTCGAAGCTTCAGTGAATACGTTTATTTGAGAAAGACGTAATATCGGTTTCAACTTTAATTGTTTCCTTGATTTCTAAATCAAGGAATATCTCTTTTCATCAAACCAATCTCACGTCGCAGAAGTTTTCTTCCTGTTGAAAAGCAACAGGGCAGGCGATCACCCGATTTAGTGTTATATAGCGATGTAGTTGATGAATCACCGAATACATTTTGCTTGGCTTTTACGCAAATTATGCTTTAGGCTTTGCTTCTGATCGTACACGTGAGTAGAAAATATGAATGCCAAGTATTACGAGCAAAATAATATGTCCAGTATATAAAACCAGATGTTCTGATGTGTGTAAATCTTAAAGTTTACAAAGCAAGCTAAATATTTTGAAAAAAACTGTGCACTTTTTAAAAATTAACTCCGGGCATTTTGAAGAAACGCGGTTGAGTAGACTGCACAGCAATTGCCTGAACGCTGCCGAGAAATGCGGAAGTGGTTCAATTGCGTCATGCACGGAAAGTTTTGCTTACAAATATATGACGATGCAGCACCGAGTCAGTGTTTGTAAGATGAAAAAGTTGGAGCTTAGCCATTTGCATTAACCAAAGCTTAGGGCATTTTGCTTGTAGGATAATGCACATGCACGGTTGTCATGCACAAGCCAAGAAAGCTCTGAAAAACAAAGTAGCATTTTTACTGAACTGATGATGGTAGAGAAAATTGTGGTCGTGATTATATTTTAGCATTTCTGAGTACTCTTTTTGAAGAACTTTTCCATTTACAATATTTATTGTTGCATTGTAGTTATGCTGGTATCGCATGTTCAGAAACCTGTTTAACTTGCAACGATGTTTGCAAGATCCTCACTTGGTGATAGTATAAGTTACGAGAAAAGCAGTATTTTAGCAGTTATGACTAAGTGAGGACAAAAGATTCAGTTTTAATAAATTAACAATGACTGATTCGACAGTTTCTTTGGTTGTATTGATTTGAGAAAATGATTTTGACTTCGAAATAGGGGTTCTCAATCTTTGAACACTGAGGCACGCTTAAAATATCTGAGCGTTTTCGTTTCACAATTTCACTTAATTAGCACAGTAAATATGCGCATAATTTAACTTTTGTAATGCGATGGTTTTGCCTGCTTTCGATAGCAAATCAATTTGATGCGTGACTCCAATGACGTCAAGCGAACTCGCATTTCATGGTCAGTGTCAAGAAGTCTCTCTCCTTTTTACTTTTAATTTCAGTCAGTGTCAGATATCAATTCTGGCAAAGTCCCAAAAAATAAATATATGCTGATGGTACGCATGAAAATATTGGCCGAAACATTGGGGACACACATGCAAAATTCTTGCTGCACATAAGTTGAGAAACATTGATTAAAATTAGGTTTGGCGTGGAATGGGCGTCTAGCACGTAAAAGAAATTTCAGATTTACTGACGAACTGGTACAGTTTAAATTTTATCACATGCATATCGTGGATACATCAAGTAACAATGGTATTCAAAAATTGTTTTGACATCCAGTGTGAAATGTTTCTGTTGTTGCTACCTTATTTGAAAATGCTAGTTCTGTTTTGCCCTTATGCTGGATATGAATGTGTATATATTGTAGAAGTGGAATTGAGTCGCAATGTGCTATATGACTGAAGTACTTGATCTCATGATTTAGTTCAACTGGAGATTTATCAATTGAGATGTCTTGGAAATAATTATGACAATCACAAAAGCAATACAGAAACATTAGAAAAAAATCGATTTAAAAATATT
>JGI24158J21664_10012408_pt1 | contig 11295 bp, 5 predicted proteins | sample Ectturendosymbi3_FD_21664 | JGI IMG/M metagenome (IMG submission 21664)
TCTGGGCGGATCGCTGATGGAATACGGAGTGGTTGGAGAACACTACGAGACTCCGTACTTTCATTCCGGACATCGGCACCCACCCTCCTTAAATGGCCCTGCCAAGAACAGCGTGGGTCCAGTTTAACCGCCTCCGCACCGCTGTCGGACGTTTCCGCTCCTGCTTGTACAAATAGGTATGGCCCCTTTTAGGGCTTGTGAGTGTGGCGCAGAAAAACAAACCTCCGACCATGTTGTCCTCCAATGTCCAATCCATCGACTGCACGGCCTGGCGGTACTGGACGATGAGACAAACGATTGGCTGCTCAACACCTGCCCGAGATCTAGTGCGGCCAAGTTGTGGATTGTAACAACTCGCTCAAACGACGAAGAAGAGAAGCATTGAATTATTTTCAAACTAAAAGGTGGGGCGATTGAACATGAAAGCTTGAAGAACACTGGTTTAAATGATTGTGATATTATTTGCGATGCTCAATGAACCCCACAAACAAACGATTACTTTAGAGAAATAATACCAAAAACAAGAAAAACTATTGAAGTTACACAACATTAATCCTCGAAAGTTAAAGTTTGGCAGTTGCTGGGCTTTTTTCCTTGCAATTTATTTGTATTTATAAATGTGTCAGATTTTGTCCGTACGGTCAGTAACGACTCATGCGTATCTTGTTAGTTAACACTGAACAATGTAGTTAACTTCCCACGTTAACCTATAAGAAGTAAACGTTTATATTCACGGCTTTTTGGCTGTCGTCTTGTCCTTTTATGAAATCTTACGTTTTACCAAAGACATCCACCTTCTTTTAGAATAAATCATTTACCATAATACCAACGTTTTGTTCCCTGACCATTATTCGAAGGTCAAGCGACCTGCTCAGTCACTCAATATACTCACAAAATTCACAAACTTGTCATTGTCCCAAATAATAAACTTTTAAGAAACTTTTTGGCAAACATCTTGCTCGCACGCTTCTTTGCGGTGGTATCGCATTGATGGAGACGGAAACAGCTTTGTATTAATCGATAATATAAATTTCCGAAAGGAACACGCTTTTGCCGCTCAATATGCTCAAATTTTGTACTGGGGAGAGTGATGTGAAGTTTGTAGACTGTAGAGCAGAGCTTCGCAACCGGGGGTACATGCACGACTAGTGTTACACTTGTCAAGATGAAGGGGTCCATTTGAAGTTAGCGGCAGAAGGGAAAAATATAGTATATTCTATTTATTTTCAAACAGCTATCATTTACACATATAAAAGTGAACATTATTTTAAAAAATCACTTTATGTTTAGTGTTGAATATACCTTTGATAAGTCACAATAAAATATTTTGTCATGAGAAATTTTAGGTGTACATGCTGTCTCTTAAAATGCTGAAAGGGTACATCACCAAAGAAAGGTTGGAAATCCCTGCTGTAGAGGGAGCAGTCTGAAACGCGAGAGAAATGTCGCGATTCCCATTTTTGACGAATATTTTTAATTTTTCAAAAGACCTCCCTTCTAAAATACAATAAGAGCAAAAAAATTGTTCACTTACAAAAGGACTTGACGATTAATTTTTCTACTGACGCGAGTCGATTTGAATAATTTCATACAAAATTAACTGGATTCATTTCCTTTTCTCGAAATGAAATGGTCTTTATTTCCTTCCATAAAAGAAACGAATCAAGTTACGTTTTTTATGTTACGGAAGGTGTAGTTGGCCAACATGTTGACGCCAACGGAAAGTTCAACAATTGTGCTGACACACTGCGCACCATGAACACTTGTTTCCAACACAGATATCTGCACCAGGTTCAACGGTTATTCATTGATTTCTGCATAGTTTTAGCTGATTTGGTCCGATCAATGTCGTGCATTCGTGTTAAAAGCACTGTCGACCGATCACCACCTGATGGAAAACACAACTCCATGAAGTCAACTGGAATAAAGCAGATAAAACAATGACAGCGATCAAATGGCCTTATCACGGTACTATTCAGTGTTCCGTGACGTTACTCCCTTGCCAGAAAGTGGGGGATGATATATGTATTCATCCACCGACATTTATGTCATTCCAGTTTCTACCAAATCATAATTTTGTCACAATCCTCAGTTATCCATCTTGTAAGCACTGTGTGTTCCACCTCGCCTGCACATTTATCAATTTCACCATTTAACACCAAAATCATGGTCGACTCGAAGGTAGAGTCTGCAAGTTGAAGATCTTCAGAACCATCACGTCTGCCGCTGCAATTTCACTAAACGTCTACAATCATTCTTTATATCGCAATCAGTAACCACGACATCCTGACTGCAGCCAACAATATGTTTGGAGAACTTAATCACAACTGTTTATTGCGCAACAGAAGTGGCAAAATCTGTTTGTGAAAATCTCCCGAAGCAAAGCGCAAATATATCTTTGGTGTGTCAGTGTGGCGTGTTGTAGTAGTTGTTGTAGCCTACAGCTTTTAATTGACTTTTTGTCTGCCTTACTTTTCCTTCAGCCTTCACTCATTACTCAACTATATTGCTAAGTTTCGCTTAGACACCATTGTAGGCAGCCTGTGCCGTTTTCATTTTCAGGCAGAGTGGAATTATGTGTAATTAAGCTTACTGTTTTTGTAAATAGCTGTATAGATTGGAAAACATGCATATTAGACAGATACATTTTACGAAAATACCAGCTTTCCATTATTGCTAGAAGGTGGTTAAGGAAAGCAGTGCCATGAGAAGGAACTTAAAATACATGCAACGATGCTGTGAGAACTAAAGCACTACCGCAATTTCAAAATACTTTGGCTCTTGTGCTGCGCTTATAATTAGGGCAACCAATTTTTTGACCTTAAAACTTAAAATTTTGACTTTATTATTTATAAATTTTGACTTTATTTTGACCTATAAACTTCCTGCGTTTGGAACTACAAAATAATTTAACCTTGGGTCAGCTGTAGGCGCCTTTTCTTACAAGAACAATTCTGCTTCATCCTCCAGCACATATGACCGGCGAGGATTCACAAAATGTTGATTCCGTTTTATTTTTCATGCGACATCATAGGAGCACACGCTGAATTGCAGTCAGCTTAATTGTCCAGTAGTCGTCGGGTAAACAACATTATTTCGTCAGAAGCGACAATCAACCCATTATTATTACAAAATTGTAATTAAACATGCAAAAGTGCATCAATATCTGTTGTCATAGTTTCAATAAAATATCGAACAGAGAAAAAAACTGCTGCAAGTTTGACCTAAACGATAAATTTTGACTTTTTTTTTACCTAATAACTTGGGCGTTGCTCATGGTATCACAGTGAAACTTGGTTTGTGACGTTTCATGAATTTTAAAGAAGGCAGATAAATTTTGACTTTATTGACTTTTGGTTGCCCTACTTATAATCATTCCCTCATAGACCCGAAATTAAATTTACAGCCCTGTGTGATTTATACGAACTTTGACTGGAGACGATGCTTCTTCCAAACGCAGACAGCAAAGATTGTTCGTAGACAACAACTTTAATGGTCTTGACTCGAACAGGTGCACTTTCGGAAAAAAGAAGGAAGGCTTTCCTCATCGCTCCAGCAACATCCTCCGAGTTCAGTCCAATCCCACCTGGAAAATAAAAGACCTGTGTAATACTCAGGGGGGATAAAGAAATGAAAATTTATTTTGTTCAACAAACCTGCTCCAAGAGTCGGAAGCGCCACTGACGTCACTCCTATAAGTTCTGCGTCATCCAAAGCTTCCTTTATTCTTTCCGCGAGTTTGTCGACAGATCGAGGGGTCTCGACGTGGATCACGTTCTCACAAAAAAGATTCCATCCTTTGGTGACACGAATGTGCTTTGATTGCAGCACAGGGTTGTTGGTGCACTCGAGCTGCATTTCCGAACCAGCGCGACGAAGTATGGCTTTCGATACAGAGCCTGGAATGTTACAACAACTGTTAAGACCTCGTGGTACCACAAAAACTGTGTTCCACTAAACCAGTGGTTCTTAAACCTGGGATAATGATCCACCAAGGGGTTAAATTTACTGACCCATAAACTGCAGATGTATATTTTTATGAATTATTCTAAACTAAGAGTTTGTTAGGTTAATTTCGTATTTTTAAGAAATGAGCACCATTGAGTACACTGGGGGTAAATCTCGGTAGTCTTGCTTAATATAGGGGGAAGATATGTAAAAAAGGTTAACAACCACTGCACTAAACCATTTCCGCAACGAAAATGATCTTAGGATCATGGATATTTCTCGCGAGTTTATTGAACACTGTTACACAGAACTGAGCGTATAAGTAGGCCGAACATCAATGCTCAAATACCTTGATAACAGAAAAATACATTTAACATTGTCAACTGGAAAATTCCTGTGATCAAAACGTATCTATTTAATTTTTCGCCCTAGGTTCCATCTTTACACGAATTGGATGTTGTTTGCAGCTGAGCAAGCAAGAAAAGATTCCACTACTGGTTACGGGAGAGCAACAAAATTTTTACGAAGGCCAACTTTGTTGTAATAATACTTGCAAAGCAGCCGAGACCCTTGGCATGGCGTGTCTCCGCTCGGTTATGATTAGACAACGAAACAACTTCACAGAAATTATGCAAACGCCTGCACATTAATAACTTTTTTCTTAGTTTACCCCAATCCAAATTAAAATCGCTTCCACAACCATTTATAATGGCTTCCGACTTGTCGATAGTGATGTCCCCTTGAGTCACTTCAACCGTAACAGAACCGTATTTACATTCAAAAGTTTCTTGAGCTGAAGCAGTTGTTTTGTTGTTAGTTCTGCGAAGGAATTCGATCAGAAAAAGCACATGCAGGAACCTTAATGTAATGTAATAGTCGTTAAGGAAGCAAGAAATATGAGCTCACTATGTGCGTGCAGGCTCAAACAAATACCAAAAATTGTTGGTCATTGAAGGCATGATGCAGCTATGCGTGGAGTCAGTATATGAAAAGGAAAATTGCGAAAAGCCATTAAACACAGGAAAAACAATCGCGGTCACCAAGCAAACGACCGGAACTTCCAGGAGCAAGCATCTACTGCTATCTTCTGAGAAACGATTTTGTTGCAATAAAACACTCGTACGATTTCGCATGAGACTCGCACAAGAATGCAAAGCTAATAGAGTATTTTGTATGGGTTCAGTTGGTCTAATTATCACAAGCATTAAAAGTTGTTAACTATAGCAGAAAGGGTAGGCAGTCAAAGTTATGATTGAAAAGGAATGGAAGTCGGTAAATTAAAAGAAGAAAATTAAAAAACGACGCTGAACCAAACGAACCAAGACAAGTTAGCCAAACATGAAGCATTCGATAGTTATTTTTTACTCTAATCAACGCAAACCATCACTGCAATCAGAACCACAGCGCAACAATCCAATGTTTTTTGGTTTCTTTTAATTACTGACGTAAAATGGTTGGGGTAGAAATGATGTCTATTTCCACGGTAAATTCACAAAAATGTATGTTGCGTTGCTTGGGCTTCTGCAAATGCGTTTCTATTGAACTCTGCACCGGAAAAATATCAAAGACTGTTTACTATTTTTTCTACTTTTAAATTACCGAGGGAAGCGGTTGGGCGGTAAGGTTCACTGGTGCCACGCCTAGTGATTTTTGGGCTAACCTATAGCGATCTAGTGATTTTTCAATATAATCCAGTGATTTTTTTAAAGGTATGTTTTCAGAAAATCAGATGCTTTTTTGTAACTTTTGAGCCCGTTTTTTTTCAGAAAAGTAATTGATCACGTGAATGGTTGAGTGAAGATTTGAACCAACAGAAGAACCAAGAGAAACAAGTTTTTCTAATCCTAGTTTCTTATCACTTTAATTGCTGCAATGTACTGTTAATTGCTGCAATGTTGCCTATGACGTTACATTCATTCCTTTGCAGCACCAGTGCAGTAACAATATACTGATTGCATATTGGGTTGATGGACCTAATCTAAAATAATTCGTTATCGTTGTCGCTTTAAGCTCTTGAAAGAAACCTGACAGTTGCCGACCGAAGATTTTCTCCGCTTGGGCATGATGTATTTTAACAAGTTTGCAGACTGTGCAATTGTTTATGGGCAATATAGAACACAAAAAAATGATTTCAAGCAAAACTTCAACGTAGAAATTTCAAATCTAATGATTTTTATCAAATCTAGTGAATTTTTTTGTGGATCTAGTGATTTTTCCAAAAAAGGCTGTGGCCGCGCTAGTACAGTTGGTTGGGCACACGCCACCAAAGTTGGTAGGCCGACACTCCCGAAAGGAGTAGAAAAGCGAGCATAGCAAAACTGAAACTACTAATATAAGTGGTATTAACTGAAACACAAAAGAATTTAAAGCTTGAAAATTTGCAAACAAACCTTAACTGAATGAGTTCAACGCATAGAGACAGAAAAGAAAAAATGAAAGAAGCTTAATGCGATAAAATTGAATAAAAACATAACAATAATGTCCCACAATGTTTCTACCTCCCCAAAAAACAATTTTACTCTACGAAGGATTCCAAGGGCTTAAAAAAGTTGAGCAGCACACTCGCATCAGTCAAATTTGTTGGAAGTTTTGCATTGGCAGTTTTCAAATACAGCATTGAGGGTTGAGGCGTAAATAGAAGTGCAGCCGGTTTGATTGACCATGCAGTTCAAGCAAAGTAGCATTTCAAATCAAACTGAAAAACATTTGTTTGACGTTTGCTAAATTGTCACCATTGCGATTATTTGCTTGGAGTGGAAAATACGTGTAGTATGTGTATCTTTCACATACGACAGTCTTCTTTGGGAAACAGGTTGGCACTGTTTTGTATGTAACCAACAAGCCTTTATGCTGTATTTTCTATTTTACGGAAGTAGCGGTTCATGTGACAACATCATGCCTCTCACTACAACAGGGACTTACCGACTGGATTCCACATCTTTGCTCCCTGAACTTTCATTTTCGACATGGGACGAGTCATTCTAAAAAAATCATTTTAACAAAAAATAGGCGTCAACAACGAAAAAATACTTCAATCTCAGTCACGCTATTCACGCGTGACTGCCAAGTACTTTCGTTGTCACCATCAAGAGAAATCTTATTAGCATGCATTTCTTGTTATTACCTGTCACTCAACATTCTACGCATGCGCTTTAGGTCAGTGGCGTAGCCAGCCCAAAATTTTTGACTTTAGGCGAGCAAACAATATTTTGTTTCAGATACCGCCTCTCACAGCACGAAATGTCTAGATATGCTAAAGATTTAGGGGGGTCATGGCCCCCTGGCTACGTCTATGCTTTAGGTGTCGCTGAAGCATACTGGGACGATGCATGGATTTCATAACACAGAGAACAAAAGAAGACCTTTCGCTGCTTGCGTTAATTAAAATATTCGGAATTACTCTTGGCGTAGACCCGTCTTTGATAAAGGTTTTGTTTGATTTTTGTCAGTTCACTGAGTGTAGTTCCCCCGATATCTAGAAAAGCACAATTTAAGGTAGAAGATATAGCGAGAAGATCTCTGAAAAATCGCGTTCTGATATACATCTGCCGCAGCCATGATAGGCAACCTTGGGTTAGATTCTTCTCCTCAGAGCAAAAGCCACAAAACAGCTTAGCAAAANCTATTACAAGTATTCTGGGAGTATTGCATGAGCTTGAGATTTCTGACCAGGACATCNTTAGTGGACAACTTGCTTTCTTATATTGTTGAATTAACCATTGACGAAACACGGAAAACATAATTGCAGACAAAGTCACCTCAGAGAGGAACATCCAAAGTTACACAGAGAAGTGAAAGCTAGCAACGAAGTGAAAAAGGAACACTGTACTGAGCGTTGACTACGTGAAAGGCTGGTGCATAACTGCCGTCAGAGAAAAAAAACGAACGAAAAGAATTGAGTTGAACAGTTTTTTGTTGTTTTTAAAGGTTTTACCTAGGTGACCGCTAAGACTATTTAGGAGACCGCACCTATTTCATTTTAAATACCGAGGTGGTCATGGTCGTACAGCTAGGTTTCAGTATATTTTTGTGGTGGTCATAAAGCAGCTATGTCCAACCCGCGGCCCAGTCGAAGGTTTTGTGCGGCCCAGTTTAGGTTTTCACTGTAATAGGAGTAACTACATCCTGACAACCTGTCCTTATTTTGATAATCTTTAATTTGACATTTTGATGTAGGTTGTCCTCAGAGCCATTTTATCATGTCTGTTACCATTGCAGTTATGATTCGAACGCTTTCAGTACATTAGCTTAAGTGACGTTTAGTTTGCTAAGGTCAAAGTAAGCCATTCAATGTGAGGCCCTCATCAATATGTCATAAAATGTGCGGACCTGGTTGAGATAGTGATATGATTTTTGGCCCTGTAAGCCATTTGGGTTGGACATAGCTGTCATAAAGCTACGATCTACTGCGTTTTGAGAGGCCGTTTGACGGTCTCTCAAAACGCATTAAAAACACGGGAGTTGGACACGTCCTGCACAAAATAGTCATCGAACTTCTGCAGCACATACAGAATGAACAAATCAATGGGCGAAAACATTCAATCATCCACTACCAAAAAAGCAGGCGTTAACGAGTACATCGCTCGTAATTTGCAGATACGAAAACGTGTTTGTAAAGAAACACTGAATATTTTCCAAGGGGTGGAAGGCAAAAACCTTATAACGCCGTTGCTACCGAATGTTAAACGGACGTTCGATACCCAGACACTTGTGATTTACGTAGCATATATATAAATGTCATGTTTCTGAGGTCCTGAGAACTAAAAACACGTCCCGTAGATCGAACATGATGAGATGACATGGAAATTTAGAAATCCTGAAATATGCACTTTACCTTTAGGTGCAGTACAACAGTTTCATACTTCATTTGGCCCTAATTTCAGCTCAGTTCAAACACAATTTGTCCAATTAATGCACAGAAACCGGGCGAAGGAATACAACTTTGACGATACATTAGCGGCAACGCTCGTAAAAAACTTGTGATGTACTTTGGCGCTGAACTCCAACAGCTTGTTTCTGAAAAATAAGCTCAAAATAAATTGATTAAAAACGCTCACACCTGCAGGAGACACAAGGTCCGCATCAAGCATTGTGGTGATTGTGTCAGCAGACAAAACCAGCATTCACCTGCGCAGTATACACGACGCAATGTTGTCGCAATTCGAAGTCCTTGATGAAGTCTTTCCACTCATTTTCACTCACATACTCCGAGATACCTGGTTTCGCAAATTCCACTTTCTCGTGTGTGAATCGCGCAGATTCAGTGAACGTTTTTGCTGATAAGAGTAAAAATTATCGAAGATTTTGCAATAGGTTTATTTTCTATCTCACAAGTAAAAATAATTTGCCAGTAGGCCATCAAATGGCCTCATTAGTAGGCATATTTGTGAAGTTGGATGCCATGGTGATGCTGCCCAGTTTAAATTTGAATACACACATATGTCGCAAAAACCTCTTTAAATTTTGAGAGCAGCCATGGTTTCACACTGAAACACGCCGGCCAGATAGGCAGGTACTAACGTCTTATAGAAGTATTACAGTTGGCATACGCAATTATCTTATCTTGTCAAAATGCGGTAGCAGTGCGTGATGGGCATGTTTCCACACAAAACCAAGTTGTTCTTACAATTTAAGACCTGGCTGTGGCTGATTTGTTTAGGGAGCACTGCTGATGAATGTCAAGTACTTGGTCACAGCAGCTTCCAACACACCAGTCAAGTAGTTCAAAACTTTGTGTAGAAAATATTAAAAAGTGATCTGACTCGATTTTTACACGTGAAAAACGAGGAAAGTATCTCAAATTTATTCACCAAAACGTTAACGTCGACAAATCCAAGTAATTTTTTTCAGCAAAACTACACAAGCTGAAGTGACCTGAAGTGGAGATATCCACACAATATATTCACCGCATCAAGTACAAACGGAAATTTCGGTTTATTGAAGTAAACCCTTAACATTATGAGGTAAGTTGCCAGTCCAGGAGTATACGTGGTTAGGGTTCCGACGCAATTTTGAATATAAATTTCCAGACTTTACTTTTGCGAATGACATACCCAGGCCGAATACAGGCACTATAATAGTTGAAAGTCAAATTTATCAATCTTATCAAAAATATCAGAATAAAATATTATCTGAATGCATGCCAAAAGATCAAGTCTGGAAAACTATTTCCTTTTTCCATACTAACAGACTAAAAATAATTTTTCAAGACTTTTCCAGGCTGGAGGATGACAAAACTTTTTCCATACTTTTCAAGACTCTGTGTAGGAACCCTGGGCAATAACACCCCAGTGGCGTTGCGTGCTACTTTCAGTATTTCCATTACACCATGAAAACCGGTAACCTTGTTCGCTTGTTCCATCCCTGACAAATTTCTCGACGCATTTTTGCAAACGTAACAGTGAGCAATTGGAACGTTTCGGAAGAAAGTATAGCAAAGCATGCTAAACGCATTACATGACATTTAAACGTATTCGTGTGTATTTTGCTTCAAGATAAATTTTCCATAAACTACCTAACAAAATCAAATCTCACCTTTTTCCACAGCTATTTTCGGGCCAGTAATATGTAAGTTTTCACCAGTCGACCATAGCTTGACAACCTTGGTTAGTTCGCTTGGAATAGACAAGTAGCTGGCAATGAAGCGAGCTTTTTCTCTTTGGAAAGTGAGCGTAGAAGATGTGAACTTGTAATTATTAACAATCGACTCCACCCGTTGGTAAATGTCCGCTACAGACTCTCTGCTCATTCCTGCCACAATGGCCGATCCACTCTGCTTGAGCAAATATTTAATATTAGCCTACAATCCGTTCGATTTCATAACGAATGTGTAAATTGCAACATCGAGACTCGCCTGCTTCACAAACCGTTCCGATTTGTGCAAAGCATAACAAATAGCAAACTACCTTTATTTAGGTTCAGACTTCAGTAAATTTAGTACTAAGCGGTTCAGTCACAAGAGGTTGGATGAAATCGACGAAGTAGAGTACATCGACAGCCATATAATAATGCGAGTAGCCATGACCTTATACCCAGAGGTGAAAGTAAGCCGGAACGCCGTTCCGGTAAAAGAATTATTGCCGGTACGGCGTTCCGGTTAGAATTTCTAGTAGGTTGATATTATGACGCTGACGCAACAATGGCGGTACCTCAACTTTACTAGAAACAGCTTTTACATCTTATTTCCTGAGCAAGGTATCGTATGAGTTCAAGGCAAATCATTTCTAGCCGCCTCTACGTTCGTTTCAAAAGAACTTGTTCACTCCCTAGCCGAGCACTTTCAAATACCGGTGAATAACCCAAATAACGTAAATTTTAATTATTTGAAAATTCCCAAAAAGCATTGCG
>JGI24158J21664_10012411_pt1 | contig 11294 bp, 8 predicted proteins | sample Ectturendosymbi3_FD_21664 | JGI IMG/M metagenome (IMG submission 21664)
ATGTGTAAAATATAGGGGCCCTTTTTTGATGTAACGTGAACAAACATAGGGGCAAGGGGCCCTTTTTCAAGACCATATATTGTGCAAATGACATATCACAAATCGTACAATGTTGTGCGGCAGCTTTCTGCGATTTTGGAACCAAGTTTTTGTATTAGGCTACTAATTTTTACTCTGTCCTGATTGTTCGGTCTGCATCTTGATTAAAAGCAGGCTCATAACCAGCTTGGGACACCAGAGGGAGCGAATAGTTTTCTGAAAGGGGCTTAAAGTTTTAAACTATGTCCAACAGTTTCAAACTACGTCCAACACATTTTTCCAACAGGGCGAGAAAAAATTTAGTGTGTGCTTCGCCGCCCTAGTTACGGGCCAGATTAAAACTAATAAGTTCTCATTTTCGTAAATATTGCGCAAAGAACATATCTGTGACCGTTTGCGAAAAAGTTGTACCACGGTTGAATAAGCACGATGACGTCATCGAATGAAAGTTCGTGAAAATTGCCCCCCGAAATGAAGAGCTGATTGCGCCCCTGCTCCATTCTCTGGCGTCTCTGTGCATATTATTCTACACGCACTCTCATTACTCGCTGTTGTAGGCTACAATGTGTCACCGTAATAAACGTAAATAATATCAGCGGTCTCTTAAGACAGAGCAGTTCATGACTGCAAAAGTATCCGGCAACGCGTTAAAACATGGGAGTAGAACACACAATGCTACGTCAGCGCAGTTCACAACTGCAAAAATACAAGGCTGCGCGAATGTCTCGTCGTATAGCAATCGATCAGAAGGTATGCAGCTGGGATGGCGGACACCCAGGGTGGTACGTACAATTACCAAGGGAAAAAAAGATATGGGCTTGTGTGAGCCGTTATGATCAATCCGCCTGAAATGCCATATTAATGACGAAGCTCAAAACGAAGCACGTATTGCAAGCACAAGCTTGCGACTGTATTAGCACAAAAAACGAAACGGAAAACAGTGATGTATCATAAAATCAAAAAGTAGAGTTGTTACGACAGCTTTGAAATTTGGCTCAGAAATTCAATTAAGCGTTCATAATTATCATTCCTCAGTGTTGATGTAATTGGACCCAACCAAAACAAACCCCCAGGTTTTTTTTTAAATCCCACTTTAAAAAAACAATAAAACTCACAAAAAATTCCACTTGTTACTTTTAATTTGAAAAATGTACTATGAAGCAAAAAATAAAATAAGCAGCACATTTGTACAGTAAACTGCACATTTTTTTAATGAAACAAAACGAAAAAAATAATATACACTATATAGATGCTGAACTAGCAGGGCATGTACACAAACTTGACGTGAAATTGCAGAGTTTGTGTGGGCGTGGCATTTCTCTGTTTGCTGTGCGCGTTCTTGCCAAGCCACTTTGGAGTGAATTGACCAACAACACTTTGCGAAAACAAAGATGGGTACATTTGCCTACCCTCAAATTTGAATGCCATAATAAGTATTACAAGTTATTATTGTGTAATTCTGAAAATAGTGATATAGCATGATGCAATAAAAACAAATCACAATGGGGCTTTTGTGTTTTTTTCAAAAAAGAACAAAAACCTGTTTCTTTAAAAAAAACAAAATCGGATTAAAAAAAACAAAGAAACAGGTTTGTTGTTGTTTTTAAACGGGTTTTTCTCAACCCTAGTTGCTTTTCAACCCTTTTTGTGATTTTTCTTTGATCGCACGATCTGGAACAAGTCACGTCACTATCAGTTTGTTTGGGTGTGCACCGCACACTTAGAGTACAGCTCCCTGGTATTGAAGAATGTGAGAATTACTGGCGTTTGAATACGGAAAAATTAGTGTTGACAACAAGTTTCGAAAAATTAAATCCATGCAGCATGCATCAGCAGACTTACAACAGAAAAAATCATCTGGTTACAGCATTTAAATTTTTGCAATTTCACTCTTTGGATGCCCCCTGCCTCCCCCTCTGCACGCCACTGTTTCATCAACATAAATTTAACTTCTGCTCTTTGATGCTGTTATTTTTTCTTTTGCTACATTCATGTTACTTCGTGGTTTGAGTCACAAAAATGCATGAATAAACCATGACTACAGCCCTTTCTTTGAATTACCAAACTTGTTTTTACAAAACACTGAATCCGAAAAGTTTGCTTGGCAATACACGAACATTTACGAATGTTAGAAATTTGTGGATGTTGCCTGCTACAATCTTGCAAGCACTGAGTTGAATAGTTCAACGCTTGCATTTGCTAATAGAAAATTATAGGCTATTCTTAATGAAATGAGATTGCACATGTTATATATATATTATTGTATATAATCGAATGTTGTAGCTTGCAAACGTTTCGATACTGCGTATAGTGGCTTCACTACCCATTGGATATTAGTAATTTCGCTTTTTTGGGGTCTGCACCCAATTTGATGTAGCAAGCGTGCGCAGTTGAAATTAAGAGAACTGATATAATGTCTCCGCAAACACGCCAGGGAACGTTTTCCTAAAATTTTTCTTTGAGAGCACCTCACCCCATAACGAAGAAGTTTGAAATGAGATTTTGTGATCTTGTGCCAACATGCACTATTTCCAGTGTTCCCTCTAAGAAAATTTTACTTTGATCAAATATTTGTGTAAAGTGCGCATGCAATTGTGCAACATGCAAACACATCAGTGAAGCGTAAATGCAATTTTGAATATGAGGACTGGATTGAAAAGAGACAATGTTGTCTAGCAGGTGTCTCAAACACGGCATGTGGCCCGCGAGGGCCTTTTGTGCGGCCCGCGATGCTTTTCGGGAATTTTTAAATAATTAACATTTATATTGCCAAGTGCCTTGAAAAAAGAAACCGCGAAATAATTAAATCAAAGCTGAATGATATGCAATGCGGATTTCGTCCTGGCCGTAGCACTACAGACCAAATTTCACTCTCCAGAAAATTGTTGAGAAATATTGGGACGTCTACACACGCTTTGTCGACCTACGACCGGGTTCCTCGTGAAAAGATTTGTGGATTGTTGCGGGAGCACTGTGTTGACGGCCGCCTGTTATTGGCCGTCAAGTCACTGTATTCCTGATCAGAAGTTTTTGTCCGTGTCAGGAGAGTTAAATCACGACCGTTCACCGTTGGCGTTCGATTCCGACAAGGGTGTGTGCCAGGCCCGCAACCAGAGGGGGGAAATCGGGCAAGTGCCTCCCCAGAAATTTTCACAAAGGTATGTATTTGTTAGGTACAGTAACAAGCTACATCATTTTGCCCCCCCGAAAATATCAGTTGGTTGTGGCCCTGGTGTGTGCTGTCATTCCTTTTCACAATTTACGTGAATTGGACAGACAGTGACAGCCGAGTCGACGAGGGTGTCACAGTGGAAGCTGCAGGATCAAGCGTTTGCTTTATGCAGAAAACCATGGCGAGGTTTGAAAATTTTTCAAAATTTGTAGCGAGAGCTAGATTCAGTCAATTTTGGGTGTCCGTGACCTTTGACCTTTGAAAGTCACAATTTAGATAATGTTATTTTTGCAATATTTGGTGAAGTTACTAGCATCCCTGAAACATTGGGGTTGTTCACTAATGTAGTTTGGCAGTAATAAGGCTTTAAACATGGCCAAATATGAACAATTTGCGCCTCCCCGGCTAAACACCCCCAACTAAAAAGCTTTATAATCATGCCATTTCTTGACAGATTTAATTCAAATTTTGCAGATGTTCATGGTATGGGGTAATGACAAGTTGAGTAAAATTTCAGGAAAATTGGAGAGGGTGACCTGACCACTTCCTGAGAATTGACACGGAATGGCCCGATAAGACATACAGTTGGAGAGATTTGTGACAGTTCAAGGCGAAAAATGATTAGGCTAATCTTAAATGACAACTTTTGATTAATATTTTCCATTGCTGCAAAAGTTGATGTGATGATTTAGTGGTAGCATTGCCATGATTGTTGGGCCATATTTAGTATCTTCAAAGTTACTAAAGATATTCCTCTTAGAAAAATGGAATTCGGCCGATTGAGTATTTTCCGAGAGCTACATCAGTATTGGTCGATTTCAACCAATGAATATAAACATAATAAAACGAAATACTACTGCATAATACTGTTACTGTATACGAGAAACGTCGAAAATTCGCCGCGTGCTGATATGCATACAGGTTTAAAAATGTTAGTGCATGATGTGCCTTATTTGACGCTGCTCATGCAACGACTGGGTCAACTAACTACCAAAGTATTTATTACAACCGTTTCGCCATTATTTATCCTATTTCAAACATTATGATTAACAATGTAGCTGGAAATTCGTGAGAACCGCAGTCAGTGCCGTATCAGCCCAACTCTTTCCCCCCAAAATGCTTACAGGGGGCCCCCTTAGTGGTTATTTAAAAAAGGTTATGCTATATCTCGTGGCCGAACGGACTTCAAAACAAAATATCCTAATTGCAGACACAATTTTGGCATAATCAGGCTCGTAACCAGGTTTTAAGGTTTGGGGGCAAAATACATTTTCAGGGGGAAAGATTTTTATTCTTATCATATGTTTAAAACACATTTTTCTGAGCACAACAAAATTTGGGGGGACACAAAAAAGATTTGGGGGTAATTGCCCCCAAATGTCCCACCGTGGCTGCGGGCCTGGGCAGAACAGTCGTCAGAAAGTCTTCCATTGGGTGCCTTCATGTTTGTGCAAGGGGGCGAGATATTCCGAAAATTTATATTTAATTCACAACGTGAACAGCATTTGCAGATTGTGCAAATTACATTAGAAATATTTTCCCGCAAATACCCATCATAGGCTCGTAGTTTCCAACTAAACTTTTTTGAACGAGCTCAACAAATGTAATTGCGTCATAAGTCATTGTCATTTAATTGACGGCGATTATTTGGAGATGCCGTAATGAAATGCATATGTAAAAAAATTGCAAGAAAGCAGAATCAATCCAATCGTTCAGTTACCAAAACATTATTACCGAAGGAGCAAACATGAGGCTGGTCAAAGCATGTGCGCCGCGATGAACGTTTTCTTTCATTAGCGCATATTAATAAACTTTATCATGAGCTTAAAGTGAAATATGCTTATAAAACGTGCGCAGTGGGCTCTTTACTAGTCGAAATACGCATGCATAAACTTTGCTGATGTCTGGACTGTTAATCTCCTGGTGCATTGCACATGTTTAGATTAATAACATTTCGGATCTCAAATCGCCTATAAATGTTAATAAATATAGACTAAGGCCTACGTGGACGCAACGGTTAACATTCATAGTCCACTACCGTGTTTCCCCGATAACAAGACCTACCCGATGATAAGACCAAGCGTGATTTTTTAGGATGATTTTAATATAAGCCCTACCCTTAAAATAAGCCCTAGTTGACTGGTGACGACAAAACGTTCCCAAATCTCAGCCACTAAATTGTTGTTAACAAGTTTCTGAATAAAAAACATGTTAATGATAACTGAGAAGTAAATGTAAATAGTTTTTCGTAATTTCTGTTTATTTAGAAATCTCTTAATTTTACTTTACAACTTCATTTTTTGATATATCAAAATAAGGCATACCCCGAAAATAAGCCCTGCTGTAAATTTCGGAGTGAAAATTAATATAAGCCCTGTCTGATTTTCGGAGAAACACGGTAACTGCACTATTGTTTTGGGACAATCCACAAAATAGACTCTTCTAACTACACAATTAACTCCATCTAGCTATCTGAACAGCAGGCTGCGCAAATGTATAACTTTGGTCGTAAGCAACAAAGGTATCTTGCTGCTATGCAGTACAAAATACGAGAAGACTACCTGGGCTAGACATTGTATCCTACATTTTTACAACAATCACTCCACAATATATCAGGGCCGGCGCTGGGTGGTTGGGTCCCCCCCCGGGCCTGGACGTTGGGGCCCCAAGCATACAATACATTGCATTTAACACAGTATTTATGTAAACAAAAACATCGATTTATTTTAACAAATGCTTGTAAAAGCATTTTCTACAGCATCAACACAACGTATAAAGCAGACAGACTTAAACATTCGCCATGCTTCAAGCTAGGAAAATAACTTTTTCCAAGTTTTCAAAAATGCAAATAATTTTGTCATCTCAGTCATATCTAATGTTTTAGCAGTTTCACTTTCCATAGATATCATTGCCAGATTTGTTTGCCTTTCATCAGTCACAGTTGATCTGTGAAACGTTTTGATTAGCCTCAACTTGCTGAAGCTCCACTCAGCAGTGATCGGAAAACTTTCGTTAGGACGCCAATGGAAAGGGCCTCAAGCCCTCTGTCGATTGGCGTCCGTAGAAATTTTTCCAGTGGGGGGGACAACGTCGACATTCTGCTTATGCTTTTCAGGTTTCTGTCGATGCAATGCAAACGGACGTCCACAAAGCGCTTTACCCATTCTACACAAAAAGAAATTGCTCCATTTTACGCAGGCCCGTAGCCAGCTTGGGACACCAGGAGGGGCGAAGAGTTTTCCGAGAGGGGCCCAAATTTTTTGAACTATGTCCAACACATTTTTCCAGGGGGGGGGCGAAAATTTTTCAAGGGGGGGCTTCGTCCCTCCTGGTTACGGGCCTGATTTTATGGCAATAGACACAAAAAATACACTTCGTTGGCAGCAATAGCCAGGCATTTTGAGATAAGTTATACAAAACGGACTATCTGCAGATTTTTCATGCAGGGTACTTTACGAAGAAGCAAATTGCCGTGGTCTACAAAACTACAACTATGTCTTTTGTTTACCCAGCAAGACTTGCCAGCATCATTTAGAAAAAAGAGCTGCAAACGTCTAAGACAGCTATGTCCAAACCAAATGGCTTACTGGGCCAAAAATTAAGTCACTATCTTAACCAGGGCCGCACATTGAATAACATATATTAATGAAGGCCGCAAATTGAATGGCCTACTTTGATCTTCGAAAACTAAATTTAGCCAAAGCTAATGTCCAGAAAGCGTTCGAGTACCACCTGCAATGGTAACAAACATGTTAAAGTGGCACTGAGGACCACCTGCAACAAAAATGTCAAATTCAAGATTATCAAAATAAGGACAAGTATTTAGGATGCTTTTACTACAGCGAAAACCTACACTGCACCGCACAAAACCTTCGTCTGGGCCGCATGCGGCCCGCGGGTTGGACATAGCTGGTCTAAGATCTTGTCCAAAGCAATCAAACACCCTTTCAATAAATCCTTGCTTGTCTTTACTGACGTTTTCACGGTGAACGCTCATCCACATAATCCGGACAAGCGTTCAGTCTCACACTAACAATGGAATTTTCGAACTTGTCATGCTTCTTTTTACACAGCAAGTTGTAAAAGTACGTGGCTATCCGTTATCAGAACTCACTGACTCCCTGTATTACCTGCGTTCAACGCTCTCATGCGGAAAAACGCCTCCAACCGTAACTTGAAGTTAACACGAAGTTTCGTTGCCATGTTCTTGTTACGCAATAAACGTCCAACAGTAGAACAATCAGCACGCAAGTTTCGCAACTTGCTTCTGCAGGCAGGCAAAGCAGCGGACACGAGTGAAATGCAAACTCATCACTGTACAACACCGGGACAGTGAACCTGGTTTTTGTGCACTGTGGGTGTCATACCGGCAAATAAACTGTCAATGCAAGAATTAAATCAGTTTAATCGGAATTGACCTCCTGGCAGTGGCGGATAAGGGGCCCCTCTGCAGAGAAAAAACGGCATAAGAGTGAATGAAATGAATACCATTTGCGTTATTTACTTTATTCAACGGTGTTTAAAAGTGCTCAGCTAGCGAGTGAACAAGTTTCTTAGACGGCTAAAATTTATTAATACGAGCGTAGAGACGGCTAGAAATGATTTGCCTATAATTAATGATACCTTTCGCAGGAAATAAAATGCAAAAGCTGTTTCTAGTAAGTTCAGGTACATTGTTGCGTCAGCGATATAATGCGGCCCGCGGGTTACCTATAAGTCCTCATGTGGCCCGTGGAGCAATCTGAGTTTGAGACCCCTGATGCAGGCTATTATCGCGATCACGTCATTTCTACAATTCTTTCCTTGATTGAAAGTTATTTAGCTTTGTCTTACGTGCTGCCATAGCCCATCGTTACTGTACCGTAAAATCGCACAACGGAAAAGTCGATGTCGATAGTACAAATTCCAGAAAAGTTTACATTATCAATTTGTGACGTCACATTCGCACTTACTGCTCTTGCTCTCACGCCTACATCCCTGCATCCACAATGCTTCAGGCCAACGTGATGCAGCTGAACAAATTGCTGCTGACACGTTACTAGTTTTCCAGCGTAAGTATACCGATAGAATATTGTGGTCGTGTTACGCGGTGCTCGATTAGCAGTTTTGTAACAGTTGGGTTGTGGCCGTGGTCTGGATACAGGTGGGTGGTCGGGTTAGTGAAACAAAAGTAATGTATTAGCTTAGGGAAGACCGGGTTAAAGTGATCGTGATAGCGGGTTGGTCGTCGATGGGGTGCCATTGTATATTCAAAACATTCCACCGGTGTTTTGTGAACATTTATCGATATGGTTTCAAGTCTCCAGCAAGAAATGGAGACTTGAAATNCATGAGCTGCGTTCATATTATGACGTCCATACTACTTAACGTTTCGTCTTTTTTTGCTAAAACTTTTTTGTTTCAATAATACAAATACTTCAGTCCGTTCATTTATTTTTTTCTTTATTAAAGACCGTTTTATATATATAGAAAGGCAAGGGCGTACGCAAGGGGGTTGGGGTTAAACACCCCTTGATCTTGATATTTTACAAAATCTTTAACGCCTGCGCAAAGGAAATTAAATGTTTTCGCATACGTTTTGCTTTGTTTATTTGTCGACTTTGCAAATACCACAGAATAAATTTGCATGCAAATTTCAAGGAACATTGTAAATGGGCCAAAAAGTCATAATTAGGGTGAGAATCAGGGTTATCATCTGCGTCCAGAAACCATCTCACCACTTTTTGCAGACCTTTCGTCCACGACGCATGTTTACAGATTGTGTTCCGTGATAGTTCACTTTATCCGCAATAATTGTCTTTCTGTTGTCTGCTATGGCTGATCAGCGCAAGCGCTGAGCGCATTGGTTACATTACCTAATTCTGTAGCATGGTAGAACTGTTGCACGAACTCAAAACAGCAGTTTTTAACATAATAGCAATCAGGCGTTTTATAATGTCTCAGCAGGGGAAAAGGAAAACTAAGCTTTCTGGACATATATACACAACAAACAATTGACAGTTTTCCTGCGTACTTTATGCGCATTTTCAATTCTTGTGTAGCTGGTTTGCCAATTTGGCTTATTTGAAGCCAGGTTTTGAAATTCTGGCTGTTTTTTGAACACCCTTGGCTTTTTTTTGGAAATAAACAAGTCAGAAAAATCTGGCTTTTACTGGCTTATTTTCATAAGCCTAGGCTTAGCTCTGGCAAAACATTGGCAAAAAAGATAGGCTTAGCTCTGGCAAAACATTGGCTGAGCTGCATATTCATTACAAATCTCTTGCGACGACGGTCTATTGCCATGCAGGGTGCACAGAATATTGCAAAAATTTTACTGTTGCCCTAAAAATGATATATGTTATTGATAAAAAACAAACGCACGACAGTGTAATTACGGGGAAAGAATATGCTTCTAAATATTGGACTTGTGTTATATCGATGTTTTTGACGAGTTTTAATGTCTTTTTTGTGTGTGGTTGTGCATGTTTGGTGTGTATATGCCTCAAAACTGCTATCTGGCTCTTTTGGAACAAGGTCTGGCTTTTTTTGGTGAAGACAGGTTGGCAACCTTCTTGTGTAGTTTAGCACGATTCGATCTTGCAAACCGGGGTGTGCGGCAGTCAGTCCAGCCGCACACTTTCTGTGCTCCACTGCTCGTATTCGACGAGACATTAGCGCAGCCTCATTTTGCAGTTGTAAATTGCTCTGACGCAGTGTTTAGTGTGTTTTACTCCCCTTTTTCAACATGCAGCCAAAATTTAGCAGTTATGAACTTCTGTGTCGCAGCATTGAGTATATTTTCCTCCGATATCCTCACTTGGAGCGCTGATAGTTTATATTCAGTGCAATGACACATCAAATCAGGGGAGTGCGTGAAGAAGAATGTGCGTATTATGTCAACAAACTTCGCCAAAACGTTGGTTTGGAAGCATGAATATGACGTAAAATTGTGACGTCACAAAGACCGCACACCAAAAACAAATGGCCACCACATGCCACTGAATGAACCCCCCATGAAAATTTTCTGCGTACGCCACTGTAGGGCCCCTATCGAAGTTTCAGCCAGGGGCCCCACACAAGCTTAATCAGCCCCTGGTTCCTGGCTTCAGGTTTGCTAGAAATTTTTGGTTCTTAATCCTAATTTCCAAAAGGGGGTTAATGACCGTTTTACCCCCTTATTGCGGACGCCCATGCCCTTTCAGTCGTAATTAAAGCCCCCTGTTATTTTTTAAGACACAATTTCAAACTTTATCTGTAATATAGCCATGCTGTGTTAATGTAATAAAACCTTTAATGACAATATCAAAGCCGTGTCAACGTCAAGCAATCAATGTTCTATATGTTTGTTACAGAAGCCTATGTTTGATTCCACGCATCCGGCGCAACAAATAGGCCCACAACAAGTGTTGCGCGGCCCAATAAAAAGTGCTGAACGGCCCACAATTGGGCCGAGGCCCCCCACTGTGCGCATTGTTATTCGTGTAACTGGATATCTCATTGGTGCAAAGTGTTGTTTTCATTGAGAAGCTCTGATGCAAGATACACTGGATATTACAGGCGCGGGTAAGGAATACGATTTTGTATGATTGTATACCGGTTATTCTATTCTTGTACAGTTAAAGGATACAACACAGGTCTAAAACAAAGGTGTGACTGGCGGGAGTTCAAGGGTGCGAACCTCTCTCCTGACAAGCTAAATACTAAAACTTAGTCCCCATTTTGTTTATATTTCGGTATTCAGTACCTCTTTGGTTTTCAGTAAGTTGTTGTTTTTGGGGGTTTTCGGAAGCTTTCCGACTGTTATTTTCCGGTGATTTTGGGTTTTAGTATAAAGAAATCCACATCCGGATACACTTTCATTTCTAAACTTTTTTCTGAATGTTGGCGAGGGGCTCCCTACGGTGGCCAATGGGCCTCTTTCAGTTACCTTTTCCGGCCTGGCCAAAAGCTCTAACTATGCAACTGGTCTACAACTTAATTTTCCTGAATAATTTTTTACTAGGCTATACTAAAAATGCTTGCAATCAACGTGGATTCAGTAAACGTTACCTGCACAACAGCAAGCGTACCAAGGCAAATGCTGACAACGAAGCTATTCACAATG
>JGI24158J21664_10012412_pt1 | contig 11293 bp, 4 predicted proteins | sample Ectturendosymbi3_FD_21664 | JGI IMG/M metagenome (IMG submission 21664)
TTTAAATATTTGCTTGAAAAAAATTTGAAAACTTTCTTGGAAAAACTTTCTGGGCGATCCAACGTTTTCATCATCTCTAAACGTTAGTCCTCACCCAGCAATAAATTTTCGACAGAAACCAAACGTTGCAGGCAGAGGCGATTTCCGCCTAGTTCTGTATCAGTTCTTCAGAGTGATTAATTATATCTGCGACTAAATGTAATCGTGGCATCTATATGTTCCACTGAATGCTCGTGGCTCCTCAGGTGCTCAAGAGCGTGCTTCCAGTCGAAGATTTCTTTTCCAAAAAGGAAATGCGCACATTTAGTCGTATCCGCGCACATTATGTAGTCTACAAGGGAAACATTTACACAAGTTTGCGAAGGAGAAAAACAAAGCCAGCTTCTGTCAAATACTTCGCCATTGTGTTCTGGCGACGAATGAGACTTGTGGTACATTTCCGTGACAAGTTTTTGTCTTTTCTGTGTTGTGGAACATCACGTTTCAAAAATGACTTTTCATCACAATGTCAAAAAGAACCTGTTTCATATTTCAATCAATATTCCCACATTTTTCAGGTATATTGCCTGGCCAGAGGGCCTAAAGACTGAGGCCCTCTGGCCAGGCAATATACCTGAAACGTGATGTTCGTGATGACCGTTGCCTCCAGTGATAGCCGTGATGACCGTTGCCTCCACGTGATGACCGTTGCCTCCAGTGATAGCCAGGCTTGTCCATGTGACTGGGATTCCTATGGAATCCCATGGGAAACGTCCCATGGGATGGGACAGGCATAAATTGCTATGGGGTGGGATGGGAATGGGACAGATAAAAATGTCCCATGGACAGCCCTGGTGATAGCGTCAGCCATCTCATTTATCGTGTTTTTCGATGATACATCTTGACGTTCTTCTGCTACGGCACAGCTGGTTAAACTANGTCTATTTTCATCGTTACGTGCATCTAAGTNTGTCACAACATGTTCTTCGATTTGCTGTTCTTTCAGGTTCGGCAGAAATGTCTTCGCTGGACTTCACTGGTAAAAGCTGCCACGTTATCATCGCAAAATAAGAGGGCAACTTACGACTGTCACTTACTTGAGTGTATCATATACGCTTAACAAGTCAACTAACAACCATGCCAATTGATACGTTTTAAGCATTGAAGTAAAACATCCAGTGTGGACGATGCTTCAGTCAAAACACACAAATTCCTTATTTACTTGTCCTATAGCTCATGAATATTTTGCAGTTTCCTTAAATTTCTTGAAGATGTAAAATCGCCTTTGATAATATTATGAAACTAAATTCATGAAAGATATTTTAAATTGCACACCAGCTTTAATAGTGTAGAAACTGGTTTAGTTAGAAAGATTTATCTTTCTTTTAGGTTTGTGGCTGCATCAAGAAAAATATAGTTCCACATTAGCGCAATGAGCCATAACGCTGAAGTACAACTGTGCAATCTTTATCAAGTCGCTGAAGCATTCAATGGTATTGCAAGTTGCAAAATTTTTGCCCATCTTTCATGTTCAATCATTTTACTGCATTTGATTGATGATCTTTTTGCACGAACTCAAATAAGTTTTTGTAGGCTATTGGTCAAACAGTTTAGCTTCATCAATAGAAACGTTTCTCTTAAACAGATACTGTTCACATGGTTCAACATTTCCCATTCAATTGTTTATAAACGGAGGAATCTAGTCAAAACATTGAAATTCAACAAATAAAGTGGTCATTTAGCTAGATGTGCAGCACAAGACCTGTACAATACAGATATATCTGACATGAAAAACACCCAGTCATGATCCTTGCCTTCTCTCAGTCTTTGATTTTTCTTGGTGCTGATTTAACTCGGCTTGGTATGTACATCTAATCAGGGGCGTAACGANGTTAGATGGCGCCCGGTGCAAGAAGCAAGTTTGGCGCNCCCGTGTTCGAACCTGAGCTCTTTCGGAAGCAAATNTACCATATTGAAGAAAGTACTTCCGACATTGTTGGGACTTTGGCGCCCACCGCAGTCATTCATCGCNCCCATAGTGATTCACGCAAGGGGAATTGCGCCCCCTTGCCTANCCCTCGTTACGNCGCTGGACCTGATTGTCTCTATTGAATCCTTGCCTTCACAGTGACGATACACGATACAAACTCAACAAACGATGCGTTGGACTTCTTAGTATTGTGAACTTGCTCATTGAAAGCAACCAGAAATGATAGCAAATGTCTTAATGTCTAAACAGATTTCGCTCAGAGAATTTCCGAAAAAACGTTTCAGAACAACAGTTGGCTTGTCGATGGACATAACATATGTTGCGGGTACGTTTGAAGCATCCTCGGGAAGCTGTGATAAAGGGATAACCATCTGGCTACGCTGTGAAACACACGTTTTTGCTACTCAGTGTCCACAAGGTCACAATAGTCTTTTCACTCCCTTTCGCGAACTTTGTAAATGCAACCATACGTAATTCACTCAGTTTAAAAATCATTTAGTCCTTTTCTGAAAAAGGGATACTTCTGATGAATTTCTTCATTTTTTTAGCATTAGGCCTACTGATTAGCTATAATTACTAGAAAGTACTACACTAAGCTATGTGCAATACACTGATCATCGTAAAACGGTTCATCAGCAAAGCTAGTACAGCACCCATAAAGGAGTCAGAAGTCCGCGCTCTAATGCCAAAGTCATTGGGATATTGAAAAAAGATTTACCGCTGTTATGTAACGATTAATGTGAAAGCATTCCTGTTCCAGCCGAGAATTAACTCAACCAAAACATACAGTAAATTAATTAGACAACTTGCAAGCCCTCCCATAAACTAAGCTACACCACCAGCTCTTATTTTGCTGCAGTTGACTAGGGACAGCTTACTATATGTAAATGCAATATACCACAGCCAGTGGGGCAACTGACGGGGACAGAGAGACGTATTCCTGGCAAGCTAAATGCAAAAACCAGTCTCTTACTTCACTTATATTTCGGTTATAGCATTATTTTGGTTTTAGTGGGTTGTTGTTTTTGTGTGTTTTTCGGATTATTTTCCGGTGATTTAGGGTTTTAGCTTAGCCATCCACAATCCGGATTCACCATCAATTCTCACGTTTTTTTTCTGATTGTTGGCAAGTGGACCGCGTACAGTGGCCAGTGGGCCCCTTTTACTGTATCTGTGTTTACCACCCTGGCTCAAACTTTAGTTTGAATGTGCTCGGAGATTATTTCATTTCTCATGACAAAAGTGGACATGTACTCCAAAAAGAGGACGTATGGTAAAACAATGCTATACTCACATGCAGGGTTTGTTTTAAGGAAAATGTTATGTACTCGATACGGACCTGCAGGGACACGATTTCTCTGACTCTAGGGACCCGATGATAATTTTCTCTGATTCTTGGGTCCCGATTTTCAATTCTAGGGACCCGATTCGGGTCCCTAAAACACCTTAATAAAAACCCTAGCTAATGCGTTCTATGTGGCTTGGCCTTGCATTCACTAGATTCAGATACCTGACCGACTTTCAGGAAAACAATAAGTGTAATAGTTGTTTCGTCACACTATCAAGTAATATGCACATGAAGTACTGCCGTCTGGACGACTAATGACTTTGATAGCGTCTACAAACAAACCTTCCTCGCTAATAAAAATGACTAAGTGGCACGCACATGTCGTACATATGGCTAAACACACGAACATGGTGGGTGGCCCCTTTTTGGTGGGGGATCCAGGACCCGGGTTCCTTTGGCCCACCCCTAAATTCGGCGCTGCATCAACGACGCCTTGCAATTATGACTGGATGCCTGCGTCCTACACCAACGGACAACCTTCCTGTCCTAGCAGGCATCCAACCTGCTGAGCTTCGTCACAAAGGAGCTACCCTGTCTCCATCGACCAGGGGCATAACGAAATTAGATGGCGCTCGGGGCAAGAAGCAAGTTTGGCGCCCCCCATATTCAAACCTGAGATCTTTCCGAAGTAAATGTACTGTATTGAAGAAAATACTTGTGACATTNTTGGGTATAGAAAGAAACACACACAAACTGTGGCTAGTTNCAATGAGCAATAAATATGCAATTTTAAAAGTCNGATCTTCCGAGAGCTTCGTAAACTTANCCACTGCTAAAAAATCCTGCGTTTGGTAATGACTTAAAGAAAGCACTTTTGCTCTGGGGATAACACCACGTCGGAAATGACGGGTGCCAGAATCAGCCACGCGGTAAACAGAGCGTAGCGGTCCACGAAAGATCGAAAAAACAGTCTTTCTTAACCTTTTTTCTGCCACGCCCGCTTTGAGTAATTGGCCTTTGTGTCAAGCCCCCTGACAATAAACAAGTTGCATGAGCAAATGTATTTATTGGTTAATTTCTTTATCAAACCTTCCATGTTGCAGAGCGCATAAGGGGTTGCGCCCCCCTTGAAACATATTGATGCTCCCCTGGGGTGGCGCACCTTCCCGGTTAAGAACCACTGAGACAGACCGAGCGTTTCATCGTATTCCGAAATCTTGAAAGCCCGTCAAACAAAGTGGTAATTTCGATGAAATTGAACAAGTAAATTAGCTTGACTAATATAATTTTAACTAATACTCTTTCTTTAATTAATACTCTTGCTAATTAATACTCTTGCTAGGATATTCTGTTTACACATGACATACAAGCTATCAAATTCTGTTTGCAATATCAGGCTGTGGCCAGAACCGTCGCCAGAATGTTTTTAATAGGGGGCTTTGCGGTTCTGCGGGGGGCTTTGCGTTTGTGCTTGGGGGCTTGACATTATGAAATTAACCAGAACTCCACTGATTTATAGTGTTTCACGTTTCAATTTGGGGGGCTACGGGACTGGCTGCGGCACGCAGAGGAGTTTTCCCGGTACGCCGCTTGGGAACCACCGTGCTGCGGAATGAGAAAGCGAAATGCATTAATGCAGCTGAGCATCGATGGTGAGAACCGCCACTGTACGTGCACCTACAGTGCAGGGTATTTATAAAGCTTATATGCTTTGTGCCTGATCAGTCCGTCATTTCATGAGTTCATTTTCTCGTTTTCATTTAAAGTCTTACATAGAAACATCATTTCATTTTTCAAAAGGTTTCAGAAATGAGCGGGATCATGCTTTAAAATTGACAATTTGTGTAATTTTCATCAGTTTGAGTGAAATGCATTCATACTGTCAAAAGCAAAGGCATGGTAATCTCTCGTAGCATTTACTTAGCTAATAGGTCTTCCATTTTTTGCCACTTAACCAAGCGAAATCGACAGGGGACACGAAAATGCGGTGAATCCCCAGGCCCGGAATTTCTCTCAACGGCCCTGATTCAACCGGAACTTGTTGGATGGATTTACCAAGAAATGCTTGAAACCACTTATAAATAATATCTTTGGTTGGACAGGTTTGGTACATAACCAAGATTGTTGGTTGCTTCAATGACTATTCAGTGGTTGTTTCATCCATGCTTTCTGGTTAGCCTAACCACCCAAAAGAATTAAATAGACCCTGCATTCATTAATATCACAAAAATACTTACACAACTGACCAAAAATGTAGATATTGAGTCCATTTATTTATAAGTACCGGTGCCACTAGCCACATTTTCGATTGCATACTGCCTTCATTATCATGACGCGATCGCACCACGTACGCCGAAGCAGAAGCTATGTAAAGCATATGCACATGTATAACCAGTGGCGTAACTAGAGGTTTGAGCCAGGGTCAAAGCTTAGCTGAAGAAGGCCCACTAGCCAAAACTCAGAAAAAGGTTAAGAAATGATAGTGAAGCTCTGGATGTCGTGAATGTCTATGCAAGCTAAAAAACGAAAACACCCCGAAAAACGAAAAAAAACAACCTAAAGAATACTACATATCAAAATGTCAACTAGAGAGGGCCCAGTTTTTACATATAGCTTGCCAGGGGGTGGCTTGACCCAAGTCAGTTATGCCACTGTGTATATCATGAACGTAAAAAAGAGAATTTTTGCATGAAAGAACAGACACAACGAAAGCATACCTAACAATAACTGCACAACAGCGATTGCCCCGTTTCGAGGAATTAAAAGAATACTGCGAGCGATGATGAGGCAAGCATTACATTTTTGATAGAACGAATTGGTAGAATTGCATTAAAAAGATAACCGTACCAAAAAACACGGACACATGCGCCTTACTGCATACTGTATAAAAAGAGGCAAACAACTTACAGCAAAGTGAAACGTACTGTAGCAAAACACAGGCTGCATTTAAGTGATGCAAACCATCAGAGGCAAAGTAGAAAATATCTTTTCTATATCTTTGAAAAAACTCTTTGTTCACAACAAAAAAGATATTTAACGCAAACACGCACCAAGTCAACTTAAATTTGCAAGGTCTCGACAATAGGGATATAAATAAAAAACACCTCAAAGGTGCGTCAAACAATTAGCAAAAGGGAAGTATTGTGCCCATACACTGTGCTTTAGGCGAAAAAATTTGTTTTTAGATTTTCGTTCACCACCGTGTTAGAGCAATATTTTCCTAGGTGATGCCGATGTGATGCTTCATATTCGACCCAATAATCATACTCCCGAAATAAAACCTTTCAATAAATAGTTGTCGACAAATAAACAATTGTTTTTGCAATACTGATAAAAACTCTAACGTATGCAAAGCTTAAGTAACTACTCTCCATATATGAGATAAGCAATGAATCTATTTGCATACTTTTAATAGGAAATCGATTTCACGTAACACTGCGCATTTTCATTCCTGAAAAAAGTGATGGACATATCGATGAACTTGCGGAACATTTTTAATGACTTTACAGCTTTTCATTGTATTTTTCATTCACTTCCTCGCACCCTGCGTTAGTGATCAGTGTCACGTAGAAGTCAGTAAACGTCGTTCGTAATCCTACTGCAAACGTCATTAAAACAATTTACACACAACAACATACCAAGCATGAAAGCAAGAACTGTGAAATTATTTAATCTATTTTTCAATTTCTTGCAGTTTTGTTTATCTCAACGTGCGTAGTTTGTATCATGCCTAGAGCGTTCATATTAATTCATTCAGACGGGTTTAGTGGAAAATATAGAGATTTCTTCCAAGTTTAGGAACAATATTCTGGGAAATTGCCAGCATAGTCCTCATTCAACGTAATAAACTACTGCAAACTTGTTTGCTTTAATCAATACTTGGCACTGTGCGCAAAGTCTAGGCACGGTTATACAGTAGAAGTAAAGTCGAAGCTCTCCATAATACTAGGCACACTGCTCTCGATAATTTACAAAGTAGCGAAAGCTTTCGTAAAGAACTTTCATATTTCTGGTTTTANACTGTTTTCAAATAATTTTGCATTTTGAACTGTAGATAAAATGCTTACTGCACTGTTAAATAATATATACCTTTTGTGGAATGGGTTTCATGTCAACGCCATTGTTTGGTAGGCAAAAGGCCGAATAACAGCTGAATAAACCCCTTTTCATAAATTCCTCTGTAGAAATCCATTTAAAAAAGTTTTAATATTTAGTGCAGACGTTTGAATTGCCTCAGTTGTTCTGAACTTTGATAAAAAATTGCTACTAACCAGAATAAACATTGTCCTAATTTTTGAAACTCTGTTTCTAACAACCAATTTTTATACACTGGATTGTTTCTGTTTGACTTATCTATTGTATAACCAATTGTAATATCGGGCTTAGATGAATTAGTAATAATACAGCACTAACAAACGCAAAAAAAGAAACAAAAAACAAAATTTCTGGAAACATTAACGTGACGCCTTACAAATTTTTTCCTAAATGCAGAGGAAGCAAACCAAGCACAGCCAATTTACAACACCTTGTGTCCTTTCGAAGAAGTCAAAAACGCTTTGGCAATTGTGGTCAGTCAATCGATAGCTCGCACTTGAAAGCCGACTTCGGTGTGAATAATACGTTTTCAGAACATGACTTGTATTTGATTAGGAAACGATTGCAGGATCCAATTAATTGCTTTGTCCTTGCCAGTCAGAGTGACTCTCCTGCGAACATCTTCACCCAAAAACGCATCAGATTCGTGATGTTTGATTTTGAAAGAATTATTTTCGATGTTGGGCACAATCTCGAAGCAAATACTTTTCTGCACTGCATTCCCTTGCACTGGAAAAGGTCGTCTTTTCTTGGTGAGTTGTACTTTGTCTGATTCAGTGACACTCAAAAATTTACCTTTGTTTTTTCTTATGCTGCTAAACATGCATAGACATCCTGTTAATTGCTTCTGGGGATTCCGGTAAAATACCCAATGATTTTTTGAATTGGTTTCAAGCATGTGCAGGATGCTTCCGGAATATGTGCACTTCACGCACTTTTGGTTTGTTTCTTCTTTTTGCAAGGTTAAGGGACAATTAGGCCATACTTCTTTTGCGCTGCTTTTACTAGAACAGAATGAACGGCACAACGAACAAAACCATGGTAGTGTTTTCTCAACATCGTAAGAACTGTCATCTTTGAGGCAATGTTCCTTTGCTTTGGAAGACATTCAACTTCAGAAATTTCTTACTTTATTGATCCTGAACTTTCTCTCACTTGATAAGAGTGCCTTACACCAAACGAATCTTTGATGTTTCAGCGCAACGTATTTACTAGTATTACCACCAGTAAGGCATGAAATTGCAATTTATGCCCTTTACTGACTTGTCCCGAGTTTGTATAGAATTAAAAATCACGTTCACGATATATCTGATTTTAGGCACGTTGTATGTTTTTTTCCCTTTTTATGAAAACTTTGACACGTTGCTTTGTGTCTTTTTTCTGGCTGTCAAAACCCAGAATAGCTCAAACGTGCTTTGACGACGCAGTGCCGATTGCTCTGAAGGAACTTGGTAAATGTCGAGTCATACCTCGAACTCCTGTGCTATTTCGAAAAACTCAAGTCATGACTTCATTACCATGTATGTATAGCCTATTCTGTATATCATCCTTCAAACTTTGGTTTCAAAAATAAATTTTTGAGTTGAGGTGACGCACATCCGGATGCCATGTAATGTTATTCAACACTTAAAAAGATATTTATAGACTCCAAACATTACAAGTCTTATGGTGACGGTATTTTTTCATCGAAAGCTTGATCAGTTTCGGGAGCTTTTTGAATGGCAATAGCATCAGCGTATTTCGTCCCTTGTCGTGTGTCGCACCGCGGCTGGGCCTGCTTGACACAGGCTTATGCTTTGTCATTGAATGATGCTTTTCTAGTGCAAAGATTTTTCAGCAGAAGGTGTTTCATAAGATGCTGAGTTGTTTTCGATGCGTTTCCACAATCCCATGAGATGGTGAGTCGTTGTTAAAATACCATTAACGAAAATTTCACCTTTGCGTCCAACAGCAGTTTGGACGCTCCTTGCAGCATTGCCGCAGTGCGCCTAATATGTGCACTACTCTGTTGCCAGAGCCGAGTCTTTCCTGCCACAGGTCCATAAAAATGTTAAAAATTTGTGTCTGAGATGTGGCTGCGTTCTTGTGAAAGTTTGACTGCACGATGAATGCAAGACTACATGTGCAAATAAAAAGTGATGCTTTTTTCAATTGCTTGCAACATGGAATGGGTTTCAATGTTTGATGTGTCTCCAAACCTTGCTTGAATCATGTTTGTGGAATACGTAACTTCATTACAGGTTAATGACGGATATTTGCTAGTTTTAACCATATGAAAAACATGGTGTTAAAGTGAGAAGCTTTACGTTACGTATGCTAATCCTTTCCGAGTTTGAAATGTTCTGTGCAAACTGGAATCTCGATTTTGTCGGAATAGGACTAAATGACTCCGGTCATTTGGCGCCGAGCTGGTTTGCCATTGCACAGTTTTGGTGCTGAGCTGCTAACGAAGTGTTTTTATTATATATTAAAATATCTTTCTATTATTTTCTCTTAGAGCACATATCAGAAATGGCTGAAAAGATTCTTAGCAAAGGGATAAACCTACATCTTCCCACAACCGGTATCTGTGCGTTTTAGACAAATGTAAAAGCAGTTAACTGCTCAAATTATGCATCACGTTCATTCTTAAAAAGGGTGTGATGGTTACTAATGGCAATTGATTGCTGGGAAAGCTCCGATTCAGAAACTCCTTAAATAAATTAAGGCTGACAAGCGTATTCCAAACATCGCAAAACATTTTGACTCACGGGCATCACTTGAATATTTGCGAGGTCTAGCTTACAATGACGATGTAAATTGAAGTTTCTTCCATGTTTTTATCCATTTTCATTACACACACTTGTCAGTCTCTAAACTGGCGCCAAAACAGCAAAAAAGTACCCGACCCCGATTTTGTTAACTTTTTTAGAAACTTACACAAATATCTGTTTTACGGAACAGTAGAGATTTTAAACATAATATCGTTGATCTTCAATGATATTTCCGCAGTCATGTGAAACAAACCACCTAGATCAGTGGTTCCCAACCGGGAGTCCACAGAAGGATTTTTTTGGGGGCCATGACCTTCATATGTGTAAGATGAAAGCAAAATAACGAAATGCCAAACTACGCATCGTGGTGGTCTATAGCTTGCAAAAGACAAACATGAGCGCAACTCTGAAAGTAAAATCCATGCCATAGATAGGGCGACACAAGATCTCGCCTAATGAACGAACATGTTTATTCACTTTAAACAAAGGTATGCAAGCTGTCATGAAATCAAATTCAATGAGAAGTTTGATATTGTTCGTTCTTGAGTAGCTTATCTATACAAGAATGAGTTTCTAAGAAAGTATAAGTTTCTTAAATTTCCTACAGCCCAAACCTGTGGGTTCCCTTTCTTGTCACATTTTGGGAGCATAGTCTTTTTTCTAATTTGATGTTATTGCTATCCTGCCAGGCAACCTGCTAACTCCATCAGAGAGGAAAAAAGGCTTAAATACGAACACAGTACTTACCTACAAAAGACCTGCCACAGTTATATAAAAACACCTTGCTTTAAGCAAAACTAAAGACCAACAGGAAGGTGTGTGAAGGTCTTGCAAGCACTGTGCACTTTGTGGTTACCACCGAAAACATAGCAAATCAATGGTTACGTGTGTTTCACAAATAATGACAAAACGCAAAACCTTCCCGCTGAAGCAAAACCTGACATGTACAAACTATGGTGTTTATGTAGCGACTTGTAACGTTGTAAGATATGCCATCAAAAATATATTGGCCAAACAGTAAAAATATTTTCCCGCTGCCAACGAAAGTAATTCTGCTTACACATTTTACCAACGCTCAGTTTTGAGTCATAGGGCGAGCGTCAGTGTGGATATGTTGCGTTGATCGACTAGTGGCGTCAGGCAGTCTTCCGGTTTCAGTGAAAACAATTATTCAGAAACGACGCATTT